>JABEBX010016010.1_pt1 | contig 74389 bp, 69 predicted proteins | sample 7245971 | NCBI WGS metagenome assembly JABEBX01 (sample SAMN14506365, study PRJNA622280) | hot springs metagenome | biome: hot spring [ENVO:00000051]|acidic hot spring [ENVO:00002120]; feature: spring [ENVO:00000027]|sediment [ENVO:00002007]; material: sediment environment [ENVO:01001048]... | reverse complement strand
TTGCTGAGCCGGGCCTATCTGCAAGGGCTGCGCGATGGCCGTGCGCAGATCGAGCGGGACTGGCTGGATGGCGCCAGTGACGGGCTCATCGCCCTGTCGGCGGCGGGGCAGGGGGAGGTGGGGCGCCTCCTGCTGCGCAATCCCGATGCGGCTGCGGAAACGGCGCGTTGGTATGCCGAGCGTTTTCCGGACCGTTTTTACCTCGAAGTGCAGCGCAACGGCGAGGCCGAACAGGAGGCTCTGGTAACGGCCACGGTGGCCTTGGCCCAGCGCCTGGAACTGCCGCTGGTGGCCAGCAACAACGCGCATTTTCTCGATGCCGCCGATTTCGCCGCCTTTGATGCCCGCCAGTGCATTGCCGCCGGTCTCACCTTGAGCGACAGCCGCCGGCCCCAGCGCTTCACGCCTGAACATCGGCTGCCCGACCCGGAAGAGATGCTGGAGCGCTTTGCCGACCTGCGGGAGGCCTGTCAAAACACCGTGGAGATTGCCCGGCGCTGCAATCTGGAACTCGTCCTCGGGCATTACGCCCTGCCCGATTACCCGACACCCCAGGGCGAGCCCATAGATCAATACTTTCATGACGCTGCGGCCGCCGGCCTAGACCAGCGGCTGGAGGAACTGGCCATCGTCGGCAGCGCCGCCATTCCCTACCGCGAGCGGCTGCTGCGCGAGGTGGGGGTAATTCAGCAAATGGGCTTTCCCGGCTATTTTCTCATCGTCGCCGACTTCATCCAGTGGGCCAAGAACAACGATGTGCCAGTGGGCCCCGGGCGTGGCTCCGGAGCTGGTTCCCTGGTGGCCTATGCCCTGCGCATCACCGATCTCGACCCCATCGCCCATGGCTTGCTCTTCGAGCGCTTCCTCAACCCAGAGCGCGTGTCCATGCCCGACTTCGACGTGGACTTCTGCATGGATCAGCGCGATCGTGTCATTGATTACGTGGCGGAAAAATATGGCCGCGACCGGGTGGGGCAGATCATCACCTTCGGCACCATGAAGGCTCGCGCCGTGGTGCGCGATGTCGGGCGGGTGCTGAACCTGCCCTATGGCTTTGTGGACCAACTGGCCAAACTGGTACCCGGCGATCTGGGCATGACCCTGGAAAAGGCCCTGACCGAATCCGAAGAACTGCGGCGCCGCCAGGAGGAAGAGGACGACGTCCGTGAACTGCTGGACATCGCCCTGCGCCTGGAGGGCCTGCCGCGGCACGCCTCCACCCATGCCGGCGGCGTGGTGATTTCGCCGGAGCCCCTGGCCGATCGCCTGCCGCTCTTTACGGACGGTGCGGAGGGCAGCGGCAACGTCACCCAGCTCGACAAGGATGATGTGGAAAAAATGGGCCTGGTGAAGTTCGATTTCCTGGGTCTGCGTACCCTGACCATCATCGACAAGGCCGTCAAGCTCGTCCATGCCCAACAGCGGCAGGGCGGTGAAGCCCTGCTCAACCTCCAGCACCTGCCCATGAATGACGCCGCCAGTTTCGCCCTGCTCAAGTCCCATGAAACCAGCGCCGTCTTTCAGTTGGAATCTTCGGGCATGCGCGACCTCATCCGCCGCCTGCAACCAGACACCTTCGAGGACATCGTGGCGCTGGTCGCCCTTTTTCGTCCGGGACCGCTGCAGTCGGGCATGGTGGACGACTTCATCGCCCGCAAACACGGCAAGGCGGCCGTCAGTTATCCCCACCCGGACCTCGCCCCCATCCTCCAGGAAACCTACGGCGTCATCGTCTATCAGGAACAGGTGATGCAGTGTGCCCAAGTCCTGGCGGGTTATTCCCTGGGCGGCGCCGACCTGCTGCGCCGTGCCATGGGGAAAAAAAAGCCGGAGGAGATGGCCAAACAGCGCGCTATTTTCCTGGAAGGCGCAGCGAAGAACGGCATCCCCCAGGGGCAGGCGTCGGCCATTTTCGACCTGATGGAAAAGTTTGCCGAATACGGCTTCAACAAGTCCCACTCCGCCGCCTACGCCCTGGTGTCTTACCAGACCGCCTATCTCAAGGCCCATTATCCCCGCATCTTTATGTCTGCGGTGCTCACCGCCGATATGGACCATACCGACAAGGTGGTGGCCATGGTCAGCGAGTGCGTGCGCATGGGCATTGCCGTCCTGCCGCCGGACATCAACACCAGCGCCTTGGAATTTTTGCCGGAAGGAGCAGCCGTGCGTTTTGGTCTGGGTGCCGTCAAGGGCCTGGGCCGCGCTGCGGTGGCGAATATCCTGGCAGCCCGGGAAGCAGGTGTCTTCACCAGCCTCTTTGATTTTCTCTGTCGGGTGGATGGGCAGAAACTCAATCGCCGGGGTGTCGAGGCCCTCATCCGGGCGGGTGCCATGGATGGCTGGGGAACGCCTCGGGCCGTATTGATGGCCTCCCTGGACACGGCCATGGAGGGCGCAGCGCAATACCAAAAGGCCAAGGCCAGCCAACAGGAGTCCCTCTTCGCCGGACTCGAATCCCTCCCCATGGCTCCCGCCCTTGCGGATGCGCGGCCTTGGACGCTGACGGAAACCCTGCGTCAGGAACGGGAGACCCTCGGCTTCTACCTGAGCGGACATCCCCTGGAGAGTCTGCGGGAAAGCTTGGCAAGCATGGGGGTCACCCCGCTGAACGCCATTACCGCTGGTCAGAGCGCGCTGCTGGCAGGGCTGGTGGTGGCACGGCGCAGTACCCGTACCAAGCGCGGTGACCGGATGTATTTCCTCACGCTGGATGATGGTTTTGCGCGGGTCGAATGCATCGCCTTTGCCGAGGCATGGGCCGCAGCCGGCAAGATGGGGGAGGGCGAAGATCCGGTACTGGTCTACGGAGAAGTGAGCGAGGATAGCTATGCCGGCGGGTTGCGGATCAGCGCCCAGCGTCTTTTTACCTTGGAGACGGCACGTGCCGAACTGGCTGCCATGCTCTGTCTGGACCTGTCCAAAGATGCTCCCGTCGAGGAGATTGCCCATACCGTACAGCGTTTCCCGGGAAATACCCCATTGCGTTTCCGGGTATACCTGGAAACGCTGCTGGTGACCCTGCGCGCCGGGGAGGGGTTCGGCGTTACGGTCAGCAAGGATCTTCTGGAGGCCCTTGCGCGCATTTTACCCGGAAATTCCATGACCCTGAGCTTTCGCCCACCCAGCACGCTGGTTCATAATGTGATCTCTCTGGATCGTGCCCGCCAGGGCGCGCGGCGTCCGGCCTGATCTCTAGCCATGGAATAACGATGAAAATGTATTATCTGGATTTTGAACAAGCGGTAGCCGAACTCGAAGGCAAGGTGGAAGAGCTCCGGGCGCTCAACCAGCCCGGCATCGAGGATGAGATCAAACGTCTGGAGAGCAAGGCGCGCAAGGAGTTGCAGCGGATTTATGGCAAACTGGGGGCGTGGCAAACGGTGCAGGTGGCGCGTCATCCCCAGCGCCCCTATACCCTGGACTATGTGGAGGCCCTCTTCACGGAAGTGCAGGTCCTGGCCGGGGATCGGGCCTTTGCCGATGATCATGCCATCGTGGGTGGTCTGGCGCGATTTGCCGGCATCCCCATCCTGTGGATGGGCCACCAGAAAGGCCGCGACACCAAGGAAAAGATCCAGCGCAACTTCGGCATGCCCCGCCCCGAAGGCTACCGCAAGGCCCTGCGCCTCCTGCGTCTGGCAGAGCGCTTTCATTTGCCGATCCTGACCTTCATTGATACGCCGGGGGCCTATCCGGGCATTGGTGCCGAGGAGCGGGGGCAGAGCGAAGCCATTGCCCGCAATCTGGCGGTAATGTCGGATCTCGACGTCCCCATCCTCTGCACGGTCATCGGCGAGGGCGGATCTGGCGGGGCGCTGGCCATTGGCGTCGGGGATCGCTTGCTCATGCTGGAGCATAGTGTCTATTCGGTGATCTCGCCGGAGGGTTGTGCTTCCATTCTCTGGAAGGACGCCGGCAAGGCCGCCGAGGCCGCGGAGACTTTGGGGATAACGGCGCGGCGCCTGCAATCCCTGGGCCTGGTGGATGAGGTGGTTCCCGAACCCCTCGGCGGCGCCCATCGCGACCCCCAAGCCGCCGCTCAGGCTCTGCGGGAGCGCCTGTTGCCGCAGTTGGAAGGGCTATTGCGGGAGAACGCCAGCCAACGCCTGGCCGCCCGTTATGAGCGGTTGATGGGCTATGGCGTGGTCGGCGAAGCGTAATCGCGTAAACCCCTTTGCCCAGGTCTTTGCTCCCGTGGCCGGAAGGGGCACGGGAGGATACGCACCTTCCTTGCCACGGTAGCAATAAGCGCTAGACCAAGCCATGCCCCCTCGTCCTTTGATTTTCGGAAATCCTGGCCTATAGTTTTACATAAGCAACTAAAAATAGGTTGCTTCTACGGAGGAAACCGTCATGGCAAGTTCCGGTAAATATGGCAATGTACAAATCCCTGGAATCGGTGCAGATGAACCCGTATTCATCCTGCGCGCTCAAGATCGTCTGGCGGAAGCCGCCCTGGAAATGTACCGGGTGTTGGCGAATTCCCATGGCGCCCCGGTAGCGCCCGGAGTCAGCAGGGAAATAGATCGTTTCCGGCAATGGAAGGGGCAGAAAAAGCTACCGGACTGACCTTCCCGCCTCGTCGGGGTGGCGGCGCTGGGAAGGGACGAAATGAACGGCGGGCGCCCGGCGAGCAATTATCGGATCGGCTGCGCCGGCTGGTATTACCCTCACTGGCGCGGCCCATTTTATCCTGACGGTCTGCCCGCGCACGGCTGGTTGGATTTTTACGCCCGCCATTTCGACACCGTGGAAATCAACAGCAGCTTTTATCGTCTCCCCGGCGAAAAGGCCCTATACACCTGGCAGGAACGCACCCCTTCCGGCTTTTGCTTCGCTTCCAAGGCCAGCCGCTTGATCACCCACAGGAAAAAGCTCTCTGCCGCGGAGGACGCTCTGGCCGTTTTCCTCGGGCGCATGGAAATCCTCGGCGGGAAACTCGGGCCCTTTCTCTTCCAGTTACCACCCCGTTGGCGGCGAAACGCCCAACGCCTGGATCGTTTTCTGAACGATTTGCCTCCAGGACACCGTTATGCCTTCGAGATGCGCGACCCGAGTTGGCACCATCCGGAGGTCTACGCGCTTCTGCGTGCCCACAACGCCGCCTTCTGCATTTTCGATCTCGCTGGCTTCCAATCCCCCTTGGAACTGACTGCGGACTTTGCCTACCTGCGCCTGCATGGGCCGGGCGCTGTAGCCTATGCGGGCTGTTATGGGACCGACGCCCTGAGTATCTGGGCGGCGCGCATCCGTAGCTGGCGGGATCTGAACGCAGTCCATGTTTATTTCAATAACGACCAGGCCGCCTACGCTACCCGCAATGCCCTGGAACTCAAAAGCATCCTCGCGTTGTCCACGGATGAAGGCGGGCGTGCCGGTGGTTAATGTGGCGACCGGCGCCCTGTTCTTCCACGGGCACGGGCGCCCTTACTTCTTGAAATGGCGCTGGAACCACGCCAAGGCCAGCCTTGCGGCCTCTTCCAAAGTGCCCGGCTCCTCAAAAAGGTGAGTGGCCCCGGGAACAATGACCATCTGCTTCTCGGTCCGCAACTCGGCGTAGGCCTTTTCATTCATGCCGATGACCACATCATCGAGACCCCCGACGATCAAAAGGGTGGGCGCCGTCACTTGGGAGATGCTGGGGCCGGTCAGATCAGGACGCCCGCCGCGGGAGACAACCGCCTTGATGCCGTCACCGAGTTGCGCGGCCGCGCGCAAGGCGGCCGCCGCACCAGTGCTGGCTCCGAAATAACCCAGGGGAAGCCCCGCCGCCTCCGCCTCTTGCCGCACCCAGCGGGTGGCCGCCACCAAGCGTTCAGCGAGTAATCCGATGGCGAAGCGGTTGGCATAATCTCGATCCTCCTCGGCACTCAAGAGGTCAAAGAGGAGCGTGCCGACCCCACCGCCATGCAAGACCTGCGCGACGTAATTATTCCTGGGACTCAGCCGGCTGCTGCCGCTGCCGTGGGCAAAAAGCACCAAGCCTCGTGCGTCGGGGGGTAAGGCCAGCGTACCTTCCAGGGATTCGCCGTCGGCGTGGATGGTGACAAGCCGTTGTCTGCTGTCTGTGGACATAAGTGGGTACTCCCGATGGTTTGTGCGGTGTATGTTTATAATTATAGAATATTTCAGCAGGCTTCGATCTCCCAGGTGCAAGTCCGGCGAAAAAAGATCTGCTTTGATCGCGCCTTTACCTGACTTCACTTCCGCTGCTCCATACTTCTTCCATTTGTTTATATTCCATAATAATCAAGACCATTGCGTTTTTTTGAGGCGCCCGGCAGGTAGTCCTACAGTCTCCATAAGGGTAAGGTGTCGCGGAGATCGACCAAAGATCTCCTATTGCATCCTGATCTCGATACGGCCTTATACTGTGACAAAGTTTGAGCAAAGGCTTTCATTGCGATCCGGCTATGGGGCTGGGTGATGTGCAAAGGAGGTGGATGATGGTCAGGCGTAGTGGATGGCAGTTGACAACGGTTGCGGGGCTGGTGGTGGGTAGCCGCAGTAGTGGCAGAGCCGCCGTTCCTGGCGCTAGTAGGGGTGGTTCGGGCAGTGCGGGCTACGGGTATGGCATGGATACCGGCTATTGGGGTGGGCGTTGAGCGACGTCTTGCCTTTCGCTGCACAAGAGACAGCGTGGATCGAGGTGATCCACAAGATGGATGAGACCTATGCCGATCTCGTCCGCTATCAAGTGGAACTGGAGAAGAAGAACGTCGCCCTGGAAGAGGCGCAACAGTTCCTTGCCAGTATCCTCGCCTCCATGACGGACGTACTCATTGTCTGCGATCTTACGGGCGCCATCCAGCAAGTGAACCGGGCACTGGAGAATCTGACCGGGTTGTCGGCAGATCAGTTGCTGGGCCGCCCTTTCCAATCCCTTTTTACCAAGGACAGTCAACTGCTGGTCGACGGCTTCGCGCAGTGCATCCGCGACAAGGCCATACATGATTGCGCATTGCAGTTGCGCGGTCGCGATGAACCAGTCCCGGTGGACATCAATTGCACCTCCCGCTATGACCATCGGGGGCGTTTGGTAGGGATGGTGCTCCTGGGCCGGCCCGTTGGTGAGTTGCACAAGGCTTATCGGGCCTTGAACCAGGCCCACACCGAGTTGAAGACGGCCCAGCAGCAATTGGTGCAGTCGGAAAAGATGGCCTCCCTCGGTCGCCTGGTGGCTGGGGTGGCCCACGAACTGAACAATCCCATCAGCTTCATCTACGGCAACGTCCATGCGCTGGAGCGCTACACCCAGCGGCTGGCCCGCTACATTGCCTTCTTCCATGAGCAGGGTCTGGGAACGGGGCAGGACCGGCTGCGGGGAGAATTGCGGATCGACCGTATTCTCGACGACCTGTTCCCCCTCATCACCGGCACCATGGAAGGGGCCGAACGGGTACGGGATATTGTCCAGGGACTGCGTCAGTTTTCATCCGGACAGCAGGGGGAACACGCGCTCTTTGACGTGGAGCCGGTACTGCGGCGGGCGGTGCAATGGGTGAGCAAGGGCGGCCCGGAAGCCCTGAAGGTGGATTACGATCTGCCCGTGCCGTTGCCGGTGTTCGGCCACGCCGGCCAGATTCAGCAGGTCCTGATGAACCTCGTGCAGAACGCATTGGATGCGATGGCCGGTATGGATCACCCGCACCTGGAGATCCGTGGTGGCGAGGAGGGGGGCGGGGTCTGGCTGGAAGTCCGCGACTTCGGCCCTGGGATTGCGAAGGCCGAGATGGGACAGATCTTTGACCCCTTTTTCACCACCAAGCCCATTGGTTCCGGCACCGGCCTGGGGTTGGCGATCAGCTATGGCATCGTCAAAGAGCATGGGGGGCGCCTGGAGGCCCGCAATCATTCCCAGGGTGGCGCGGTATTCCGCGTGGAGTTGCCCGCTGATCGCCCCGGTGACGGGCTTGGAGGCTGAATCCATGGGGTTGGTGGGTACGGATGAAGGCGGGCGGGAAATGAAGGTGCTGTGGCTGCAATCCGGAGGCTGCGGCGGATGCAGCATGTCTTTGCTCTGCGCCGAGGGGCCGGACCTTGTCGGCGCATTGGAGCTGGCGGGCATTCGTCTGCTTTGGCATCCTTCCCTGAGCGAGGCCAGCGATCATGAACTGGTCGCTTTGCTCGCAGCCATTGTTGCCGGCGATGAGCCCCTCGACATTCTGTGTATCGAGGGATCGCTCTTGCGCGGTCCACACCGGACCGGACGCTTCCACGTACTGGCCGGCACGGACGTGCCCATGATCGACTGGGTGCGGCAACTGGCAGCCAGGGCGCGATATTGCATCGGGGTAGGTACTTGCGCCGCCTTTGGCGGCGTGACTACGGCTGGCCCCAATCCCACGGATGCCTGCGGTTTGCAGTATGACGGCAGCCAGAGCGGTGGCGCCCTTGGGGCTGCCTATCGCAGCCTGGAGGGCCTGCCGGTGATCAACATCGCCGGTTGTCCCGTGCATCCCAACTGGGTGATCGATACCTTTATGCTCCTGGCGGCGGGTGAAATGGACGCCAGCGCCATGGACGAATTCGGACGGCCACGCCTGTATGCAGACCATCTCGTCCACCATGGCTGTCCGCGCAACGAATTTTATGAATACAAGGCCAGTGCACAGGAGCCCTCTCAGTTGGGCTGCCTGATGGAACACCAGGGCTGCCTGGGCACCCAGGCCCATGCCGACTGCAACACCCGGTTATGGAATGGGGCGGGTTCCTGCATTCGCGGTGGCTATGCCTGCATCAACTGCACAGCCCCGGAATTCGAGGAGCCAGGCCATGCCTTCCAGTACACCCCCAAGATCGCGGGCATCCCCGTAGGGCTGCCCACGGACATGCCCAAGGCCTGGTTTGTTGCCCTATCCTCCCTGGCCAAGGCGGCTACCCCGGAACGCCTGAAGCGTAATGCGGTCGCCGATCATACCGTGGTGCCGCCGGGTGGCAAGGCCCCGCGGGGCAGCAAGACGTGATGAAGCAGGCGCGCGCATCAAGGAGGTGAAATCATGTCCAGGATAGTCGTTGGTCCCTTCAACCGCGTTGAGGGAGACCTGGAGCTTCGTCTGGACATCGAGGCAGGGCAGGTGCGCGAGGCTTGGGCCAATGTCCCCCTGTATCGGGGCTTCGAGCAGCGCCTTGGTACCCCGCGATCAGGGATCGCTTCCAGGCCATGGCCGGCAGCGCAGCCCGGGAAGTGCTTGCGGCCCGCACCGGTCTCCTCCATCTCACCGGGCTCCTGGCCGGCAAGTGGCCCCACACGCTGGCTATTCAACCCGGAGGGACGACGTGCGCCGTGGCGGTCCATGAACGTGCGCACCTGTCGGCCATCCTTGCCGGGTTCCGGCGTTTTTTGGAAAGCAAGACCTTTGGCGACCGCCTGGAGGCCATCGCTGCCATCGACAGCATGGATGAACTGCGGGCATGGATGGGCGACCGCTCGCCTCATGCTAGTGACTTCGCCATGTTCTTGCATGTTGCCGATCATTTGGGCCTGGAGAGGCTAGGTCGGGCGACCGATCGCTTTATGAGTTATGGCGCCTACCGGCAGGATGGCGGACACCTTTTCGCGGCGGGGGTCTGGGACGGCGGGGTAGGGGACTTGGCCGTGGAGGCCATCACCGAAGACATCAGCCACGCCTGGATGACCGGTGCCGCCGAACCTATCCACCCCCGCAACGGGGTGACCTTGCCCGATGCAGATCGGGTCCAGGCATACACTTGGTGCAAGGCTCCGCGACTGGGCGGCAAGGTGGTGGAGGTCGGCGCACTGGCGCGACAGATGGTGGATGGTCACCCACTGATCCAAGATTTGGTAGCCCATTCGGGCGGCAATGTGCGTAATCGCGTCATCGCCAGGCTCCTGGAACTGGCCCGCGTGCTCATCGCCATGGAACATTGGGTACGCGCCATCCGCCCCGGCGCACCCTTTTGTCATAGCGGCACGATGCCGGACGTGGCCGAGGGCGTAGGTTTGGTGGAGGCCGCCAGAGGCGGCCTGGGTCACTGGCTACGGATTCATGACGGTCGGATACTTACCTACCAGATTGTCGCGCCTACCACCTGGAACTTCTCTCCCCGCGACAGGAACGGCGTTCCCGGTGCGCTAGAACAGGCCCTGGTGGGCGCCCCGGTGCGCCCCGGCGAACGATCACCCATTGCTGTGCAGCACATCGTGCGTTCATTCGATCCGTGCATGGTATGCACGGTCCATTGAATTGTTTTTTAAGAGCAAGGATATTCTCAAATTCCACCAATCGGCTGAGGGGCAACCCGACCACGGTTTCCGCAAGATCCTGGGTGGAATAGCAGAAGCTGCAGCGTTACGGCATCCGTTTACCTTCATGGGCGTCTTCGGCCAATCCCGGCGGACCCGCTCACCATTTGCAACTGCCTCCAGGTAATCTTGCAAACCGCAACACTTCCGCCATGGCCGTTCTTGGTCATATAGGCGAGCAGATCATATTTCTCCGCGCCCCTATCCGGTATCGAAAAGTAACATAGAGCTTGGCATGTGATAAGGAACATTTCATATCCTATTTCATCTGGTATATAGGTTTCCATACGGCACCAACCTATAAAAATATAGTTGTTTATAATCAATATATTATAAATATTATATGGAATGGTCCGCTTTTTGCTTGTGTCAATGGCGATATGGATGCCGGCTTCCTGCTGCCGGATAACCAAGATAAAAGGGAGGATGTGCAATGCCGGAGACAGAAACTTTTTACGAGGTGCTGCGTGCGCAAGGGATTACCCGCCGTAGTTTCCTGAAGTTCTGCAGCCTGACCGCCGCTGCCTTGGGTTTGGGGCCAGACTACGTGGGCCAGATCGCTTACGCCATGGAGAACAAGCCCCGCATTCCAGTGCTGTGGATGCACGGGCTAGAGTGTACGTGCTGTTCGGAGTCATTTATCCGTTCCGGGCACCCGCTGGCCAAGGATGTCATCCTGAAGATGATCTCGCTGGATTATGACGATACCCTCATGGCCTCAGCGGGCTATCAGGCCGAGGCCATCTTGGATGAGATTCCCAAAAAATACCCGGGAGAATATATCCTGGCGGTGGAAGGCAACCCGCCGCTGAACGAAGATGGGATGTACTGCATCGTCGGCGGCAAGCCTTTCGTGGAGAAGCTCAAGAGTGTGGCCGCCAACGCCAAGGCGGTCATCGCCTGGGGGGCCTGTGCCTCCTGGGGATGTGTGCAGGCCGCTCATCCCAATCCCACCGCCGCCACGCCTATCGACAAGGTCATCACGGACAAACCCATTATCAAGGTCCCCGGTTGCCCGCCCATCGCCGAAGTTATGACCGGGGTCATCACCTATATGCTTACCTTTGGCCGCGTACCAGACCTTGATGGGCGGGGCAGGCCGCTCATGTTCTATAGCCAGCGGATCCATGACAAGTGCTATCGCCGCCCCCACTTCGATGCCGGGGAGTATGTGGAATCCTGGGATGACCAAGGTGCCCGTGAGGGATATTGCCTCTACAAGATGGGCTGCAAAGGACCAACGACTTACAACGCCTGCTCGACGGTCCGCTGGAACGGTGGGGTGTCATTCCCCATCCAGTCTGGGCACGGCTGCATTGGTTGCTCGGAGGAGGGGTTCTGGGACAACGGACCCTTTTACAGCCGTCTCTCCGATGTCCACGGTTTCGGGATCGAGGCTAATGCCGACAAGATCGGAGGCGTGGTGGCAGGGGTGGTCGGGGCCGGGGTGGCGGTGCATGCGGGGGTCAGCGCAGTGATGCGGGCGCGGAACAAATCCCATAAGGGCGACGCATCCGGCTCTGATCAATCCACGGGAAAAGATAAGGGACACAAGGGGGATCAACAATGACGACCACTACACCCAACGGTTTCGTCTTGGACAATAGCGGGCGCCGCATGGTGGTGGACCCGGTGACGCGCATTGAGGGCCACATGCGCTGCGAAGTCAACATCGACGACCAAAAGATCATCCGTAATGCGGTCTCCTCGGGTACCATGTGGCGGGGACTTGAGGTGATCCTTAAAGGACGCGATCCCCGGGATGCCTGGGCCTTCTGCGAGCGCATCTGCGGAGTCTGTACCGGAACCCACGCCCTGACTTCGGTGCGGGCGGTGGAGGATGCCTTGGGCATCACCATTCCAGAGAATGCCAACACCATCCGCAACATGATGCAGGCCACCCTCTGGGTCCACGACCATCTGGTTCATTTTTATCATCTGCACGCTCTGGATTGGGTGGACGTGGTAAATGCTTTGAAGGCGGACCCGAAGGCCACCAGCGCCTTGGCCCAAAGCATTTCACCTTGGCCCAACGCCTCGCCGGGCTACTTTCGCGACGTACAGAACCGGCTCAAAAAATTCGTGGCCTCCGGGCAGCTCGGGCCGTTCATGAACGGCTACTGGGGCAATCCGGCGTACAAGCTGCCTCCCGAGGCCAACCTCATGGCCGTCACCCACTATCTGGAGGCGCTGGATTTCCAGAGGGAAATCGTGAAGATTCACACCGTATTTGGCGGCAAGAACCCGCACCCCAACTGGCTGGTGGGCGGGGTCGCCAGCGCCATTAACCTGGACGGCCCGATGGCCGCCGGCGCTCCCGTCAATATGGTGCAGCTCAACCTGGTTTCCTCCATCATCGACCGAACGATCGAGTTCGTTGATCAGGTCTATCTGCCAGATCTGCTGGCTATCGGCTCCTTCTATAAGGACTGGCTCTACGGGGGCGGACTGTCCGGCCATAATGTGCTCGCTTACGGTGATTTCCCAGACCGGGCCAACAATTACAGTCCTGATAATCTTTTGATCCCCCGCGGCGCCATCGTCAACGGCAACCTTAAAGAGGTGCTAGACGTGGACCTGCGCGATCCGGCGCAGGTACAGGAGTTCGTCGACCATTCCTGGTACCGCTACCCCGATGAGAACGAAGGTCTCCACCCCTGGGTGGGCATCACCGACCCGAACTTCAAGCTGGGGCCGAACACCAAGGGGACCAAGACCGATATTCAGCAACTTGACGAGGATGCCAAGTATTCCTGGATCAAAGCGCCGCGCTGGCGCGGTCATGCCATGGAGGTTGGTCCCCTATCCCGCTTCACCATCGGCTACGCCAAGGGCATTGCGGAATTCAAGGACCCGGTAGACAAGGTCCTCACCGATTTGGGCCTGCCCTTCGCCGCCCTCTTCTCCACCCTGGGGCGGACGGCGGCCCGTGGCCTGGAGGCATCATGGGCGGCCCACAAGCTGCGCTATTTCCATGACAAGCTTATGGCCAATCTCAAGTCGGGCGACCTCAGTACTGCCAATATCCAGAAATGGGAGCCTTCCAGTTGGCCTAAGGAGGCCAAGGGTGTCGGCTTCGCGGAGGCTCCGCGTGGTGCTCTGGGTCACTGGGTGCATATCAAGGACGAGCGCATCGAGGCCTACCAGGCAGTAGTGCCAACCACCTGGAACGGTTCCCCTAGGGACCCGGCTGGCAACATCGGAGCATTCGAGGCATCGCTGCTCAATACACCCATGGCCGATCCGGAGCAGCCTGTGGAGATCTTGCGTACCCTGCACAGCTTCGATCCCTGCCTCGCCTGTTCCACTCATATCATGGGCCCCAGCGGCGAAGAATTGACCAAGGTACAGGTGCGTTAGAAGGAGATCAAAAATGACTAGTCAAGAGCCATCACAAACCGCATCAGCCGTATATGTCTATGAAGCACCCCTGCGCCTGTGGCACTGGATCAACGCTGCGGCTATCGTCGTACTCATGATCACCGGCTACCTCATCGGTAATCCGCCGTGGCCTCTCCAGATTGGTCAACCGAGCAACCACTACCTCATGGGGGATGTCCGTTTTTTGCATTTTACCGCGGCCTATGTCTTCGCCATCGGCATGCTGTTCCGCGTTTATTGGGCTTTCGTGGGGAACGCCCATGCGCGAGAACTGTTTATAGTGCCAATATGGAAAAAAACATGGTGGCAGGGATTATGGCATGAAATACGGTGGTACCTTTTTCTTGACCGGAAACCACGGAAATATATCGGGCACAATCCACTGGCACAATCGGCAATGTTCGGATTGTTTGTGGTAGGCGCCGTCTTCCAAATCATCACCGGTTTCGCCCTCTATGGCGAAGGAACGGGCTATGGTTCCTGGCAATATAGCCTATTTACCAGTTGGGTGATGCCACTATTCGGAAATAGCCAGAATGTCCATACCTGGCACCATTTGGGTATGTGGTATTTGCTGATCTTTGTCATGGTCCATGTCTACGTCGCAATCCGGGAAGATATTATGTCGCAGCAGAGCATGGTGAGTACCATGGTTAGCGGCTGGCGCTATTTCAGGGGCGGCCAGTCCTAAACGAACGGGAGACGAACGCATGCATCACTCGGAAAAAGGAGCGGTATTGGTACTGGGCATCGGCAACATCCTGTGGGCCGACGAGGGATTCGGGGTGCGCGCGGTGGAAGCCCTGCACCAGGCCTATGAGTTTCCGGCGGAGGTGAGGCTCATGGACGGGGGTACACAGGGTCTTTATCTCCTCCCCTTCGTACAGGATACCGATATCCTGGTGATCTTTGACGCCATCGACTACGGCTTGCCGGCAGGGACCCTTAAACTGGTGAACGATCATGATGTCCCCAGCTATCTGGGGGTAAAGAAAATGAGTCTGCATCAAACCGGTTTTCAGGAGGTGCTGGCCTTGTCGGCAATTACGGGTCGCTATCCCGCCAAAGTCCGGCTCATTGGCGTTCAGCCTCTGGATCTCGATACTTACGGGGGAAGTCTAACGGAACCGGTACGTACCCAGATAGAGTCCAGCGTAGCGGCCGCCATCCATTTTCTTGTGGAACAGGGTTATCCGCCTCGCCGCCGGATACGCGGATGCGTACCGGAGCCTTTGTGCCCGTCCTCGGTGAACTTTGCCCACTACGAAGCCGGCATACCGGTGGGGGGGCGCTGAGATGTGCCTAGGGATTCCCATGCAGGTTTTGGAAATTGCCGCCGGTTTCGCCTGGTGCGAGGGGCGGTTGGGGCGGGAGCGAATCGATATGCGCTTGGTAGGTGATCAGCCTCCGGGAACCTGGGTCTTGGCCTTCATCGGCGCGGCGCGGGAGGTCTTGGACGAGGATGAGGCGCAACGCATCAGCGGGGCTCTCGACGCATTGGCTGCAGCCATGGCAGGCGAAGCGGTGGATGATGCCCTTTTCCCCGATCTGGCCGGACGGGAGCCCATGCTCCCAGAACACTTACGCCGACAGAATTAGGAGATGAATATGGATGTCAGTACCTTACGTTCCCCGCAGTTGCAGCGACTGGTGGAGCACCATGGATTTCCCTTCGTCACCCAGGAGACGGTAGATGCCTTTGCCAACAATGTCGGGACCGCCGTATTGTTTTTCGCAGGCGATCCTGCCCGTTATCCGGAGGCCAACGATGTGGCGGTGATATTGCCGGAACTGGCCGCGGCGTTTTCCGGCCGCTTCCGGACTGCGGTCGTCGCCGCCGGGGCGGAAAAATCACTGCAGGCGCGCTACGGGGTCGCGGTATGGCCGACTCTGGTCTTTTTGCAACAGGGTATCAAGCTGGGCGCCATTTCACGGATGCGGGACTGGGGCGAATATCTGCGTGAAATCGCCCTGCTTCTGGAGCACGAACCAGCTTCAATCTCTCCCGCAGCCGAGGTGATGACATGAAACGGATCGCTATTCCTGTTGTTGAGGCGAGCCGCTCCGTAGCGGTTGAGGGCGGTCCTGATTATCTTCCCCTACCGGAGGAAATGGCGACGTATACCGCACCGTCGTTGCCGGACGACCCTGAGATGCTTCGTCGGGGAGGACAATTACTTGCGGCCATCGAACAGGAAATGGCAGCCTACCGAGTGGGCAACCCCAACCGGACGCTGGACATCACGGATGTGGGCGATCTAGGTCGCCGTTTTCTCGACGAGGCGTTGGGTAATGGCGAGGTGGGCATCCGCTACCGGGGAGACACCCCCATCCGGGCAGAAGAGTCCATCTTCGCAGGGTTATGGCGGGTCCAGTATTTGCGTGAGGATGGCCCACTCCTGCGGGACACGCTGGAGGTAGGGGATATCCCTCGCATGGCGCGGGAGATGGCCTTCGCCACTGCGGCGGATGTGGACCTCCCGGATGCCGGGGCGCTGCCTCCGGGGGTAGTGAACGCTCCCCACGTACTCGCGGAACTGGCAGCCAAGGTGCGGGTATTCCAGTCCGGCGACGCCTCCCATGTGGTAAACCTGAGCCTGCTGCCCATGGGCCCGGAGGACTTCTCCTGGCTGGGAGGAATGCTGGGGGAAGGGCCGCTGGCCATCTTCTCCCGCGGCTATGGTACTTGTCGCATCCGCAGCACGCGGCTGCGTTATACTTGGTGGGTTCAGTATTATAATTCTAGCGATCTGCTGATTCTTAATACCCTGGAGGTCACTGACGTACCCCTGGTGGCGTGCGCCGCCCAGGAAGATGTGGAGGACAGCGTAGCGCGCATACGAGAGGTGAGGGAGGTGTATGCATGAGCACGGCAAAGATCACCTTTGAGGGTTCCTACCTTGGGAACGACGAATGCTTGTCCGATGACTCCCGCCTGGAGTGCAAGATTTGCTGGTATGTCTACGATCCGGTCGAAGGAGACGACGTATGGCAGATACCGCCCGGCACACCTTTTGTTGCCCTGCCCGGGCACTGGCGCTGTCCTCGCTGTGACGGTGATAAGGAGCAGTTCATGATGGTGCGGGAAAGGTAAGGATGATGAAGATGGGGCTGGATCACGGCGAAATCTCTCCATTGGCGACCCAGCGCCTGGTTGACGCTTTCCAGCGCGCCGGCGAGAGGCAGCGGGGTCTTCCTTTCTTTCGTTCGGCATTGGCGGTGGAAACGGTGGGCTTTCGTCCGTGGCAGGGTTGCCAGGCGGGCGTGTTGATTACGCCCTGGGTCATGAACCTGGTCATCCTACCGGGTCCGGATATGGACTGGTCGGCGTTTTCGGCAGGGAAGCAACAGCGTTGGCATTTTCCCTCCGGCAGTTATGAATTCACCGGAGGGTACATTGGGAACCTGGGACCTTATCAATCCTGCGCCCTTCTTTCTCCTGTCCCCGATTTCGCTGACCAGGCCGCCGCACGTGCGGCGGCCTGGTCAGCGCTGGATTCCCTCTTTACTCCACCCGATTCGGATTTGGAGCGGCGGCTTGCCCGCCCACTGTCGCGACGCGGCTTCTTGGGTGGCAAATGGACCGGTGATCGGCGTCCATGAAAAGGCCATGGGAGGACCTCGAAGGGGGAATCACGGTGGCCGTACACCTGGAGCGGGGGCATATTGCCGACGTAACCGTGGCCTCCACCCGGCGGCCGGAGCTCTGCCGAACTCTGGAAGGCATGCCCGTAAAAGCGGTGCCGTCCACGGTCGCCTTGTTGTTCCGCGTTTGTAGCGCGGCCCAGGAGTGCGCCGCGCGCACCGCTTGTGAGCAAATCGCTGGCCTGCCGCCGACAGCCGGAGAGCAGAGCCGCCGTCAAATCCAGGTCATCCTGGAAACCATCAGGGAGCATGCTTGGGCAGTCTGCGTAGAGTGGCCCAGACGCTTGGGCATGGCACCAGAAGTTGAGGCCTTCGCCGGCATCCGCAGTGCGCTACGGGCCATTGACGAGGGGGTGCCCGACTGGCCGGACAAGCCGATGGAAGAAGAAAAACTGCGGGTGCTTGCGCAGGCCATCGACCGGGCACTCGCTTTGGAGGGGGGGGTATGGGAAGGGCCGGGGGCGTTGCACTCTTGGGCTACGGCTGGCATTTGTCCGGCCGCCCATTTTTTGCAAAAGGTTAGGGATGAAGATTTGGCCGAGTTCGGCCGCTGCTCGTTGCGGCCTGTGCCGGATATGATAGCCTGGGATCTCGATGGCGCATTGGCAGCGGATGTGGACCATCGCTTCGTGAGCCGTCCGGAATGGGAAGGCGATGCTTGTGAAACCGGCCCCTTGGTGCGGATGTCCGGCCACCCGTTGGTGGCGGAACTGTGGCAGCGGTATGGCAACGGATTGCTGACGCGGCTTGCCGCGCGGCTAGTGGAGTTAGTAGGGCTACCAGCCCGTCTCGGGCAGTTGCTGGATGGTTTGTCCGGCAATGACGGTGTACTGGGGATTGGGGGAAACGGGGTGGGCCTGGGACAGGTGGAGGCGGCGCGCGGGCGGTTGGCGCACCGGGTGAAGGTGGAGGGCGACCGGGTGAGCCGCTACCAGATCCTGGCGCCGACGGAATGGAATTTCCATCCACACGGGCCGCTATGGCGTGGATTGGTAGGGCGGCCCGCCGGCAATGCGGATATTTTGCGGCGGCAGGTGGGTTTTCTGGTCGTTGCCCTGGATCCCTGCGTGGCGTTCACTGTACAGGTGACTTGATCATGCATGAGTTGGCATTGTGTGAAGGAGTTCTACAGGCGTTGGAAGAGCAAGCGAAGATCCAGCACTTCACCCGCGTACATGCGGTATGGCTGGAGATTGGCGCCTTATCCAGCGTGGAACCAGAAGCCTTACGCTTCAATTTCGATGTGATCATGTATGGCACCTTGGCCGAGGGATCCCGTCTCGAAATCGTGACGGTGCCTGCACAGGCTTGGTGTCTTCCCTGCGGCGGAAAGATATCCATCCGGCAATATTTCGACGCTTGCCCCCAATGCGGCAGCCATCAGCTCCAGGTTGTCGAAGGCGAGGAACTGCGTATACAGCAATTGGAGGTGGAATGATGTGTACCGTATGCGGTTGCGGTGGTGGTGAGGCGAAGATCGAGGGGCACGATCACAGTGACCATTCCCACGATCACCACGAGGATAATGGGCAGCATAGGCACGGAGACGAAGCCCCGCCGGCCCACGTCCATGCACCGGGCATGGAGGGGCGGCGCATGGTACAGATCGAGCAGGACATCTTGGCCAAGAACCAGCGCCACGCCGACGCCAACCGCCGATATCTGGCCGAGCTGGGCATCTTTGCGCTGAATCTGGTCTCCAGCCCTGGCTCGGGCAAGACCACACTGCTGGTGCGCACCGTCGAAGCCTTGCAACATCGTCTGCCGGTGGCGGTGATCGAGGGAGATCAACAGACTGGCCGCGATGCGGAACGCATCCGTGCTACCGGTGTCCCTGCGCTGCAAATCAACACCGGCAAGGGTTGCCACTTGGACGCCCACATGGTGGGGCATGGGCTGGAGCAAATGCAGCCTCCCGCCTGCGGGGTGCTCTTCATCGAAAATGTGGGAAACCTGGTTTGCCCGTCTGCCTTTGATCTCGGTGAGGCCCACAAGGTGGTGGTGCTCTCGGTGACCGAAGGGGAGGACAAGCCGCTCAAGTATCCGGACATGTTCCATGCCGCCGACCTCATGCTCCTCAATAAGGTCGACTTGTTGCCGTATCTGGAATTCGATGTGGACGCCTGCATCGACTATGCCCGGCGGATCAATCCGAAACTCGCGGTCCTGCAGGTCTCCGCCACCCGCGGCGACGGCATGGCCGCCTGGCTGGACTGGATCGAGAAGGGTGCCGGGCTGGCCCGCCATGACCGTGACAAAGTTCTGTGGGAACGAAAAACGGCACTGGAACAAGAGTTGGCCGTCCTGCAATCGCGGCTGAGAGAGGCCAACTGATGTTGCCCGTAGGCAGCCCTTCTGTGGCGGAGGTTGTCCGCTATCGCCTGCGGGTGCGGGGGCAGGTGCAGGGGGTAGGCTTTCGGCCCTTCGCCTACCGCTTGGCAACGGAACTGGGGCTCGGCGGATGGGTGCGCAATGACGGGCGGGGGGTGGACATGGAGGTGCAGGGCCCGCTTCCAGACCTGGAGCGCCTCATGCGGGACCTGCGCCTGAAGGCCCCGCCCCTCGCTCGGGTGGAGGGGATTGAAGTGCGGGAGATGGCCCCCCGCCCCGCCTGTCCCAACTTCCTCATTGAGCAGAGTCGCACGGGCATGGTCCGCACCGGCGTTTCACCGGATGCGGCGGTCTGCGATGCCTGCCTGGAAGAACTCTTCGATCCCGCGGACCGCCGTTACCGCTACCCCTTCATCAACTGCACCCATTGCGGCCCTCGCTATACCATCATCGGCGCCCTCCCTTATGACCGGCCCAATACCGCCATGGCGGGCTTCGGGTTATGCCCCGAATGCCACCGCGAGTATGGGGAACCGCTGGACCGGCGTTTTCACGCCGAGCCGGTCGCCTGCCCTACCTGCGGTCCTCAACTCACGCTGCACGACGGGGAAGGGCTGCCGCTGGCGATGCCGGATATCCTTGCCGCCGCTCTGGGTCTGATCCGCGCCGGCCAAGTCCTGGCCGTCAAAGGCCTGGGGGGTTTCCACCTGGTCTGCGATGCCCGGCAGGGGGAAGCGGTGGCGCGCCTGCGCGCAGCCAAAATCAGGGCCGAAAAACCCTTCGCCGTCATGGTGGCAAACCGGGCCTCCCTTGCTCCTTGGGTCCGCTGCGACGACCAAGCGGCTCTGCTACTGGAATCCACCGCCCGCCCCATCGTGCTGCTGCCCAGGGAGCCCGGTGGAGACGATCAATTCCCCGGTGTGGCGCCGAGGCTCGCCTGGCTCGGAGTGATGCTGCCTTATACGCCACTCCATTACCTCCTCTTTCACGAGGCCGCGGGACGTCCCCGCGGCACGGCTTGGCTGCGGCAACCCCAGGATCTGGTCTTGGTCTGCACCTCTGGCAACCCTGGCGGCGAACCGCTGGTAACGGACAATGACGAGGCATTTCGGCGCCTGCACGGACTGGCCGACGCCTATGTGGTGCACGACCGCGACATCCTGGTCCGTTGCGACGACAGCGTGCTGCAGTCGAATCGGGGCGCTCCGGTCTTCATCCGCCGGGCCCGGGGCTATGCCCCGGCACCCATAAAGCTGCCCGCCGGCGGTCCTTCGGTTCTGGCGCTGGGGGGAACGCTCAAGAATACCATCTGCCTGACCCGTGGCGACAAGGCCTTCGTCTCCCAGCACCTGGGTGACCTGGACAACGTCGCCGCCTGCACGGCCCTCGAAGAGACGGTGGAGCATCTTCTCAAGGTGCTGGGCATCCGCCCGGAGCGGGTGGCCCACGACCTCCACCCGGATTTCCACAGCAGCCGTTTCGCCTTAGCGTTCGCCGCCGCCCATGGCCTGCCGGCGGTGGCCGTTCAGCACCATCACGCCCATATCGCCGCCGTCATGGCCGAGCATGCTCTGCGGGGATCTTGCCTCGGACTGGCCCTGGACGGAGTGGGGTTGGGGAGCGATGGAACGCCGTGGGGCGGGGAGTTGCTCCGGGTGGAAGAAGGTGGGTTTCAGCGCTTGGGACACCTGCGTCCCCTAGCCCTGCCGGGTGGCGACCGGGCCGCTCGGGAGCCCTGGCGCATGGCGGCGAGCGCACTGCACGCCCTGGGCCGGGGCAGCGAGATCATCCATCGCTTTCCCCATGAGGGCGCGGAGGTGGTAACCCGGATGCTGGAGCGGGGCACCAATGCGCCATTCACCAGCAGCGCCGGGCGGCTCTTCGATGCCGCAGCCGGGCTCCTGGGCGTCAAGGACCGTGCAAACTTCGAGGGGCAGGCCGCCATGCTGCTGGAAGGGCTGGCCATGGGCCGGAGAGGCACGCCACCCTTGGGGGATGGCTACGTCCTGGGGGAGAATGGCATCCTCGATCTGCTGCCATTGCTCGATCATCTGGCCGACCTGGGCGACCCGGGCCTCGGGGCGGCCATCTTCCATGCCACCCTGGCCGGCGGCCTGGTGGAATGGGCGGTCCAGGCCTGCGCCCGCACCGGGGTCGGACGGGTGGCACTGGGCGGCGGCTGCTTTCTCAACGGGATCCTACGGACGGCGGTGCGGAAAGGACTGGAAGAGGCAGGAGTTGAAGTATTTGAAGCGCGGCGGTTGCCGCCCAATGACGGCGGCCTGAGCCTGGGGCAAGCCTGGGTGGCGCAGGCCGTCCTGCTACAAAAGGAGTGAGATCATGTGCCTGGCGGTCCCCGTGCGGGTCGAACGATTGCTGGATAACGAGATGGCGGTGGTCGAGCTGGATGGCCTGCGCAAAGAGATCTCCCTGGCCCTGTTGGATGGGGTTCGGGAGGGCGATTACGTAATCCTCCACGTGGGCTATGCGTTGACCCGCCTGGACCCGGAGGAGGCGGAACGGACCTTGGCGCTCTTCGCCGAGTTGGCTAACCGACTGGATGACCCGGGAGAGGTACGGCCATGAAATATGTCGACGAGTTTCGCGACAGTACCCTGGCCTGCGGTCTGGCGCGCGCCATTGCCGCCGAGGTCCGGCCGGGCCGGGACTATCATCTGATGGAATTTTGCGGCGGGCATACCCATGCGGTCTCCCGCTATGGCATTCAGGACCTGTTGCCGCCCAATGTTCGCCTGATTCACGGGCCCGGCTGTCCGGTCTGCGTCCTGCCCATCGGCCGCATCGACAGCGCGATCGCCCTGGCCCAAGAGCACGACGTCATCCTCTGCAGCTATGGCGATGTGCTGCGCGTTCCGGCCTCGGAACGCCGGAGCCTGCTCCAGGCCAAGGCGGCCGGGGCCGATATCCGCATGGTCTATTCCAGCCTGGATGCCTTGCGCATTGCCCAGGAGACCCCGGACCGGGAGGTGGTTTTCTTTGCTATCGGTTTCGAGACGACCACCCCGCCCACCGCCACCGCCATCCGCCAGGCCAAGGCCCTGGGGCTCAAAAACTTCACGGCATTCTGTAACCACGTACTGACCCCTGCCGCCATCCGCGGAATCCTGGATTCGACCGCGCCCGAAGAGACGGGCAGGGCGAAAGGGGCACGTCTGGACGGCATCATCGGGCCTTCCCACGTCAGCACCGTGATTGGCAGCCGCCCCTATGAGTTCGTCGCTGAGCAGTACCAGATACCAGTGGTGATCGCGGGCTTCGAGCCCCTGGACGTGATGCAGTCCATCTTCATGCTGATCCGCCAAATCAATGCCGGACAGGCGGAGGTGGAGAACGAATTCACCCGCGCCGTCAACCGCGACGGCAATCTCAAAGCCCAGGCCTTGATGTCTGAGGTCTTGGAACTGCGGCCCGCCTACGAGTGGCGCGGCCTGGGTGTGCTTCCTTACAGCGCTCTGTGCATCAGCGCCGCCTATGCTGACTTCGACGCCGAGCGCCGTTTTTCCATCCCTTATCGGGCGGTGGCCGACCACAAGGGTTGCGAGTGCGGCGCCATTCTTCGCGGTGTCAAGAAGCCCCGGGACTGTCGGCTCTTCGGCACTGTCTGCACGCCGGAAAATCCCATGGGGTCGTGCATGGTTTCTTCCGAGGGTGCCTGCGCCGCCCACTACACCTATGGCCGCTACCGGGATCATCGGGATGCCGCCCCTACCCCGAAGGCGGTGAACGACTGATGGACGACCTACGGAAAAGAAGCTATCTGCGGCCCCTGGATTGGCGGCAAGGGCGTGTGGACATGACCCATGGCAGTGGCGGCCGCGCCAGCGCGCAGCTCGTCGATGAACTCTTTCTGCGCGCCTTCGACAACGACTGGCTGCGCGCATTGAACGACCAGGCCTGCTTCCTCGTGTCATCAGGGCGCATGGTGGCGGCAACCGATAGCCACGTAGTCTCTCCCCTCTTTTTCCCGGGGGGAGACATCGGTTGCCTGTCCGTGCATGGGACCATCAACGACGTGGCCATGGCGGGGGCGAAGCCGCTGTACCTCACGGCGGGCTTCATCCTTGAGGAGGGCTTCCCCTTGCGCGATCTGCGGCGGATCGTGGACTCCATGGCGGCGGCGGCGCAGGAGGCCGATGTCGCCGTCATCGCCGGGGATACCAAGGTGGTGGAGCGGGGCAAGGGCGACGGTGTCTTTATCACCACCACCGGTATCGGCGTGGTACCCGAGGGGGTACACATCTCCGGCGACCGGGCGCGGCCCGGCGACCGTATCCTGCTCAGCGGCACCATCGGGGATCACGGCGTCGCCATCATGTCGTTGCGGGAGGATCTGCGCTTCGGCACCACCGTGGCCTCCGACACCGCCGCCCTGCACGGCCTGGTGGCGACCATGGTGGAGGTGGTACCCGACATCCATTGCCTACGGGACCCCACCCGCGGCGGCCTCGCCACCACGCTGAATGAGATCGCCCAACAATCCGGAGTGGGAATGCGGATCCGGGAAGCACCCATCCCGGTCCTCCCCCAGGTCAAGGCCGCTTGTGAATTTCTGGGGCTTGACCCCCTGTATGTGGCCAATGAGGGCAAGCTGGTGGCCATCTGCCCGCCCGAGGTGGCGGAGCGCCTGCTGGCCGTGATGCGGGCCCATCCCCTGGGGGCCGACGCCGCCATCATTGGCGAGGTAGTGGACGACAATCATCACTTCGTGGAGATGGAGACGGCCTTCGGCGGCCGGCGCATGGTGGACTGGCTCACCGGCGAACAGTTGCCGCGGATCTGCTAATGATTGCCTACCGTCGTTTCCGGGGTAATTGCGGGAAGGGTGCCCATCGCACTTTTCCCGACTCACCCATTGAACACTCTGAACCAAAGGCGCTATCCGGGAGGGGTAGGCCATGAGCAATCGGCCAACCGTGCTGATTGTCGATGACGAGATGCGCTCCCTGGAGGCAGTGGAGAGGACCATTGATGATGAATTCGAGGTGCGGACGGCCAGTGGCGCGGCCGAGGCCGAACGCATACTGGCGGAGGATTGGGTCCAGGTGGTTATTTCCGACCAACGCATGCCTGGCACCAGCGGCATCGAATTCCTCAAAGGGGTACGGGAACGCTGGCCGGAGGTGATCCGCATGATCATCTCCGGCTATACGGACCCCGGGGACATTATCGAAGGCATCAACGATGCCGGCATCTATCAATACATTACCAAGCCTTGGCACCCTGATCAGCTTCTGCTCGCGGTGCGCAACGCCGCGCGGCTGTATCAGCTCCAGCGCGAGTACGACCTATTGGCAATAGAGGCGAAGGTCGCTGCCCCTGTCCTGGAACGCCAATTGGCGCAGCGACGGGAGCAACTCAAGCGTGTTTTTCGCATGGAAGAGATCGTGCGGGCGGAAGGGAGTCCCCTCGACAAGATCTGTGGCCTGACCCGACGCATCGCCGGCTACGATATCGTCGTCCTCGTCTCGGGGGAGTCGGGGACAGGCAAGGAGCTTTTCGCTCGTGCCCTGCACTATAACAGCCCGCGGGCGGATAAGCCCTTCGTAGTGGAGAATTGCGGCGCTCTTCCCGATCCCCTGCTGGAGAGTGAACTGTTCGGCCACAAGAGAGGGGCGTTTACCGGCGCCATCTGCGACCGGGTGGGCCTGTTCGAGCAGGCCGACGGCGGTACCGTCTTCCTGGATGAAATCGGTGAGATCTCCCCCGCCTTCCAGGTCAAGCTGCTACGGGTGCTGCAGGGCGGCGAGATTCGTCCCCTCGGCAGCAACCAGCGCAGGATGGTGAATGTGCGGGTGGTCGCCGCCACCAATCGGGATCTTGCGGAGGAAGTCCGTGCCGGACGTTTCCGCGAAGACTTGTACTATCGGCTGTCGGTGATGCACGTACACTTGCCGCCATTACGCGCACGTCCGATGGACGTCCCACTTCTCGCCAACAGGGCGCTGGAGTGGGCCGTGAAGCTGCATGGCAAGCCGGTCAAGGGCTTCACGGACGAGGCAATCGCTTTCATGCAGGACTATGGCTGGCCAGGCAACGTACGGGAACTGGAAAACGAGGTACAGCGCATGTTGGTGTTGGCAGATGGGGAATACTTGGGGAAAGAATTGCTCTCCACCCCGATCTGCGCGTCGGGACAGAGAGGAGGGGAAAAATTGTGTTCGACTTCCCGGGCCAGTGGCAGCCTCAGGGAGAGAGTCGAGAAGATGGAGGCGCATATATTGCTGGAAGTGTTGAACCGCCATGCTTGGAATAAGAGCCGAGCGGCGGATGAACTGGGTTTGTCGCGGGTCGGCTTGCGCAGCAAGGTGGAGCGTTATGGGCTTGAGCGCAAGCTCGACAGCTGAGTGGGGATGAATGGATCGTGGCTATGTCAACGGCAGACATTCCGATTTCTGAGAGGGGGTATTGATGGGGGAGGCCGCGGAAAGGATGTGGAAGGGCTTGCCAGCGTGGCCCCTCTTGGGCGCATTGGGAACGGTGATTCTGCTCAATGTCCTAGCCTGGGGCCTCCTCCTGGGGCTGCGCCGCCTCGACGCCGCGCTGCTGGGCATCGGCGCGCTGGCCTATTTTTTTGGGCTGCGCCACGCCTTTGACGCCGATCACATCGCGGCCATCGACAATGTCACCCGCAAGCTGCGCCAGGACGGCCAGAAGCCCGTCGCGGTGGGACTTTTCTTCTCCCTTGGCCATTCGACCATCGTCATCCTTCTTTCCCTGGGGTTGGCGCTGGCCGTGCGCGAGACCGAGCGCCACATGCCATTCTTCGAGCGATTCGGGGACGTGTTCGGCACCACCGTTTCGGCGGCATTCCTCACCCTGATCGGTATTATCAACCTATACATCTTCTTGCGCCTGTGGCAGGTCCTGCGTCGTTGCCGCCGGGGCGACCGAGCGGCCGCCGAGCACTCCGAAGTGCTTGATCTGCTGGAACAACGAGGATTCATGGCCCGCCTCTTTCGTGCCGTCTACCGACGCATCGACCATAGTTGGCAGATGTATCCCGTGGGTTTCCTGTTCGGATTGGGCTTCGACACGGCCACCGAGGTCGCCGTGCTGGGAATCTCGGCCACCATGGCCCAGCATGGCGGGCTGCCACTGTGGGGGGTCATGGTATTCCCGCTGCTCTTTACGGCGGGCATGAGCCTGATGGATACGGTGGACGGGCTGGTCATGATAAAGATCTACGACTGGGCCATGATCGACGCTGTACGCAAGCTCTTTTTCAACACCACCATCACCGGACTGGGGGTCCTGGTGGCACTAGTGGTGGGCAGCATTGAATGGCTGCAACTATTGGCATCGGAATTCCGTTGGCAGGGAACCTTCTGGAACTTAATTCAAGACCTGAACTTCAGCACCCTGGGCGGGATGGTGGCCTCCCTGATGGTGCTCACCTGGGGCACCGCGTGGCTCTACTACCGTCGCGCGCTCCAACCCGCCGAATAAATGGACCGATCCGTCCCGTTGCCATTTTGGGTAGCCGATTTTGCTACCCGCTCAATTTGCGCATACCAATCCGCTTGGTTTCTGTCTCGCGCAGGGCGTTCGTGGGTGCACCGTCACAAAGCATGGGGGAACACCAAGCCCTTGCCGTAAGGCTCCCCGGCGATGGGATCAGCATTCACCGGAGGGAAAGGCGTGGTGCCGGCAGAGGGGGCGTAGGATATCCGGAGTTCATCCATGCATATCCGTATATCCTCGATGATCGCCGGCCAAAGAAGTGCCTCCAAGTCGCTGAGTGGCGGAGGGGAGGGCGCCTGGCCCGACTCGATCCCGTAAATAAGCACCCGGGGCGGCAGTTCCTCCAGGGCGCGGCCCAGGGCCAGAGCCTCGGCCACACCGAAGCCATGGCTCGACAGCAGTCCGGCGCTATCGTCCAGTTCCAGCATATCCATGCGCCGCAGCGTGCCGGGCGGGGCGCCGCTGCGCATGGCGTCCAGGAGAATGGCCAAACATGCGCCGCGCATGGCTGGGAGCAGGAGGCTGCCGGGGCGATCGCAGAGTGTGATGTGGACCATTCCCGCTGGAAAATAACGGGGTAGACCCGCCCGCTCCAAGGCCTTCGCGAGCAGCCAGCCCAGATCGTCGCCCGCGAAGGGCGACCCGATGCCGAGGATGCAAACGGGGCTCACCGGCGCCCCACGCGAACGGTCAGGAAATGGGTGGCGCAGGAGATGCAGGGGTCGTAGTTGCGAATGACCATCTCGGCACGCTGGCGCAGGGCCTCGTCGTCCTTGTCCAGGCCCAGGGCCTCCAGGGAGCGGTGCAGGTCCTCCTCGATACGGGCCTGGTTCTGGCTGGTGGGCGGGATGATGCGGGCATGTCGCACCAGACCATCACCATCCAGGTCGTAGCGGTGCCACAGGAGGCCACGGGGGGCCTCGGTGCAGCCGAAGCCGGTGCCTGCACGGGGGGTGCCCTCCACGGCGGGGCTTGGGGACTCGCGGTAGCCTTCCAGCAGGCGGATGGCTTCCAGCAGGGCGTAGTGGATCTCCGCCGCCCGCGCCACGATGCTGTGGAACATGTTGCGGCTGGGGAAGGGGATACCGGTGCGCGCCAGGGCCTCACGGACCGATGGATGCAGCCGGTCCTGGTTCAGGTTCAGCCGCGCCAGCGGCCCCACCAGATAGGGCTGACCGTCGAGAGTCGCATAGAGGGCGGTGGAGTGGGGCTCCTGGTGCTCGGCGAAACGGGCCTCGTATTCGGCGATGGGGATGTCCAGGCCGTTGCTCGCCGCGATGTGGCCCTCGTTCATGGGGTATTCGTCGGGATGGCGCAGGGCCACACTCACGAAGTCCTGTCCGTTTTCGGGCAGGGGAAGGGCGGCCGTCCAGGCCACCAGGGCCTCGGCCTGGGGTAGGGCCGCGCGGAGGCGCTCCCGCAGGGTCACGACATCCGCCGCCGCAGGGGCATGATGAAAGCCGCCGATCCGGGCGCCTACCGGATGCACGGAACGGCCCCCGAAAAGACACATGATCGCGTTGCCGATCTCCTGCAAGGCGAGACCCCGGCGCACCGCTTCGGGGTGGGCGGCGGCCATTTCCGGGGCGCTGCCGTAACCCAGGAAGTCGGGGGCGGCCAACAGGTGGATGTGCAGGGCGTGGCTTTGTATCCACTCGCCGCAATAGAACACCCGGCGCATGGCCCGCACCCAGGGACCGGGGTCCAGGCCGAAGATGCCTTCGATGGCGTGCACGGCGCTCATCTGGTAGGCCACCGGGCAGATCCCGCAGATGCGGGCCACCATGTCGGGGACCTCCTGGTATTCGCGTCCCTCCAGGAATTTCTCGAAGAGCCGGGGGGGCTCGAAGATGCGCAGGCGCAGGGTCTGGATGCGCCCGCCATGCACCTCCAGGTCCAGGGCGCCTTCCCCTTCCACCCGCGCCAGCACCGGTACGCAGAGGCGTATCTCACGGGGTTGGATCATCTGGCCTTGCTCCCTCGAGGGAGGTAGGAATCAACCATGATCCTCTCCACAGGCGGCCGTCATGGGGCATGATCCCCTCGCCGAAGGTGCCGAACATTCCCGTCCGGTCTGTTCTTCAGCATACCTTGACCTGCAATAGATCCTTCCCTGCCGGGTCCACCAGATGGACGGCGCAGGCGATGCAGGGATCGAAGCTGTGGATGGTGCGGAGGATCTCCAGAGGCTGGGCGGGGTCGGGGAGTTCGGTGCCCTTGAGTGCCGCCTCGTAGGGGCCATCCTGTCCGGCGGCATCCCGCGGGCCGGCATTCCAGGTGCTGGGCACTACCGCCTGGTAGTTGTCGATGAGGCCGTCCTTGATGACTACCCAGTGGGCCAGGGCGCCGCGGGGCGCCTCGGTGAAGCCCACCCCGCGCGCCTCGGCCGGCCAGGTGGAGGGTTCCCAGAGGGCAGGGTTGAAGGTTTCGAGTTCACCGGCGCGGATATTGGCCATGAGTTGGTCGTACCAGCCCTGCATGGCGTCGCCGATGATCTTGCTCTCCAGGGTGCGGGCGGCAGTCCGCCCCATGGTGGAAAAGAGGGCCTCGACGGGCAGGTCCAGCTTGCGCAGGCTGGCGTCCACCAGGGTGCGGGTCTCCTGGTTGCCGCTGGCATAGAGGACCAGCACCCGGGCCAGGGGACCCACCTCCATCACCTTGCCCTTCCAGCGCGGCGACTTGATCCACGAATAGCTGGCCTCTCTGTCCAGATGCGCGTAGGGCGGTTTTGGTCCCGTATAGTCCAGGTGGGTTTGTCCTGCAAACGGATGGAGTCCCTGGTCCTTGCCCACGGTGTAGGAATACCAGGAATGGGCCACGAACTCCTGGATCTGGTCGGGGGCCCGCAACTCCAGGGGGTGGACTGTGGAGAGGTCCCGATTCAGGATGATGCCCCGGGGGATCATGAGACTGTCCAGGTCGTTGATGCCCCTGGAGGGGAACTCGCCGTAGGCCAGAAAGTTGCCCACCCCTTCGCCCTTGCGGAACCAATCCTTGTAAAAGCCGGCGATGGCGAGGGTGTCGGGAAGGTAGACCTGATCCACGAAACGGCGGATCTCGCGGATGACATTCTGCACGATCTCCAGGCCCGTCATGTTGACGGCGGTGGCTCCGACCCCCGCCGCCACACCGTCGTGCAACGCCGCGGGCGACACGCTGATGGCCGTGGGGGCGCCACCCACCACGAAGTTGGGATGGGGATTCTTGCCGCCGAAGACGGCATGGAGCTTGGCCACCTCCCGCTGCCAGGCCAGAGCATCCAGGTAATGGGCCAGCGCCATGAGATTGGCCTCCGGCGGCAGCTTGTAGGCGGGGTTGCCCCAGTAGCCGTTGGCGAAGATGCCGAGTTGTCCGGAGGCCGCGAAACGGGTGAACTTGTCCTTCACCTCGGCGAAGTAGCCCGGCGAGGAGCGCGGGTAATCACTCAGGGATTGGGCCAGCGCGGCCGTTTTGGCGGGATCCGCCTGGAGGGCGGAGAGCACGTCCACCCAGTCCAGGGCGTGCAGTTGATAGAAATGCATCACATGATCGTGGACGAACTGGGCGGCGATCATGAGGTTGCGGATCAACTGGGCGTTTTGCGGGATGGGGTAGTGGAGGGCGTCCTCCACCGCCCGCACCGAGGCGATGCCGTGCACCAGGGTGCAGACCCCACAGATGCGCTGGGCGAAGGCCCAGGCGTCGCGCGGATCGCGGCCCTGAAGAATGATTTCCAGGCCGCGCACCATGGTCCCGGAACTGGAAGCGCCGGCGATGACGCCATCCTTGACCTCGGCCTCGATGCGCAGGTGCCCCTCGATGCGAGTGACGGGATCGACAACGACGGTTTGCTTGCCCATGAATCACTCCTGCTCCGTGACGAGGTGATCGGCCACCAGTTCCAGCAGGCTCTGGGCCGTCTTGTCCCAATGGAAATGGGCTTGGCCGTCGTCGAAGGTCTGGCGGCAGTTGGAACAGGTCGATACCAGCACCTCCGCCCCCGTATCCTCCACCTGCTGCATCTTGATCTGGTAGGTTTTGTAGCGCAGGGGGTCGGCCCGGTGGATGCTCACCACGCCGCCACCGCCACCGCAGCACCAGTTATAGGCGCCGTGCGCGTCCATCTCCCGCAGCTCCACCCCCAAGGCGCGCAGCACCTCCCGCGGCGCCTCGGTAACGCCGCCGCGGCGCACGATCTGGCAGGGATCGTGGAAGGTCACCGAACTTTGCAAGGGTTGCAGTTGCAGCTTTCCTTGGCGGATCCCTTCGGCCAGGTACTCGGCAATCTGCACCATCCGGAAGGGGAGAGGCTTGCCGTAGAGGTTGGCGCCCTGCCAGCGCAGGGCCTGATAGGCATGTCCGCACTCCGGCAGGATGAGGGTCTTGGCGCCCACCGCGATGGCGGCCTCGATGAGCTTGAGGCTCGCCTGCCGCTGACCCTGCTGGTCGCCGGCGAACATGCTGAAATTGGTAGCCTCGTAACCGTCGCTGCGAAAGGTCCAGGATGCGCCCATCCGCTTCATGATCGTGGCCAGGGCAACGATGGACTGGGGATATTTCATGACCTCGATGGAGGAGATGGTCATGAGGACGTCGGCCTGACTACGGTCCAGGGGAATCTCGACGCCGTGCTCGTCCTCCAGCCAGGCGATGCGTTCCTTGAGGACCGCCGGGGTGGCGCCCAGGGGGCTGCCTTCCTGTTTCGCACGCTCCACCGTCGCCCAGAGTTCATGGGGCACCAGCCCGGCGGCGTCCATGCCGTGCCGGGCCAGGCCCACGAGGCTGGCGATGTCGATGCCCATGGGGCAGACCATGGTGCAGCGCCCGCATTGGGTACAGGTGTCGTAAATCAGCTCCTGCCACTCTTCCAACTCCCGCACGGTGACGCGACGCTTGAGGTTGAACAGGCGGAAAAAGGGTGCAAAAGGCGCTGTCTCCCGCTTGTAGGCCTGCTTGAAGGGTTCCAGCTTCCAGATGGGGGTATACTTGGGATCACCGGTTTGCACGTAGTATTGGCATACCTCGGCGCACTGGCCGCAATGCACGCAGGACTCCATATAGAGGGCAGCGGTGGCGCCGAAATCTTTGATGAAGCCGCGCATGGCCCGGTCGAGCCGCTCGGTGTCGTCCATCTCCCCTTGTTTGTCGTAACGCTGCTCGGGTTTCTTGACGCTCAGACGAGGCTGATTCAATTCCAGAGGGAACTGCGTATCCGTGCCGGTCATATCTGGGCTCCCCGGCGGCTATAGACCGCTCCGGTGACGCTGCGGGAGAAGAGAAAGAGCACCGTGTGGGCGAGCTTGCTGAAGGGCAGCCACGCCAGCAGGAGTTCCGCGCTCAGCATGTGCAAGGCCAGCAGGTCCTCGTAACGACCACCCAGATGGTAATAAGCCATGAGCCCCGTGAGCAGCGGCGTAAAGACCAGCAGCCAACTGAAGTAGTCGTCGAAATTGGAGATCTGGCGCAGGACCGGGTGGGTGGCGCGATGGGCGAGGAGGGCGAGGAGGCTGATCAGGGCGACGCCGGCGGCGAAGGTGATTACACCCGTCGGCAAACCCGGCCAGGACAGACCAGTGATGTCGCGGATGAGGAGGATGTGGGGCACCAGCCCCAGGATCACCACTGCCAAGCCGAAGTGAAAGAGGTAGCTCACCGCCTCCCAGTGCAGGATGCGGGGCCGGAACTCCCGGCGCGGCCACATGCGGGTGAAGATGGTCTTGACGCCCCCCAGCCAGGCGTGGCGCACCCGGGGTTCCGAAAGATCGCGGGGCCGGCGCAGGGCCAGTACCCCGACGAGCCGCCAGAAAATGCCGAAAACCATTATGAGCAGCGCTGCCTCCAGGGCGGGGCCGCGGGCGAAATCCAGCAGGTCTGTCTCAGTGCTCATGGGAATCCTCCTTTTGGGGCGGGCTGCCAACCTCCTTGGCGGTTTTCGCGGCGTTCGCTTTCTGGTGAGAACGGGCCAGCATCGCCATCCCCGCTCCGACCACCGCTCCACCTAGCGCCGCACCGCCCAATACCTCCCCACGCGCCCAGTGGCCGGTGGCTGCGGGAAGGGGCCGGTAAAATCCGCCCTTGTCCCAAAAATCCGGCTCGGAGCAGCCCAGGCAGCCGTGGCCGGACTGGATGGGAAAGCTGGTCCCTTGGTTCCATTTCAGGGTGGCGCAGGCGTTGTAGGTCACCGGCCCTTTGCAGCCGAGTTCGTAGAGGCACCAGCCGTTGCGCGCCCCCTCGTCGTCGAAGGTGTGGGCGAAGCGGCCCTCGTCATAGAAGGGCCGACGGTAACAGCGGTCGTGGATGGTGTTGCCGTAAAACGTCAGCGGCCGCCCTTGGCGGTCCAAGGCAGGCATCCCGAAGCTCAGGTAATAGACGACGACCCCAGTCATGACCTCGGGAATGGGCGGACAGCCCGAGACGTTGATGATCGGGCGGTCGCGGATGACCTCGGAAACCGGCACCGCGCCGGTTGGATTGGGCGCCGCATAGGGCACGCCGCCGAAGGCGGCGCAAGTCCCCACGGCGATGATGGCCGCCGCCCCCCGGGCGGCATGGCGCAGGTCATCTACGGCGCTTTGGCCCGCGGCCACGCAGTAGACGCCGCCCGCCCCCATGGGCACGGCCCCGTCCACGATGAGGATGTACTTGCCCCAGGCCTTGCGCATGGCCTCTTTCCGGGCCGCCTCGGCGGCCTCCCCGGCGGCTGCCTGAAGAGTATCGTTGAAGGCCAGGGAGATGTTGTTGAACATGAGGTGTTCGATGGTGGGGGAGAAGGAGCGGGTCATGGATTCCAGGCAGCCGGTGCATTCCTGATAGGAGAGGTAGATCACCGTGGGCCGGGGGGTGCTCGCCAGCTTTTCCGCCATGGCCGCGGCGGCGGCAGGGGGCAGGGCCAGCAGGGAGGCAGTGGCGGCGCAGAACTTCAGGAAGGCGCGGCGGCTCAGGCCGTTTTGCTGGAATGCGTCGAGAATGGTCTCTTCCATCAATCTCCTCCTGATTCGCGAAGTGCGAGAGCTTGCCGTAACCGCTGCAGCCCTATCGCGATGTCTGTCGTACCGGCCGGGACGATCTCCGGCACGTGGCATACTTCCAGCGACTCCGTCAGCAGGATCCCGTCCTCGCTGGAATGGCGCACCCACCACACACCCGGTACCCCGGTCTCCTCGATGCGGGAGTTTCCCAAGGTCTCCAGTTCCATGCGGACCTCTCCCGTCCCCAGGGTCTCTCTGAGCAGATCCCGGTCGGCGGGGGAGAGGGGCAAGGAGCCAAGGTCGATGCAGTGCCGTCGCCCCGAGAGGAGCAAGGCGTCCAGGGCCGCGGCGATCTCCTGCAGCAAGGCCGGCGCGTTGGCGGCGGAGCTGGGCGCAGGGCGGATGGGAATGGCATCAAGGGCCTTCACGTCCCCATTCCTCCAAGAGCGATCGGGCGCGACGCGACGCTTCGGGCAAGGATCGGGCAAGCGGCGGACTCAGGGTGTCACCCCAAGCGATTGTCTGGGGCTGAATGCCGAGCAAGGCCCGTCGGGCCGGAAGACAACCAAGCAGGCGCGCCATGCCCAGTAATTCGGCCAAGCCGGCTTCGTGAACGCTACCGGCCTTGGGACGGGCCAGGAGCCGATCCATTGCTTCCCCCTGGAAGAGGGTTACCCGCCCTGCCTCTCGTCCTGATTCCAAGGCATCCGCCACCAGCAAAGCATCCACCCCCTCCAGCTCAACCAGCAGCGATGAGCCGATCGTGCCCCCATCCAGGACGGTGACGCCGGTCATGGGTGCCTGCCCGGCGAGCCAGCGGACGATGTGTACGCCCACTCCATCGTCCCCTTGCAGGATATTGCCCAGCCCCAGAACCAGAATTTTTCCCATTTTTTGTTCATAGTTTACAGAATCATCCCTGTCAAGAAACAGAGTCTGCGCGCCCCATGTTTGTGGGAATGAAAGGGACCCGGAAGGTCAAACAAAAAAGCCCCGGGGCAATTGAAACGGTTCAGGTTTATCTATTACGCTGTGATGATGGGGCAGGGCCAACTAGATGTCCGGGCGATCTTCCGTCGGGACGTCCTGAGCGCATATCGGCGTCAGAATACGCTGCTCCCGCCAGTGGCGGCCCGCCTCGGCAAAGGCAGGGGCGCCGTTGTTGATGAAGAGGAAGCGCCGCGCGACGGCCTCCGGCACCAGGCCGAGCCCCTCCAACCGCCGCCCCAATGCCGTGGCGTTGGGGTTTTCCGCCGGTCCATAGCAGGCGTAGCAATCGCGTCCGAAACGGGGGCACAGCGCCCCGCAGCCGGTGAGAGTCACCGGGCCCATGCATGGCAGCCCCTTGGCCACCAGTACGCAGACCGCTTGATGGCGTTTACACTCCAGGCAGACCTTGTCCTTTTCGCGCGCTGGTACGACCCCGAAGAGGAGGGCGCGCACCGCCCCCAGGACTTGGGGCCCGTTCACCGGACAGCCCCACAGCTCCAGATCCACCAGGACATGGGCGGCGATAGGGGTGGAAGTGGCCAGGCTATGGATATATTCGGGCTGGGCGTAGATCTCCGCACTCCAGCCGGGGCCGTCGGCCAGGTTGCGCAAGGCCTGGAGGCCGCCAGCGGTGGCACAGGCGCCGATGCTGATAAGATAGCGGCTGTTGCGGCGCACCGCCTGGATGCGTTCCTCATCCTCGGGCGTGGAGATACTCCCCTCCACGAAGGCGATGTCCACGGCCGCTTCGGGCGCCACGGGCCCGGCCTCGGCGAAGTGGACGATCTCCACCAACTCGGCTAGCCGCAGCAGGTCTTCCCCCAGATTCAGGAAGGCCAATTGACAACCGTCGCAAGAACTGAACTTGTGCACCGCAAGGCGTGGTTTGGCAGCGGCCATGGCGTCAAAATCCTCGCTCGCCCAGCAGGGCCTGGATCTCCGGGTAGGGGAAGACCGGGCCATCCCGGCAGACGAAGTTTCCCCCCATCTGACAATGGCCGCAATGACCGATGGCGCAATGCATGCTGCGCTCCATGCTGAGCCACAAATCCTCCTCTGCCACGCCGCGCCGCAGCAGCTCCTGCACGGCCGCCCGCATCATGGGCTCGGGGCCGCACATCATTATCAGCGCACCGGGACCGAACTGCACGCGGTCGAAGAGGACCGTCACCGGCCCCACCTGTCCGAACCAGCCGGGGCTGCCCACGTCCGCCGCCAGCCCCACCTGCACATCGGGCAGCCGACTCCAGGCTTCATACTGGGCACGCCAGATGAGGTCGTCGGTATGCTTGACCCCTTGCAGGATGGTGAGCCGCCCGAAGCGTTCCCGTCGCCGCAGGATGTAGTGGATGACCGAAACCACCGGCGCGCAGCCCAGCCCCCCGGTGAGCAGCACGATGTCCCTGCCTTCGGCCAGTTTCAGGGGCCAGCCCCGGCCGTAAGGCCCGCGCAGGCCCAGGCGGGCGCCTTTCCCCAGGCGCGCCAGCCCTTGGGTGACCCGCCCCACGGCACGGATGGTATGGTCGATGAGGTGCTCATCTTCTGGATCGGAGACGATGGAAATGGGCACCTCGCCCACCCCGTAAAGATAAACCATGTTGAACTGGCCCGGCTGAAAGCGATAGCGGGCCTGCATTCCCGGGTCGGTGAAGGCGAGGCGCAGGGTGAAGATGGTGGGGGATTCCTGAGTGCGATCCAGGACCTCGGCCTCGTGGGGAAGGTAAGGATCAGGCATGATCCCCTCCGCAGACGGCCGCCGCTTCCGCGGTGATGTCGATGCCCGCCGGGCACCACGCGATGCAGCGTCCGCAGCCCACGCAACCGGAGCGGCCGTACTGGTCGTGCCAGCTCCCGAGCTTGTGGGTCAGCCACTGGCGATAGCGCAGGCGGGTATCGGCGCGGATGACGATGCCGTGGATAGAGCTGTGTCCCTCGGTGAAACAGGAGTCCCATTGCCGGGAATGGGTACTGCTCAGGCCGTCCAGGGCGGGCTCCTCCGTCTCGGCGTGGCAGAAACAGGTGGGGCAGACGGAGCTGCAGTTGGTGCAGGACAGGCAGCGCTGGGCCACATCGTCCCAGCGGGGGTGGTGAAGGTTGGCAAAGAGGCCATCACGCAGGTTGCGGGACGGCAGGGCGCGTTGCTGCGCCTGGGCGGCAGCGACGATTTCCCCGTCGGCGGTGGCCTGCTGGACGGGATCCAGGGCTTCGAGGGGCAGTTGCCCGAGCAGCGCCTCGCCCTTGGGGCTCCCCGCTGTCACAACGAACCCCTCGTCCAGTTCCGCCAGGGCCAGGTCGAAACCCGATTCGGCCCGCGGCCCGTCGCCGGTAGAGGCGCAGAAGCAGGTGGCAGCGGGATGGGTGCAATGCACCGCCACCAGAAAAAGGTTCCTGCGCCGGACTTCATAATGGGGATCAGGGGAGGGTCCCTCCAGGAAGTGCTGGTCCTGCAGACGCAGGGCCGCGAGATCGCAGGCGTGCACCCCGATGACGGCGGTGGGCAGGGCTTCCGGCATCTCGGGGTGAAAGGTTATGCCCCCGTCACTCCCCGCAGCGCTGGTCCAGAGGATCTCGCGGGGGGCGAAGAGCAGCGGCTTGAGGGCCTGGGGACCGTTGGCCCAAGAGAAACAGCGCGGGCTCTCGTCGCGGTGGAGCCGATACGCGCCCGGCTGCTGATGATCGTGGACCCCCCGCGGCAGATCGTCGGGGCTGTCCAGTTCTTCGTAGACAATGGCGCCGTCCCGCACCTTGGGACCCAGACAAAGGTAGCCTGCCGCAGTTAAGGCAGCCAGCAGGTGCTGTAAGTAGGGGCGAGGAAGAAAACCGGGTGCGGCCATCTTTAGATGCAAACCCCCGTGACTTGGCGATAGTGAGCTGTTATTGATTCAACCACCCTATCGCTCTTCTATATACTATAAATCTGGTTCGTTGCAAAATTCGCGATGATGGCGAATCCTCCCATCGTCCGGCCATCCGCAAGCAGGTGATTACTAAGATCCTGTGCAATGGTGACGCATAGCGATCCACTTTGTGGTCGTCCAGTGTTCTCTTCCATTCACCCGGAAGACGAGGTGCTATAAGCAACATGCGGTTTATCAATGACCGAGATCATAAAATGATGGTGAGACATGGAATACGCCGTGAAGCATGAGCTGGAGCGGTGCCTCCACGAACGTCTCCATAGGCAACTGAAACTCTCAGGGCAGGGCGTGTGGGTTGCCTTCAGCGGCGGCGGTGACTCCACGGCCTTGCTGGGCGCCCTCAAGTCCTTGGGCCATCCGGTGCGCGCGGTTCATGTGGACCACGGCTGGCGCCCGGAAAGTAAAGCGTGGGCGCAACATTGTCAGGAAATCGGGGCACGCCTGGGGGTGCCGGTGGAGGTCTTGACGCTGGTGCCGTTGACGCCGGGGGAGGGCCTCGAAGACCGCGCCCGCCGGGCCCGCTATGGGGCCATGGCTGCTCTCTTGCAAAAGGGTGATTGGCTGCTCACCGCCCACCACCGCGAGGACCAGGCCGAAACCTTTCTCTTGCAGCTCTTGCGTGGCGCCGGATTGGAAGGCCTTGCGGCCATGCCGTGGCAACGTCCGTTGGGGCAAGGCTTCCTTGGCCGCCCTTTCCTGGATCTGGAACGAAGTCTTTTGCGGGACTACCTAGAGGCCATGGGGCTGCCCTATCTGGAAGACCCCGCCAACGACGATCCGCGCTTTGACCGCGCGCGCTTGCGCCATGGTCTTTTCCCGCAACTGGCCGCCCTTGGCTGGCCGCAGGCGGCCACGCAGTTCGCCCGAGCGGCGGAAAACCTGGGCGATGCCCTGGAGGTCCAGGGCCAGTGGTTGGCGGCACAGGAGACGTCTCTAGGGGCAACGGGGAAGGAAGAAGGGGGGCTGGAACTGGCAACTTTGCAAAGGCTATCCCCAGCCGCACAACGCATTTTTCTGCGCCACTGGCTGCGCCGGCAGGGGGGGCTGGCCCTGCCGTCCCGCAGCCGTCTGACAGCGCTACAGGACGCCATTGCCAGGGGAGGGAAGGGGGGACGTATCCTGCAATGGGCCGGAGGCGCCGTCTGGTTACAGGGAGGGAGAATCCATGCCCTCGCCCAGACGCCCGGCCCTGCAGACTGGGAAACCGGGCCGTGGCAGATGGGGAGTGAGCCTTTGTTCATACCGGGATGGCGGGCTGAGTTGCAGGCCTGCGCCCCGGCTGCCGCCGTCCATGCCCTGAACCCGGCCCTTGCCTGGGAAACATTGCACTGGCGACGCCGACGGCCGGGGGAGTCTTATCGCAGCAGTGACGGTCGTCATCGGCCCTTGAAAAAACTCATGCTGGAAAGCGCTGTGCCCCCTGCCTATCGGGGCGATGCGCCGCTGCTCTTCCTTGGGGAAGACCAGCTCGTGCTGATACTTGGTTATTATACCGCCCCCTGGGCGCAGGCCCAGGGGGCGGAGGCTATCTATCTCTGGCGCGCCGAGGGTGGGTCAGCCTGACGGCCATGCGTCTGGTGCACCCCGTCATCCTGAAACGGGCTTCAAAACAGCAGTTGGCACAGGTGTTTTTGCACGAAAGGCCCGCGCCAATGGATCTGGGATCAACGAGCGGGAAGGGGCGTATCGGCGGCGAAGGATAGGGCAGCGCCACGGGCACCGGGGCGCATGCTGCCGTCGGCATAGACCACCCGACCACCGACGATGGTGACTTGGGGCCAGCCGGTGAGTCTCCAGCCGGCGAAGGGACTCCAGTGGACCTTGGTCCACATTTCTTCGTTGCGCACCGGTTTTTCGTGGACCATGTCCACGAGGACCAGATCGGCATCCCAGCCGATGGCGATTTTCCCTTTGTTGGCGACGCCGTACAGCCGTGCCGGATTGAGGCACATCCAGCGTTGCAGCTCGGCCAGGCTGCAACGGCCATCGCGCATGGCCGTGAGCATCAGGGGCAGACTGGTTTCCACGCCCGGCATGCCCGCCGGGGAGCGCGGATAGCCCAGGGCCTTTTCCTCCAGGGTATGGGGGGCGTGGTCCGTGGCAATGCAGTCGATGTCGCCCCGGTGCAGTCCATCCCATAGAGCCAGGCGGTCGGCCTCGCTGCGGATGGGCGGATTCATCTGCACCAGGGGACCTTTGCGGGCGTAGGCATCGGTATTCAGAAAAAGATGGTTGGGGATAGCCTCGGAGCTAATAAAGGGGGCCTTGCGGGTACGCAGAAAGGCTACTTCCTCGGCGGTGGAAAGGTGCAGCACATGCAGGCGGCGCCGGTATTTCTCGGCCAGCGCCACGGCCCGCCGGGTAGCCAGCAGGGCACTCTCGTTATCGCGGATGCGGGAGTGGTCCGCGGGGTCGCAGGAATGGGCAAAGTCGGCGCGGCGGGCGCGAATCCGCGCCTCATCCTCGGCATGCACGGCAATCAGGCGATGGCCATGGGCGAAGATACGCTCCAGATCCTCCTCTTTGTCCACCAGCAGGGAGCCGGTGCTGGCCCCCATGAAAATCTTGATTCCGCAGGCCCCATCGGCGGCCACCAGTTCGTCCACATTGTCGGGCGTGGCACCGATGAAAAAGCCGTAGTTCACGACGGATTTTTCGGCGGCGCGCGCCAGTTTGTCCGCCAGCGCCGCGCGCGTGGTGGTGGGCGGGCTGGTATTGGGCATTTCCAGAAAGCTGGTGACCCCCCCCTTGGCCGCCGCCCGGGAACCCGTGGCCAGGTCTTCCTTGTGTTCGTTGCCGGGTTCGCGGAAATGCACCTGCGGATCCATGACCCCCGGCAGGAGGACGTGTCCCTGGGCCGCGATAACCTCGTCGGCGGGAAGATCCAGATCCCGATCGATGGCCGCAATGCGCCCGTTTTCCGCGAGCAGATCGCCGTGATAGAGCTCGCCGCTGGGAAGGGCGATGCGGGCATTGCGGATGAGCAGACGCATGGCTGCCTAATCCTGGGCCATCTGCTTTTCGCGCTTTTCTTCCAGGGTCTTGCAATCAATGCAGAGGGTGGCGGTGGGGCGGGCCTCCAGGCGGCGCAGGCCGATTTCCACGCCGCAGGCCTCGCAGTAGCCGTATTCCCCGTTTTTGATGCGATCAAGGGCCTGGGTGATCTTGCGAATGAGCTTGCGTTCGCGATCCCGGGCGCGCAGTTCCAGACCCATGTCCGTCTCCAGGCTGGCGCGGTCATTGGGGTCGGAATAATTGACGTTTTCCATCTGCATGTGCTGGACCGTGCGGTCCACTTCCGCCATCAGCTCGCCTCTCCAATCCTCCAGGATTTTCTGGAAGTGGGCGAGTTGCGCGGGGCTCATATACTCTTCATCGGGCGCTGGTTGGTACGGGGTGAATGCGGTAAATTGCTGACTGGCGGTGGACTTGGTGGTATTGGCCATCTTCCGGATCCTGTCCTGGGGTGATAAATCCGCGTAGGAATAGCAGAGAATGACGGTTTTGGCAATTCGCGGAGGCTTGGATAGAATGCCGGACGGAAACGGAATGAGGAATCCTGCATGCCCTTGCAAGCGCTGATTTTTGACGTAGATGGAACTTTGGCGGATACGGAGCGGGATGCGCACCGGGTGGCCTTCAATCTGGCCTTTGCCGAAGCCGGTCTGCCTTTCGCCTGGGATGTGCCGACTTACGGCGTTTACCTCAGAGTGACGGGCGGCAAGGAACGCCTGCGGGCCTTTCTGGAGGAGCACCGCGAGTATCCGCAGTTGAGCGATGCGGAAATTGCTGCCCTCCACCGCGCCAAGACCCATCATTATGTGGAGATGGTGGCTACCGGCCTGCTCCCCCTGCGTCCAGGCGTGCGGCGCCTCCTGGATGCGGCGCGGGATGCGGATATCCGCGTCGCCATTGCCACCACGACCACTCCCGCCAATGTGGAGGCCCTTCTGCATAGCACCTTGGGAGCGGATGCTCTGGCGCGTTTCGCCGTCATTGGCGCCGGTGATGTGGTGCCGAGGAAGAAGCCGGCCCCGGATATCTATCAGTATGTCCTGGACCAGTTAGGGCTGGCGGCGGGGGAGTGCCTGGCGATCGAGGACTCGGCCAATGGTCTGCGATCGGCCCGCGGCGCGGCTCTGCCCACCCTCATCACGGAAACGGATTACACCCGCGGCCAGGATTTCAGCGGTGCCCTGCGCGCCCTGACCCATCTCGGCGAGCCGGAAGAACTAGCACAGGTCATCACCGGGCCCGAGGCGGGCAGCCGCTTGTTGGTGGACATTCCCCTCCTTCGGCAATGGTGGGCGGAGGCGGCAACCCCGTAAGAAGGCGGTGGTCTGTGGCCTTGTTACCGGGGACCGGCAAAATGACGACGAAAGGCTGCCCTATACGGGGCGTAGGCGGCAACGGCGGCGGGTCTGGGTTGGGTGTATCGCCAGGCCGGCGGTCCGGCGGGAGGCATGGCCTTCCGGACATTGCGCGCGCAGATCGCGAAAAAGCGGCTGCAGCGGAGCCAGCCAGACCTTGAGGTCATCCAAAGTGCGTCCGAGAGGGACAGGGCGGCGCGTGCCCGGACTTGGAGAGCGCCATCGATAAGCACTCCCCGCCCTCCGGAACTGCCGAAGTCGATCCCCAGATACATGCCTTAGCCCGGGCGCTGAGCGCTCCAGGTGACAGGGGGCAGTTGGGCGAGAATGGAGGGGTTGCTCCAGCCTGCCTGGCGCTCTTCCACCAGGACATCGGTGGTGATGCCGCCGCGCACATACCAGCGCCCCAGCAGGCGCAGGTAGCGGGGCGCCAGAAGGGCGATGAGGTCGTCGGCGATGCGATTGGTCATGGCCTCGTGAAAACCGCCCTCATTGCGATAGCTCCACAGGTAGAGCTTGAGGGACTTGAGCTCCACGCACCGCTGGTCGGGGATGAAATCCAGCAGGAAATGGGCGAAATCGGGCTGTCCGGTCACGGGGCAGAGGCAGGTGAACTCCGGCAGATCCATGTGAATGCAATAATCGCGCTCGGGATGGGGATTGGGGAAAGATTGCAGGTCTTTGCTGGGTTGACTGGACACGTTGAACTCCTCATGATCATTAATGGTTATTCTACCGATAAATAGCGGTCACCGCAGCGTCCATGCGCCTCAAGGCTATCCATCTCACCGGCTTCAAGTCCTTCCTCGAACCCACTGTCATCGAATTGCAGGCCAATCCGGTAGTCATTGTCGGTCCCAATGGCTGCGGCAAATCCAATACCGTCGACGCCATTCGCTGGGTCTTGGGCGAGTCCTCGGCGCGGCAACTGCGCGGCGGCAGCCTCAGCGATGTCATCTCCAACGGCGGTGGCAAGCGGCCGGGGGCCCAGCGCGCCGTGGTGGAATTGCATTTCGACAACAGCGATGGCTCTGCCCCCGGCGCCTTGGCCGGACTGGCCGAGATCAGTGTGCGCCGGGAGCTGGACCGTCATGGGGACAGCCAGTACCGCATCAACGGGGGCCGCTGCCGGCGCCGGGACGTGGCGGACCTATTCCTGGGAACGGGCCTGGGGGCCAATGCCTACGCCATTGTCGAGCAGGGAACCATCGGCCGCATCATCGATGCGCGCCCCGAGGATCTGCGCAATATCCTCGAAGAAGCCGGCGCCATCAGCCGCTACAAGGAGCGGCGCCGGGAAACGGCGCAGCGCATCGCCGAAACCCGCGAACACCTGCAGCGGCTCCACGATATCCATGGCGAGATGGAAGCGCAATGGGGGCGCCTGCAGCGTCAGGCCCAGGCGGCGCGGCGTTTTCGGGAGTTGCGTGCGGCGGAACGGCGCTGGCGCTGGTGGGCATTGCAATGCCGGCTGGCGGAGGAGCACAGCGCTGCCCAGGCAGTCGCAGAACAGTTGGCGCAAAGCAGAGCGGCCTTGGAGCGGCAAGGGGCGGCCCAGGCCCTGCTGCTGGGGAGTCTGCAAGAACAGCGCCAGCATCAGCGAGTCCTCCAGGATGCGGTGGAAGGGGCCCAGGCTGCCTATTATGAGGCGAGCGCCCGCCTTGCCGAGTGTACGCACCAAATCAATGACCTCCGCGCCGCACGGCAACGCCAAGAGGAGATTTGCCAGCAGAGCCGGGACGCCATGGCCAAACTGGAGCGCGACCGCGATACGCTGCTGCAAGAAAAGCAGCGTCGCGACGCCAGCCTGCGGGACGGTGATGCCCGGCTGCTGACCCTGCGTGGCGAGGAAGATGCGGCCCGGTGGGAGCGGCAAACGGAAGAACAGGCCCTCGCCGCCCTGGAAACGGAACGCAATGCCCTGCAGGCAGCCCTGTCCGAACGGCGCCGGGAGCGTGATGTGGCAACGGCCATGGAAAAGGAACAGGGCCTGCGCCTGAACGATCTGGAAAAGCGGCTCATGGAGTTGGCGCAGCCGTTACCCACGGAAGTCTCCCGACTGCCTGAGCTGGAAGCGAATGTTTTGCGCGGGCAAGCCACCGTCCAGGCCACGGAGGAGGCTTTGTTTTCCGCAGGAACGGCATGGAACAGCGCCCAGGAAAGCCTCAAGGACGCCCGCTGCCAACGGGATGAAGCACAACGGGAACTGCATGAATGCGCTGCGCGGGAGCGCGCCCTGCAGGCGCTTTACCAGCGGTTGCAAAAACCTGTTCCAGGGCTGGGTGACGGGCCTACCCTGCTTGACACGCTGAAGGTGGCCGAGGGCTGGGAGGATGCCGTCGAACAAGTGCTGGGTCATCGCCTTCAGGCGCGGGTGGGGGACGGAGAAGGCCTTGCGCAGACCACCGCCGGCAGTTTTCTCGACATTTCACCCCAGGACCGGGCAATGGCAAGGGTCCAAGATGAGGGGATGCTGCTTCAACAACTCCAGTTTGGCGACGGCGATGCCAGTTCCTTGCAGGATTGGGTCTGGGGCCTGCGTTGCGCCCCGGATTTGGATTTCGCCTGCCGGGAACGGGGCAGGCTGGCTCCCGGTGAGGCCTGGATTACCCCCGATGGCGTGCTGGTCCATGCCCGGGGGATCAGTTTTCCCGCTACGGACCGCGACGGCGCGGGTCTGCTCCAATGCCGTCGCGATCTCAGCGAGGCCGCCACGGCACTGGGTACCGCCCAGGACCGGGCGGCCTCTGCCGAAACCCGGTTGAGCGCCGCCGAGGAGGCCCAGCGGGCGGCCCAGCAGCAGCGGGCGCATCTGGATGGCCAGTTGCAGGAGGAACGGCGCCATCTGGCACGTGACGAACACGAATTGGCGCGTCTGTACAGTCGCGCCGAGGCCGAGCAGGAACGTACCCGGGAGCGGGAGCGAGAGCGAGGGCGACTCGCCGGCCAAGTGCAGCAATTGCAAGAGCGCCTCGCCACAGCCCGCTTGCAGATCCAGACGGCCCAGCCCCTTTGCCGGGATCTGGAGCGCAGTCTGGCCGAAGTGGAGGCCCAAACCCAGGCCTCGCGTCAACGGCTCGCCCAAAAACGCAGTCAAACTGCCCGCCTACGCGACGAAATGCAGCGTTTTGAGATTCAGCGGCAGCGCCTGCAGGCCGAGTTGGAGGCCACGATCCAGCAGGAAAAACAGATGATCGAGCGGGAAGGGCAGTATCGTCGGCAACGCGACACAGCCGAGGAGCAATTGCTCATCCAGCAGGCCGAGATTCCTCGCCGGGAGGCCGAGTACGCCCAGGCGGAGGCGGCCAAAAGCGCCTGCCAGAGGAATCTGGAACGCCTGCAGGGGGAGGCCCGGGCCCTCGACCAGGAGATCCGCCAAGGCGAAGGGGAGCGTTTGGCAATGGAGAATGCCATCCGCCAATGGCAGGCTCAAGCTGCGGGTGAACAGGCGACCCTGGCCGCCCTTCACGGCAGGCTGGGCGAACTGGAGCGTCAGGCGGAGGATCTGGCGGCGGACCTGGCCGAAGACCCGGGCCCCTGTCCCGAGCCCGGTAAAGTGGCCGAGGAGCCGGAGCGCCTTGCCGCCCTCATTGCCCGCATGGGCAACGTCAACCTCGCCGCAGAGGAGGAGTTGCACGAACTGGGTGGACGCCGGCAGGAACTGCTACAGCAAAGCCAGGATGTGGAAGAGGCCTTGCAAAGCCTCGAAACAGCCATGGCGAGCATGGATGAGGAAACCAGCAGCCGCTTTGCCGAGACGCTTGCCGCCGTCAATGACGCCCTGCAGGAGCTCTTTGCCATCCTCTTTGGCGGCGGCACGGCCCTCCTCGCGCCCACCAGCGACGACCCCCTCGACGCCGGCCTGATCCTGCGGGCGCAGCCGCCAGGCAAACGCAATGCCACCCTGCAGCAACTCTCGGGCGGCGAAAAGGCCCTCACCGCCATCGCCCTGGTCTTTGCCCTCTTTCGCCTCAACCCTGCGCCCTTCTGCGTGCTGGACGAAGTGGACGCCCCCCTGGATGAGGCCAATGTCGGCCGCTTCTGCGCCCTTCTGCGCGAAATGGCGGCCCAGACCCAGTTCCTGCTCATCACCCACCACACGCTGACCATGCAGGCGGGCGAACAACTGATCGGCGTCACCATGCCCGAGGCGGGGGTTTCGCGCATTGTCAGCGTGGCGGTGGAGGAGACCCTGGCCGCCGCCCGCGCACGGGGGGATTGAGCATTCGTTCAGCGCTGGCCGGAATGGGAATCGCCGTGCAGGTGCAGAATGGGCCACCCCTGCGCCTCGGCGTGGCGGCGCAGGATGGGGTCGGGATCGACGGCCACCGGGTAGCGCACCGCTTCCATCAAGGCGATGTCGTTGTGCGAGTCACTGTAAAAGGTGCTCTCCCCAAGACTGAGCCCAGTCTCTTGCAACCATTCCCGCAACCGTTGCACCTTCCCCTCGCGAAAACAGGGAATGCCCAGCACTCCACCGGTAAAGCTGCCGTCCTCCCGCTCTTCGGGCTCGGTGGCCAACAGGTGCTCCACTCCCAGTTCCCGGGCGATGGGCGCGGTGACAAAGCGATTGGTGGCGGTGATGATGACCAGGACATCGCCGCGCTGGCGGTGCTGCTCAACGAGGGCGCGCGCCTGGGCGGAGATCATGGGCAAGACCCGCTCCTGCAGATAAGCGCGATGCCAGGCATCGAGGACAGCCCTGGGGTGCGCCGCCAGGGGCGCCAGTTGAAAACGCAAAAATTCGTGGATATCCAGGGTGCCGGCTTGATATTGGGCATAAAAAAGGTCATTTTTACGGCGATGTTCCAGCCCATCCACCACGCCCCTGTCGGCCAGAAACTCCATCCAGGCATGATCGGAGTCGCCGGCCAGGAGCGTGTTATCGAGGTCAAAAAGGGCAAGGGCCATGGGTTCTCCGCGGTAAGGGGGCGAGGGCAGATTAACGGGAAGCCGGACGGAGGTCAAAATGCGTGTGCTGCTCCTGGAAGATGATGCTCTCCTGGGGACCGGCATCCGCGCTGCTCTCCGGGAAGAAGGCTACAGTGTGGACTGGTTGCGCGACGGCGCGGCCGGCCTCGCGGCGCTGCACCAGCATCATTATGGCCTGCTGGTGCTGGACCTGGGCCTGCCCCGGCATGATGGCTTGCAGATTCTGCAACAGTTGCGGGCCCGCCGGGATTCCTTGCCCGTTCTGATCCTCACTGCCCGTGACACCGTGGCCGACCGGGTCCGGGGTCTGGATAGCGGCGCCGATGATTACTTGGTCAAGCCCTTTGATGTGGATGAACTTCTTGCCCGCGTCCGCGCCCTCATCCGGCGTGGCGAAGGGCGCGCCGAGCCTTTGCTTCGGCATGGCCCCCTCATCCTCGATCCCGTTGCCCATCAGGCATCCTGGCAGGGCCAAGCCGTAGCTCTCAGTGCCCGTGAATTGGCCGTTCTGCGTGCGTTGCTTGCCCATCCGGGACGGGTGCTGAGCAAGGAGCAACTGGCCGAACAGATCTATAGCTGGGATGAGGAGATCGAGAGCAATACCATCGAGGTTTATGTGCATCATTTGCGGCGCAAGCTGGCGGCGGATTTCATCGTCACCCATCGCGGCTTGGGCTATAGCATTGCTCCCTGGCAGGATGCCCCGCCCCATGAAGTATCGCTTTAGCATTCGCCAGCGCCTGCTGATCCTCCTTCTCAGCCTGGTCACCCTGCTCTGGCTGGGAGCCGTGCTGGCCAGTTTCCTGCAAACGCGCCAGGAGTTGAACCATCTTTTTGATGAAGAACTCTTACAATGGGCGCGAACCCTTCTGCGCAGCCCCGGCGCCGGTGCCCTCATCCTGCCGCCATTCCCCGATCGCGACAACCCGCAACGGACCGATCTCCAGCGTCCTTACCGCCTGCAATCCCTGAGCGCGGGCATCCTCGCCAGCAGCCATGGCGCCGCAATCCTTCCCCCCTGGCACCCCGGTACGCCCCTGCTGCAAAACGTGCGCATGAACGGGGAGGACTGGCGGCTGGCCACGGTCACGGACGGCCGCCGCGTCGCCCAGGTGGCCGAAAACCTCGACGCCCGCCAGGATGTTACCGGCGAGATCGCCCAGCAACTCCTTGCCCCCCTGTGGCTGGTGCTCCCTCTCCTGGCCCTGGTCATCGGTTTCGCCGTGCGCCAGGGCCTGGCCCCCCTGCGCGACCTGACCGCACGCCTGGAGGAACGCCAGCCCCAGGCCTTGCAACCCCTCGCCGGCCCGGTTCCGGCAGAATTGCAGCCTTTGCTCGATGCCCTCAACGGGCTTTTCCGGCGGGTGGATGCCGCCTTTGCCCGGGAGCAGGAATTCACCGCCCATGCCGCCCATGAACTGCGCACCCCCCTTGCGGGCCTGCGGATTCATGCCCAACTGGCCCTGCGCCACGCCGAGAGCAGTACCGAAAGAGAAGCCCTCCAAGGGGTCGTACAAGGAGTGGACCGCGCCACCCATGTGGTGGAACAGTTGTTGGCTCTGGCCCGCCTTGACGCCGCTCAACCGCAGCGTGACGAGCCTATCGAGGTGCCTTCCCTGGTGCAGCGCCTGAGCGCTGCCTTTGCCGCGGCCATCGCCGCCAAAGACATCCGGCTGACTGCTCAGGGGCCATCCCCGGCCATCCTTGCCGGCCGCAAAACCTGGCTGGAGATTGCCCTGCGCAACCTCGTGGACAATGCCATCCGCTATGGCCCCGCAGGAAGCGATGTGCGCGTCACCTGGGAGGCCGAGGGCGGGCGGGTTTCCCGGATCACGATTTGCGACAATGGCCCCGGCGTTCCGGCCGATGCCCTGCTGCGCATTTTCCAGCCCTTTTATCGCGACCCGAACAGGATGGAGGAGGAGGGGAGCGGCCTGGGTCTGGCCATTGTCCAGCGGGCTACGGAGGCCCTGGGCGGTCGCGCCGAAGCCGCTGCCGCCGCCGGGGGTGGCCTTTGTGTTCACCTGATTTTTTCGCCACTATTCTCCGGGGAAGGGCGCGGAGAAAAAGGCAAATACGTATGAATGAGGCATCCATCCAGACGCAAATCCAGGACCTGCGTCAACGTATCAATGACGCCAATCAGCGCTATTATGTCCTCGACGCACCCACCATCTCCGATGCCGAGTACGACCGGCTCCTGCGGGAACTCCAAGCCCTTGAGGCGGCCCATCCCCAGCTCGTCACGCCCGATTCACCCACCCAGCGCGTCGGCGCGCCGCCCCTTGCGGTCTTTGCCAGCATCCCCCACGGCCTTCCCATGACCTCCCTCGACAATGTCTTTGACCTCCAGGGTCTGAGCGACTGGGATCGCCGGGTACGCGAAGGCCTGGGCCAGGACTTGGTGGAATACAGCGCCGAGCCCAAATTCGACGGCTTGTCCGTGAACATCCGCTATGAAGAGGGCCGCCTTGTCCGGGCCGGCACCCGCGGCGATGGCTACACCGGCGAAGATGTTACCCTCAATGTGCGTACCATCCGCAATGTCCCCCTCCGCCTCCAGGGCAGCGGCTGGCCGGAATTGCTGGAGATTCGCGGTGAGGTGGTCATTCCCATTGCCGCCTTTGAGCGCCTCAATGCCGGTCGCCTGCAACAGGGCGAAGCACCCTTCGCCAACCCCCGCAACGCTGCAGCAGGCAGCCTGCGCCAGCTTGATTCCCAGATTACCGCCGGCCGTCCCCTGGCCTTTTTCCCCTGGGGCTGGGGAGAATGCACCCGGATTCCGGGAGATACCCATATAGGCGTTATGGAATACTTTCGTTTCTGGGGCTTTCAAGTAACCAATTACTTGAAAAATGTCAATGGTATCATTGAATGCAAAGGATATTTTGAGAATATTCATAAACAGCGCGAAACCATGCCCTTCGAGATCGACGGTGTCGTCTTCAAGGTCAACCGCCTCGCCGACCGCGAACCACTCGGTTTCACCGCCCGCGCACCCCGCTGGGCCATCGCCTACAAGTTTCCGGCCCACGAAGAGAGCACCATCGTCGAAGCCATTCTGCCCTCCGTGGGCCGCACCGGCGTCATCACCCCCGTAGCCGTCCTGCGCCCGGTGCAGGTGGGGGGGGTCACCGTTTCCCGGGCCAGCCTGCACAACCAGGACGAAGTGGAGCGCAAGGACGTCCGCGTGGGAGATACCGTCATCGTGCGCCGTGCCGGCGATGTCATCCCCGAGGTGGTGGCGGTCATCCCGGAAAAGCGCCCGCCCGGCGCGCAACCCTGGCAGATGCCCCAACGCTGCCCCGTATGCGGCTCCGAAGTTCTGCGCCTGCCCAATGAAGCCGCCCATCGCTGCATGGGCGGCCTTTACTGCCCGGCCCAGCGCATGGGCGCCATCCTCCATTTTGCCTCGCGGCGGGCCATGGACATCCGCGGCCTCGGCGAAAAGCTGGCGCAACAGTTGGTAGACAGCGGCCTAGTCCAAACCGTCGCCGATCTCTATGGGCTCGACAGCGCCGCTCTTGCCCAACTCGACCGGATGGGCGCCAAATCCGCCGAAAAACTTCTCGGGGAGTTGCGGCAATCCCGCAACACCACCCTGCCACGGTTTCTCTATGCCCTTGGGATCCGTCAGGTCGGGGAGGCCACCGCCAAATCCCTGGCCGAATTTTTCGGGGATCTCGATCCGCTCCTCCAGGCATCGGAGGAAACCCTTCAGGAGGTCCCCGATGTCGGGCCGGTGGTGGCCGAATCCATCGCGCATTTTTTCGCCCAAAGCCATAATCGGGAGGTGATAGAAGCCCTGCTTAGGGCCGGCATCCATTGGCCGCCCATCCCCCGCGCCCAGGAAAGAGAAACGCTGCCTCTGAAGGGCGAGACCTATGTGCTGACGGGCACCCTCGCCAGCATGACCCGCGAGGAGGCCAAGGCCGCCATCGAAACCCTCGGCGGCAAGGTCAGCGGCAGCGTTTCCGCCAAGACCAGCTTCGTGGTGGCAGGACAAGATCCCGGCAGCAAGGCAGAAAAAGCCCGGGCGTTGGCGATTCCGCTTCTGGACGAGGCCGCTTTTTTGAACCGCCTCGGGCGGCGGATGGCGCAGTAGCAGGCATCCTCCCAGCGCTCCCGCGAGGTCGTCATACCGGGAGCCATCCGCCAGCGGTCCTTGCCGCCAGGCACAGGAGATGGGCAGCAAGCCGCTTTTTGGCTATACTTTGAACCGAATGCGTGTTTTCAACCTCCAGGGTGGAATCGGCTAACATGGCACACATCCCCACCTTCCGTCTGCATGTCGTTGATGTCCATGGCGAAGTCTACTACGGCGATGTCCGTTTCGTCGCTGCACCTGCAGAAATGGGCGAAGTTGGCATCCTGCCTGGCCATGCGCCCTTGTTGAGCCGGATGCGCCCCGGGGAGCTGCGCATCACCGCTGCCGATGGCAGCTTGCAGATCCTGTTTCTGGAAGGGGGCATGCTGGAAGTGCAGCCCTATCTAGTCAGCATCCTGGCCGATGCCAGCCTTCGGGTTCCCGATATCGACCTGAAGGATACCGAAGCCCGGCTCCAGGCGGCCCAGCGTGCCTTGAGCGAACACACATCGGAAATGAATCTCCTCATGGCCGAGCAGGAGCTCAAACGCGAGTTGGCCAAGATTCAGGCCCACCAGCGCTATCAGCAAAACCTGCAACTGGGAAAAACGGACGGTTATGACTGGCGCCGACCACCATTGACCGGCATTCCCGAGATCAACATCCAGGATCTCGAAGAATAGCCGCATGCCCATCAGCTTTATACAAGGAGGGGAAGGGCGTCTGATCATCCTCTTTCTCGCTGGCTTGGGCGCGGGGTTTATCAACATTCTGGCCGGCGGCGGCTCGCTCCTTACCTTGCCGGTCCTGATCCTTGCCGGTCTGAACCCCATCACGGCCAATGGTACCAACCGCATTGGCATATTGTTGGAAAACCTCACGGCGACCCATCACTTTCATCAGCGGCAGCTCACCGAGTTGAAGCAGGGCGGCATACTCGCCCTCTGGACCTTGCCCGGTGTGGTGAGCGGCGCCCTGGCCGGCGTCCGCATCAACAACCTCTGGTTTCAGCGCATTCTCGTCATCGTTCTGATCATCGGCGCCATCACCCTCCTGCTCCCGAAAAAGACGGGCACCGTGCTGGGCAGCAGGGCCGATGGTCAACCTTCACTCTGGCTCTACCCGGCCCTCGTCGCCCTGGGTTTTTATGGTGGATTCATTCAGGCCGGCATTGGCTTTCTCTTCATCCTGGTCCTGCGCAAACTGCTCATCCGGCATCTACCCCAAGTGAATGCCTACAAAACCCTGATCATTGCCATCTACACCCTGCCGGCCCTGCTCATTTTTGCCTGGATGGGGGAGGTACGCTGGGGAATAGGCACGACCATCGCCGCCGGCGGCGTCCTGGGCGCCTGGCTTGCCACCAAGGTCACCTTGAGCCGCCGGGGCGAACTGTGGATCAGAATAGCGGTCGTGGTCATGGTAGGCATCATGGCCGTCAAATTATGGGTATAATTTCTAATAACGCTATTGAGAAAAGGAACCGGTATGCGCATCGAAACCCAGCAAGCCAACTATCAAGGCCGACCTTGTTGGCAAATCAGCATCGACGGCAATCCCATCGCCGATCTCCATTTCTACTCCGACCATAGTGCCCAGGCCTTCTGCGGCATCCTCACCCAGGCCGTCACCCTGGCCCGCGCCATGGAGGAGGATATGCGCATGGAACTGGAGTCCCAGGGGGTCCTGGAGCACCTGGATCCCAAAGGCTCCCACCTGTACTGAAATTCCCCGATGGCGGCGCGAACCTATGGGGTCAGGGACGCGCGCGCCGGTGAGTGGCCGGCCTGGTTTCCGGCGGGACGAGGCTTGGGGCAAACGGCCGTGGAGGGGGCAGCGATTCAGCAATCATCGCCAGAGGGCGGCTGACGGTGCCGGATCTCCCGATACTCCGCTACGATCACTCCGGAACCTTTTGCTTTCTGCAACTTGCGACGCTGCCACCAAAGCAGAACACCCGCCGCAACGGTCACCACCGTCAATGCCAGGAAAACGAAGATCGAAAAGAACAGCAGTCCGACAACCAGGATCATACTCGCCAGGGTCGCCAAAAGGCGTGCCCACCACGAACCAACCTGCCAACGTGACCGATATGCATGGATCATGATACCCCCAATAGTGCCCGTTCCTAGTGTAACCATCTATTAAATTGGATGATATTGCCCAAAAGAAGTTCAACGGGACCTCCATCGTCGTCCTCCGCATGATGGCAGGGAAACACAGCGTGCAGAACTCGCTGGAGTGGATCCAGCAGAAATCCTGTACGGAAGGCCCTGGAAGCCGTCAAAAGCGAAGCGGCGCAGGAACGCCAGTTATAAGGCAGGTCGGACCCGCCACCGGTATAGCGCGTGACCGTCTTGCCCTGGTAGGGGCAAACCGGCCACCCATCGAGGATCTGGCAACTAGAAGCAGGAAACAAGACAGGGCGGACACCAACCAACCCTACGGGAGCGAGAACGCTGCGGCTGGCTGGAGATAGATCACCCTGATATCATCGGCCGTGGGGCAAGGTCAATGGGCCAAGGTCAAGAGGCCACTAGAGGCCGTCAAAGGAGAAGCGGAAAAGTTGCGTATAATGGCCACTATGATGACAATCTTTGCATAAGCTGATATAAAAATATGCCCTAACGTATTGATACTGAAGGGCAGTCATAATGACCAGATCCACAATAACAACAGAAATCCATGGTAACATCTTCAAAATCATCATCAACATACCTTGGGATGAGATCGACCACCACCCCCAAAGCTACAACCGAACACCCCCCCGCCTCGACGCAGCGGCCGCAGCCGATCCCACAACACCAAGAAAACCACGCATCACTTGCAAATATGACGCCATCCTACAGGCCAGGGAAGAACTGACCACCAGGCGCAAGGCGGCCAGGGCGGCAATGCGCCGGCGTGCCGTGCAGCTCCACCAGGCGGGCGCTACGGTCAAGCAGGTAGCGGCCGCCATAGGCAGGCGACCCAGCACGGTATATCAATGGCTACGGCAGGCAAGGAACGCAGGCACAGGGCAATAGTGGCAGAGCATGGCGCTTGCCAGGCAAGCCCCACGCCTGAGCAACCGGCCCGGACCAAACGGGCGAACAGCCAAAGACTAAACCGAAGGGCGCGAAGATGCGCCCTTTATGCTGTCTATGATTGCGTGTACGGCCCGTTAGAGTGAAGGGCAGTAGGGAACTATGGGGCGGGCCTTTCATGGCGCGAGAACAGCCTACAACGGCCACCAATAGCGCCATAGGGAACATGGGGGCACTGCAACCGGTGCCGCTGGGTGGTCATCAAGCGAAGGGGGCGGGCTGGGCGTCAGTGGCGGGCAGACCCGAACAAACAAACAAACAGCAGGCAAAGCATGACCAACCGCCAGGCCTAGGCCAACTCAAGGCGGCGCTCGATGCGCTCCAGTCGCATATTGAAGCCATCAGACGCAAGCTGCTGCTGAGCATCGGCGGCAGCCAAATGCCCTAAGTGCTGAATAATCGATGCCTGGCCAGATTCCAGATTGCTGATACGACGGGTCAGCTCATCGAGCTTACGTTCAATACGATCCTGGCCAATCTGGAAGCGTTTCAGGTGCTCAAGAACAAGATTTTCCGTGCTATCAGTCATATGCAAAACCTCAATAAATCAAGATCCGCCACCAGTATAACGCATAACGGTCTTGCCCTGATAGTGACAGACCGGGCCGCCATCGATGACCAGACAATTAGCCGCGGGGATCACCACGTACACACCAGCCGAAGAGTAGGAAAGCAAGGGGCGCGCCTCTCATGGCGCAAGAACGGCCTACAACGGCCACCAATAGCGCCATAGGGAACAACCGGACACAAACACCGACCTCACGGGATTGCCTCCAAAGGAAGGGGACGGGCAGGGCGTCAGTGGCGGGCGAACCCAGCCAATGCCAACCGGCAAAACAAAATTAGCGTCTATCAGATCGAAAAGAGGACAATGCAAGAGACACAAGAGCATCTGGGGCAGCGGTAGGGGATCGCTTAGCCTCATAATCAACCAGACGAGATGCCTTAGACACATCACCGCCACAAGCAGAAAGCAAAGCAGGCCAATCATGGCAAAAATCATAAACAGAACGTCTAGGAACAGGAGGAACAACAGAGGAACGAGGCAAAGGAGAGGAAGGACGGAAATCAACAACAGGAGCATCATTAGAAGGACGTGGAGGGCGAACCGGCGAAGTATTGCCGAAACCTTGAGGAATGCGGGGAGGATAACGATCAAAAGAGACAGAACCAGACCTCGACCTCTTACGAAGTGCAAAAAAAAGAACAACGAGAGCCCACAAACCAAGAAGAGCCAAAAAATAAGGGAAAGCAGAAATAAAGGACGAAGGCATAAAAACCCCGGAGAAACCAGATACTAAAGAAATAGCATAGCGGCGGGAAATTGCAACAGATGAAATAAATTCATGTGGCACGGACTATGCTTATTATTAGCAAGTATCGTGCCCATGAATTTCATTCACAAAGAAAGAAACAAGCGCCAATAGACCGCGCATCGGACCGCGCCGCCCAAGCGGCCCGGTCCTATTGCGCTATTTGTGAAGGAGAAGGAGAAGCCGAGGCAGTGATCAAAGAGGCCATAGCACCACCAACCATACAATGCCAGTTTGAAAGATCGGGAGAACAACGAGAACGCGGGACCAAAACATAGTCACCAGAAGGAAGGATGACGACAAAATCATCACGAGATCCAGAGGAAACACGGCCAACAATCTGCAACTGAAGAAGGCGCGGAGCAGGAGCAGAAACAACATGGACAGAATGATTCATAGAAAAATTAGGGGGAGTTGAAGGAGAAATCATGGACGAGTCCTTTTTAGTACCAAGGGAAGCCAAATTACCAGAATGTAAATCTTGGAAAAGATAATAACCAGCAACAGCAGCACCAAGAAAAAAAACTGGAATCATAAAAACTTTTCTTGGAATTTTAAGACCATGAGTGTGTGCATCAGCAGATTTATAAGCACCAAAAACTTTTTTTGGATACTGCCAACGCTTATTTATAGACATTTTACGGCGGGCCGAGCTTTCAATATTATCCGTTCGATATTCCGGCCACTCAAAAATGGTACAAGATTTAAGACCAAAGACACGCAAAAAGTGCAAATGACGACCGCACAACTTGCGAATATGCCCATCAATCATGGTTGGATGCTGAGAAGTCATAATTACGTCATACCCTTTATGGCGATGGACGGAGAAGGCATCAACCCAGGGCGGGGGAGTTTGATTAGCAGGGCGAACAGGAAAAGCAAATTGTGCTTCATCAAAAATAATAACCGATTTTTCAGGTAAATCATTCCATGTTTTAGCATCCTCAAGAGAAAAAAGATTGGACCTTATAGAATAATCGAAACCATCAAGATTATTAACATAAACAGGTCTATCTTTATAATCTGGATTATTCAAAATTTGGTCAACAGTCCATAAAGTTTTACCAGAACCAGGAACACCAGAAATAATCGTAAGCATTACTCACTCCCTTTGATAACTAATCGAGAAATAGCACCACCTTGTGTCAAACCTTTTAATGTCAATTTAGCAAGAAATGCAGAAAATATGATATTTACAAAAGAATCAAAACCCATAAGACCAAAGATAGAAGCAATCCATTGAGGAGCGCCAGTTAAATTAGCTTGAATTAAACCTTCCAAAGCTGACAAACCAGCAGTAATGCCGGAAACTGTTGCAATACTAATACCAAAAGCAAGAATTACACGAGCGATTAAATAACGACCACCCCACGCCACAACATCAGCTAATAGAGTTATAAGCCAAGAAGCAAAAGCCGAGAGTATAGCGCCCATAAAGTCCCCCTACCATGCAAGAATAAACAATGAAACAACACCACCACCAACAAGAACAACGGGCCGCATATCAGACGCTAAATTACATAAAACATAAGTCGGCAAAGTGAAAGACTGAGAAAAACCAAAAGGCAAAGAAACGGTCCAGGTTGGAGCAGCAGGGCAAGACTGAGGAAGCCAAGACGAACCGAAAGAGATAGCACTAAATGGCGTTACTGCATTAGGAACAGGCCCAAGACCAGAAGGGGGAAGCGTAACAGGAGGCCCAATAAAAGGGGAAGGCGTGGCCGGAATAGTATCAATTGTAGTAGTTGAACATGATCCGGCAGCCGTGCAAGTGTTTGTGACCGTCTTAACAGACTGAGAATCTTGAACTTGATTACCATTATAGGTCAAATTGTCTGTAATCGTATTTGTAGTCGTAACTGTAGAACCATCAGGATTAGTAAGAGTTGACGAAGTAGCAGGTTCAACAAAAGACGAAGGACCAGATAAAGTCTGAGTGACTGGAATTTGAGAAGTAACGGAGGATGGTGAATTAGCCAACAACGTCTGAGAATCTGCAGGAGTTTGACCTATCATAGACACAAGCTGACCAGGCGTAGGAGCCGGAACAGAACCACTAGGCGAAGGAGATACACCATTAGGTGTCGAAGTAGGATCAGAACCATCTGAACAAACAGGAACATTACTAACGGCACAAACGCCAGATCCAGAATAAGGACCAATAGCAGTACACCACCCAGAAGGAGAAACACAAGGCGACAGTTTAGGAGCAGCATAACAACCCGTATTAGATGAATTACTAACAAAAGAACCAGATATATAAAGAGTAGAACCACAATAAAGAGCATTAGCAGAAACACCAGACGAAGGTAAAGGCTGCCCATTATTAGCGGTATAATACGCATACCATAATTGATAAAGAACAGAACCACCAGCAACAGCCGCGCGAGCTTGGGGAGATAATGCCACTAATTGAGCCAAATAAGGTGCAAGCGCAGCAGCAATGTCGCCAACTTTTGCAACGGATTGTTCGGAAATTCCAGGAATACCGGAAATGTCAGACGGGACCAAAAGATTTTCAGTAGGAACCGTACCGATAATATTCCCACTACCATCTAATAAAGTTCCCCCGCTAGGAAATTGCGATGAATCATAATATGTAGGGGGAGGTGTGGCCGAAGTAGAAACAGGCGCCCAAATACCGTTAGAATTTAAGGCATAATCGGTAAAATTACCAGAACCACCATAAGAAGAACCGGCGAAGGAATTAGGGGCCAAAAATAATATAAAGAGAAACAAAAAGAATCGCATAATAAACTTCCCATTCCGTAATCCACACATGACACCCCCTCGACTAATCGTCAAATTCAGCGTCTACGACATCATCATCAAAAGCCTCTCCCGTAATTTCAGCAAACGAAATGGGAGACGAAGCGCCACGCTTATCAGGTGTATAGACATCACGTCGCAAAACAGTAACGACCCAAACAACGGCCATCACACCCAACAAAACAAAGATATAAACAGCAGCAAGAGCAGTCAGAGCCTCAAACATAGAGACTTTGAAACCTAACGCAGCAGTTTCCAAAGAACCGGCAATATTAAGACCTAAGCCAGCCATGAGAACCCCCAGAAAAGGAGGGGGGCCGAAACCCCCCAGAACATCAACCGCGCTTTGCGATGCTCACCACCCACTTGACCGCAAGGATGCCCAGGGCAACCAGGATCAAGACGCCGGCAAGAGCCGTCAGCGTGGTGGTCAGGGTGGACTGGAAACTTGCGCTATCCGCGGTGGTAGCGGCACCGATGCCCAGGCCCAGACCAGCAGCATGGGAAAGAACGGGCAGAAGGAAGGAACCCACACCAACGGCAGCCGAGCCAATCAGGCGGGCGGGAGTACCAAAACGACGAACAACAACACCTTTGAACTTGGACATTGAACACCTCATGGACGCCAAATAAGCCGCACAACAATTCGTATGGCATACGCCGCAAGGAAGGCAAAGACTGTGACCTCCGCAAAATTGGCAAATGCCGTACTATCAAAGGCCAGGGGCGGCGGAACCTGGACCCAAGCTCCAGAACTGCAAACCGCAGTCACAGAAGAACTAGCCGACGCCGTGACCCCGGTAAGCTCAGAGCACACATAGACCCACGGCGTTGACATTTAACCGACCACCGCTTGGGGGCGGGAATCCGCCTTGACCAAACGCTTAGAGATGAAACGGACGCCAACAAACCCGCGCCGGTCCTTCTCAATAGCAAATTCGACTTCATATTCACCAGGGGCGGCAACATCGCCCTGGATCATGTGCATGGCCTCGCCCTGGAAAACACGGACACCAGCGCCCTGGTCCAGGTCATAAGCCTGTTTCCAGCCACGCTTGACCTCGCCGGTATCTTTTTTGGTCCATTCGATGACATCAGCAGGGTAAAAACGACAAAGAGCCTTCATAAAACCTCCGAAAAAAGAGATAGAACCGCCGTTGACAGTAAAAAACTGTCCGAAAAAAGACTATGAAAAACACTTACTTACAGAGGCCAGTCCAGCCACTGGAAAAAGGTGCGCTATTAGTAGCACCCTTTTCCAGAGGCCCCCGCTAGGCCACGCGGGGGGGGAAAACCTCCCGATGCAGACGCTCGACGTCGTCATCGAGGGCCAAGGCATGGGCACGCTGAACGAGATCCAGACGATCCCGCTTGGGGACGAACTGGAACACCTTGCAGGGCTCCAGGCGGACCAAAGAAAGGGCTTGGCCATCCTGCATCATGGCATCTGAAACGCCGACAGCAGAGAGCAGACGGCGAATAACATAAAACTGGCTGCGAGAGGTCAACTGGCGGGCCTGAGCAAAGCCAGCGACGCGAACACGGCAGAGGAAATCGAAAGCCGCTTGTGCAGTCTTGGTGCTATCTGCGACCTCGTAAAGAGCATCTAAAAGGGTGGAATCACACATGGCGGCCTCGCGTTGAAAATAGTGGATAAACTCGGATTGCCAGAGATCGGAAAGGTCTAATTTTTGATGGAGATAAGATACGGGAAAATAGATAAGCGGTTCTTTACCAGAGGAAACAAGGCCAGGAATGCCAGAATCTTTGAAGAAAAGACGGGCATTATCGTGGAAAATGCCAGCGCCATAGTCAGCAAAGCGCGGGGGGAGTAAACCAAGATCGACGGCATGGTCAGAAATCCACAAGGCGCGGTTGACGGACTCGAAACGGGCGACGCTGCGGAACTGGTCAGCAAGAGCCTTGACGGCCTCATGATCACCCTTGATACAGCGCGGGGGATGCACCATAAGATCGGACCCCTTGACGTAGACCTTGCCGGTCCGGTACCGACTACGCTTGCCCCGGTAGAGGGTGCGGGCGGCGCCGTAGCCGTCGATGGCCAGGGGATCGGACACATCGACGGTGGCGCGACGAATGCCACGTTGAACACCAGCGGCGGTATCCATCCAAATATCTAAGGCGGCAGGACTACCGAAGTCTAATTGATGGGTCACATCAAGACGCCTTACCAACCAATCAGATGCAGGCGGATAAGAGGCGAGCCGAAAGACGCGACCAAAAACATGATCAACCAGGGAAGAGGCCACCTGAAGAAGATCATCCGAGCCCGTAACATTGTGGCCTTGATAGAGCTTGGGCGAACCCTCTAGCATGACCACAGAGCCGACGCGAAGAATAAAGCCATCGAACCAGGACGGAACCTTGACACCCGAAAGAATCGACCAATCCACAACATCGCCGGTCCAGTTAGAGGCCGTGATCTTATGCTGGCAGCGCATCATCCAAGCAATATCGGCCGGATCGAAACGCGATGAATCAATGCGAAGGGCCACGGTGTCAAGCATCCAAGTCGTCCGCATCGGGAAAAAAGCGACGCGAAGTCCAACGGGCAAAAGACCCCAGAAGTTCATAAGCAAAGAGGCCACAAAAAGCGCCCATGAATGACCCCCAGAAAAGGCCAAAAGCCAGGGCAGTCACCAGACACCCCCTAAACCGCCGAGGTCCTCAAAACACAAAGACAAAACGACATCAGCATAACCAGCAGCCGCATGGGGCCGAATGGACAGCCACCAATAGAGGGCATCACGGAACAGGTGACAATCGGCACGGGACCGGACAGGAGGAAGAGCAGGGATCACCGGAGACTGCGCAGCAGAACGGGGAAACAAGAACCGATTATGACGGCGCCAAGCGTTGGCCTGGATGTAGTGCTGAACCAGGACGCGGCCAGCGTCAGAACCAGCCAGGGAGGGTTGAAAAACATAGGCAAAGGCGCGATAGGTAGACCGATGGGGCATGGGCGACAAGGTAGGCATGGAGCGGCTCCAGATCCATATAGGCAAGAATCTATATGTCATATAGATAGACCCCTATCCATAGATTGTCAATAGGCAGGACACTATCTATAGTGAAGGAAGGAGGTACACCTTCTTGGCAGGAGTTATAGACACATCGCCTAGTTTTTCTTTTATGTGGACAATCAAAAAAAAGCGGTTAAACTTCATAAAATGTATCCACAAATGCAGAAAGAGGTGACCAGATGACTGCTCCCGCGAGTAATGGCCATTATGTAAAATACTGGATGAGCGACGCCTTGTCGTTCTCGCTGCTGGGCAATCCCGGCGCTCTGCTCCCTCTGGGAGCGTCAGGAAGATGCGGCCCGCCGCTTGAGATCAAGGCGCTACAGAAAACCACACCGACTCAAGGCGGCGCTTGATGCGTCCATTCAACCCGTCTATGCGAATCCCCGATGGACGCCGCGATGTCTTCGGGGTGTCAGCACGCGCCGCAGACTGGCGGCAGAAGATTTCTAAATCGCGGTGACGACTTTCCTCAGGGATGTCTCCTTGCCGCAGGGTTCGGCTTCCTTTCCCGGATGTTTTCCGTTTCGTCCATCGACAGGAAGCCCCTTGTCCCATTTGGGACAGCGATTTCATGACCTTGGCCATTTTTCCTCGGGTTTATATGGGCATAAATCTTGCCAGAGGATATCCACTCAATTTTTGAGTATGGAGGAGCGTCATGAAAAAAACATTGATTACTGCGGCCCTCGGCCTGGCATTGCCCACGGTAGCCATCGCCGCCGATCCGGACAAGCAGCAGCCGGTGCTTTTCGGTTACATGCAGATCGCCGGCAGTCAGCAGTTCGGGACGGGGGGACCGGAGGGCATCGTCTTCAGCGGCAACCGGATCCGCCTCGGTGTCAAAGGCCAGGCCGTGCGCGGCGTGGATTACTTCTTTCATTACAAGTGGGACCGTCTCTGGCAAAGCAGTATCTTGAACAGCACCTACAACAACGGCCAGGGCTTTGCCCTGCCGGGGGCCAATGCCGGCGTGCAGGATGCCTATCTCGACATCCATCTCCATCCTTATCTTTCGGCGCAGGCCGGTAAATTCCGCATCCCCCTGGGCCTGGAACGGGTCCAGTACAGCGGTGCGGGATTGCCCTTCATCCAGCGGAGCATGACCCAGTCTCTGGGCGGCAACCGTTCCATCGGCGTCATGCTGCACAGCCCGGGGGCTTATGCAGGGAAGGCTTATTACGCCGTCGGCATTTTCGACAACCACTCGGTTGATGCGGGCAGCGCCTTCAACTCCTACAATGTGGCCCTCCCCGTCGGCGCCGGACAGACCCAGGTGGGGGGCATCATGAGCAACGGCAGCGGCCGCTATCTGTTCTCCGCCATGCTGGGCTACCGCCCAAGCCCGATGTTCAACGTGGCCCTGTCGGGCGCGCGGGCGGACGCGGCCCAACTGTATACCCTCAACGGTGTGCGCATCCCCGCGGCAAAGGAAATTACCGCCTGGACCATTGGCGTCAACGGGAATATTCATGGCCTGAAATACATGGCGGAATATGCGGCGGTGAATTCCTACGCCGGCATCCAGGGGCTGGGGGCCAGCGACTGGTACGTCGCCGGCCTGGCGAACCTCCACGAGATGCACCTCACCCCCGACTGGCTGGACCTGGAGCCGGCGATCCGTTTCGAGCAGTTCCAGGTGGGGAGCAATGCCAGCCTTGCGGCCGTGACCAAAGCCGCCCGGGTGACATCCATGGCGGGTCTGGTCAATGGAGCGACCCTCAACAATCTCACCCTGGGGGTGAACTATTACCTCAACCCCAAGAATCCCAATGCAGCCAAGGTGCAGTTGAACTATGTGATTCCCAGCCGGAGCAGCGCCTGGCGGGCGGCGGGCAGGAACATCGGGCCGGGCAACGGCTATGTGTACAATACCATGGTGGTGCAGTTCCAGACCGCCTTCTAGGGCGAAGCGGCGGGATTGCCGCGCAGGAGAACGGGCCGTCCGGGTTGGGTTGCGGGCGGCTTTTCATTGGCGCAGCGCCGCTGCGCAAGCCGGCAATGGGGTTCCCGCCGGGAGACAGCGCCGACACGGATGACTCTCCCCAACGGATGTGCCATGCTTTGGGTCAAGCCGAGCCAAGCGTTGATCATGCATAATCTCAAAGCCTTCCTTTTCGGTGCCATGGGGATCAGCACGCTCCTGTGGGCCAGCACTCCAACGGCCCTTGCCCATGACCGCTTGGTCCAGGGCCCGGTCCAGACCGTGCGCTTCGCCTTGGATCTGGGCGGGCGGCAAGTGGCCAGCGGGGTGCTTCCCCTGTGGCAAAAGGGAAACCGGTGGGATGGTGTGCTGTCACGATGGCATGACGGCAAGGAGGGCCGGACGGGCTATCGCCTCAGCCTGACGCAATCCGGTGACGGCATCACCTTCGCCCACGTCCAGGCCTTGTTCCCCCTGGGCAGTCGGGTGGTACGACAGGGGAACGTGACCACCACGACGGTTTATCTGCAAAATGGGCAGATCTGGCAAACGGTAACTCTGCTGCCCGGCGGCAACGGCGTCAGCCTCTCTTTTTCGCCCTATCGTCTGCAACTGTGGGAACTCCCTTGAGGGTTGCGGCTGGGGACGGGCCCACGGCGGATGCCCACCGGTCATTGACGACGGAGCAACAGCAGCAGCGCGGGCATGCCCTGCTCGCGGCCATGCTGGGCATGTTTCTGGATGGCTACGATCTCAGCATCATCGCCGTTGCCCTGCTGCCCTTGGGCAATGTCTGGCATTTGCATGCCACCGGCACTGGGACGCTCATGGCCATGGCCTTGTTGGGGTCCTTGGCTGGTGCATCGCTGGGGGGGCCCCTCACGGATCGCTTCGGCCGCCGCAAGCTCCTCTTCCCCAACATTTTTCTGTACATTTTTGGCGCCATCGTCAGTGCGTTCAGCCCCAACCTTGGCGCCCTATGCCTGGGCCGCTTCCTCATAGGCTTGGCAGTAGGGATGGATTATCCCCTCGTGGCGACCATCGTTGCCGAATACAGCGCCGCCGAGCGAAGGGGCAATCGCTTTGCCTGGGTAAACTTGGCCTGGTATATGGGTGCGCTCATCTCCAGCGTCGTCGGATGGTCGCTCCTTGCCCTCGGCCCCGAGTCCTGGCGCTGGATGCTGGGCAGCGCTGCCATCCCCGCGATCCTCCTGCTCCGGGTTCGCCGACACCTCCCGGAATCGCCGCGCTGGCTGTCCCGCACCGGGCAAACGGATGCCGCGCAGGCGGCACTGGCGCATCTGCAACCCCAATGGTCCAGCGAGCAAATAGCAGCAACGCTGCGCCAATACCAAGGCAAGCGCAGACCGTGGCGGGCGCTCCTGCAGCACCCCTGGCGGCGGCGTCTGGTACTGAGCGCCCTCCCCTGGTTTTGCCTGGATGTGGTGGGCCTAGGCATCGGCCTGTATTTCCCGGTGGTGCTGCGGGATCAGGGCTTTGCCGCCAGCAACGGGGCAGCGGCAGCCATCAACGCGGCGTTTCTGGTGATTTCCGCCCTGGGAATCGCCTTCATCCTGCCCCGACTGGATCGCTGGGGGCGCATTCCCTTGCAAGTCGCCGGATTCAGCCTGATGACCCTGGGTCTCGCCCTCTTTGCCGGCTTCATGCTGCTGCATTCCTTGCCGGGCATCTACATCGGCTGCGCTATCTATGCCTTCGGCGTCGGGATCGGTCCCGGCGTAACCGTCTTTGCCTTGGCGGTGGAAATCTTCCCCACGGAACTGCGCGCCAGTGCTGCCGGAATAGCCACCGCCGTCTCGCGGCTGGGGGCGGCCCTGTCCGCAGCCCTTTTCCCGGTCCTGGAGCGTTTTTTGGGTCTTCCCGCAGTACTGGTGATGATGGCATTGGTATCCGCTGCAGGTGCTGCGGTCACGGTCCGTTATGCCGTGGAATCACGGCAGAAAACGCTGGAGAGCCTTGAAAATACAGGGTGAGGCCATCGCCTAGCGAATGGCGAACAGGGCTGCAGGTGCAGGGATCTACAGGCGGAAACCTGTGAAGTGATGCCGTCGTGCCGGGTTTTTTGCCGTCGGCAGGGTCGAGCCTGGATCGCGTTCCCAGGAATCCTGGGGTCTGGCAGGCAGGCCAAGGCGATGCAAACGCCGGATGCGCTCCACCGTATCGGGGTGGGTGCGCAACCACGAAGGTATGGCAAGCCGTTCGCCACTGGGGAAAAGGCGATTCATTTCCTGTTCCTGGGCATCCTCCATTTTTTGCAGCGCAGCAGCGAGCCCCTCCGGATCATGGGTCAACTCCATGGCGCCCAGATCCGCATCGAACTCCCGCTGTCGGGAGAGGGCCAGTTGCAGGAGCATGCTCAGGGTGGGCGCAAAAAGGAGCAATAGAATGGCCGCCCAGGGCACGGTGTGGCGGTGCAGCAACCACAGGGGCAGGTTGATCAGGAGCAGCAATTGGCCAAAGAGGGAAAAGGTCCAGGTCATCTGGCTGAAAAGATCGGCCATGACCATCACCCAGATGTCCTTATGGCGGATGTGGGAAATTTCATGGGCCAGCACCCCGGCCAGTTCCCGGCCGTCGAGGGCGCGCAGGAGTCCGTCGGAAACGGTGATGGAAACATGCTTCCCGATCCCGGTGGAAAAGGCATTCAACACCGGCGTGGGGAGGTGATAGAGCCGGGGGAAATGGCTTAGCCCCGAGCGACCTGCGAGTTTCCGCACCATGGCAAAAAGCCGCGGTGCCTGCTCCGGCATCAGGGGTTGCGCGCCCATCATGCGCAACAGTACCGGTGGCGTCAGGCGCGGGGCGATGAATAGGAAGATGATGCCGCCCACCAGCATCCCGTAAAGGGCTTCCACGCCGCCGAAGAGCCAACCAATGGCCGCCATCAGCAGCAACATGGCGGCGACCAGGAGAACGGACTCCAGTGCATTGAGAAAATGATGCCAACGCCAGTTCATCGGCTCGCCGTCCGCCATATCAGCAAAACAACAGCATACATTGCAGTGCAAGGGTGATTCCAGGGATTACCGGCCACCGTTTTCCTTGCGTAGCGCCCGAGCGTTGCAAAACGCTCCCGGTTGTAGCCGATCCTCCGCCATCTGCGACCATCAAATTGTCCTATAATGAAATTTGTATGGAGAGTGCGGGGGCATCATCTGTGCTCCGGCGATGGAAAATATCGTCCATCCCCACACCTCGTTCAGATAGCGGAGATGCTGTCGTGTTGACCAGCGCATCTATCCTACCCTCTCTGGATACCCGGCAGGAGGAACGACAATGGCCAAGGATGTGACCAGCGACTTTTCCCAGCGCATGACCGTATTGTCGCCCGAGAAAACGAGTATGGATCAGGTCGTCAAAAAGATTGACTGTAACCAGCAACGATGCTTTCTGGTCCAAATGTCGCAAAAGACTTACGACCATCTCTGCCTGCGTCTGGGGAACAGCCATAAAGCCGATTGTTGGCTATCTTCCCGGATCGAGGAGGTGGATACCTTGCCGGATCGCACGGTGGAAACCTATTTGCGCATCATGATGCGCTATTTGTCGGGATCGGCTGGCCCATGACCGAGAGGAAAGGCCCGTTGACTCGCGCAACCCCCAGGATGCCGTGCCCATGCGATGGAGGCTAATGGCAAAAATGAGGCAACCGGCCATGGCGGTTTTGGTTTTTGCCGCCGCCACCATGCAGACGCATGCCGCCGACCTGCCGCAAACCCCCTTATGGCTTCAGGTCAGCAGCGATCTCGCTGCCATGCACTACCTGCCGGGGCGGGTGGGCTGGATCGGCCTGCAGACCCGGCATCCCTATCTGTTGTGGCTCTGGCCCAAGGGTACCCCGGCGGCCCTAAAAAACCTGACCCCCGGCGCCCCCTCCTCGCCCCTGCTGTTGGGAGCCCTGGATTATTTTGCCCGTGTCCATGGCTTGCCCTGGTCCAATAGCAGTCTCCGATGGGAAGACCGGCGGAACCGCCGCCGACTCTATGCCGCCATTCTTTCCGCTCAACACGGCGGAGAGCGGGCGCCCAAACCCTTCGTCTGGGTCTATGTGCGCAAGTCCGAACCGGAAACGCTGCGCATCTGGGAATACGACCCCCATGAGGATGCGGGCCATTGGGTATTGCAAAGTCTAGCCAATACCGGTATCTCCGGGGCGGCGACGCCCAATGGGACTTGGCCGGTATACGCCCGTTATGCTTCGACGCGGATGACCGGGTGCTTTCCCCACGGGGAATGCTATAACGACGCCGATGTGCGCTATGTAAATTACTTCTGGGATGGCCGGGCGGTGCATTTTTTCCCCCGCGCGGGCTATGGTTTCCCCCAAAGCAATGGCTGCGTGGCCTGCGAAGCCCCGGTGCGGATTCGCTGGAATCCATACCAGGTGCCCTATATCCAGGCCCGGAGCGACCACGATCTGGCCTTTGTACTGGGGCTTGTCCACGCCCACCTGCGCGAGGGCCAACTCGCCTTGCTCAAGCACGCCGCCCTGGGACGTTTGGCGGAGATCTTCGGCCCGCCGGCGACGGGGATTGATGAACTGTTGCGGATCCTCGATTTTGGTCGTGCGGTGGATGGGATCATGGAGCAGATGCCGGCGGACACTCATGCCTGGCTCGGCGCCTTCGTTGCGGGACTAAACCATTACCAGGAAAAGGCCGGGCCTCCTCCGCCGGAATTCGCCCTATTGGGGCTGCGGCGTGAACCCTGGACGGTGGCGGATGTGCTCACCATCAGCCGCCTCATGGGGGCCGATGTGAATTGGCTCGTCTATTTCACCCTCCTGCGCGAGGAGGAACGCCCAGATTGGCCGCGTATATGGGCGCGGGCGCGGGAAGCGGGTGTGGATTCCACGACCAGTTTTCGCGCCTCGGGTGACGAACGTGTCCTATCCAGCCTTTTCTCTGGCCTCGGCCGTTCCGGGAGCAATTCCGTGGTCTTGTCTCCGTGGAAAAGTACCAGCGGTGGGGCACTCATCGCCAGTGATCCGCACCTGGGGGTTTCCCTCCCCAACGCCTGGCTCTTGCTGGGCGCGCAATCCCCCTCCTATCACGTGGTGGGGCTCATGCCTGTCGGGGTTCCGGTCTTCGCCATCGGGCGCAACCCTTTTATCGCTTGGGGCGGAACCAACCTGCGCGCCTTGGCGAGCGATCTCTTTGACGTCGGCGGGATCAATCCCGCCAGCATCCGCAGCGAGCCTTTCCTCATCCGCCGCCGTTTTTGCTTTCCTGCCCGGCGCATACGCCGTTACACCCCCTTCGGGCCCATCCTCAGCGATGCCCGCTCGCTGCCCCGGGTTGAGAAGGAGTTGGCTCTCTCCTGGGTAGGACATCATCCCAGCGACGAGGTCACCGCCCTTTTGGCGGCAGCCCGCGCCCGCCATTGCGGGGAATTCCGCGCGAGCTTTACCGAATTCGGCGTACCCGGGCAAAATCTGCTCTGCGCCGATAGCCGGGGAAACATCATCCAGATTCTCGCTTCGGCCATCCCAGCGCGGGAGGAGACGAGCTATCCCGACCTGCTGCGCGATCCCGCGGACCCGCACACCCACTGGACTGGGATCATCCGGACGCCCCAACTCCCCTATGCCCTCAACCCAAGCGAGGGCTATCTGGCCTCGGCCAACAATCGACCAGTGGAAAGCGATGTCCTGATCGGGCTGTTTTTCACCGACAGCGACCGAATCATCCGATTAAAAGAGATCCTCGCCGGACAAGAGAAGTTCTCCCGGCAGGGCTTGGCACGGCTGCAGATGGATACCCGCTCCCCCGCAGCCCGGCGTCTGGCAGGGGAACTCGCCCCACTCCTCCGGGCAGCAGGGCAAGGGGAGTGGATCGCCGCGCGCCTCGACACCTGGGACGGTGACTACCGGCCGGATTCCGCTGCCGCGGCCACCTTCGAGATCCTGCTGTATTATCTCGTCCCTGCCCTATACACCGATGGGCGGCGGCAGGCGAGCGCCTTGCTCGGTCAGTGGGGCTTCCTCACGAAATACTTGATCCCTGACCTGGAGGCGTTGTCGCCGACGCGGCGGGCAAGGCTTCTCCGTCATGTGTTGCGTAAAACGGCAAGACGGGCGGGGCGTTATGCGGTCTGGGGTGATATGCACCGCCTGGGTGTTGCCCATTGGCTAGGGAGACTTCCTGTCCTGGGCAAGGCCTTCCGCTTGGCCCGATTCCCCGTGGGCGGTTCCCGGGAAACCCCTATGAAAACCGCTCACGGCCTGGTTGCTGCCCCCCATGATGCCGTTTATGGCTCCCAGGCACGGCATATCTCGGACCTGTCCGACCCCGACGAAAACTACTTCGTCCTTTTCGGAGGCCAGGACGGCTGGCTCGGCAGTGCCAATTTCGCGGATCAGATCGACCTTTGGCGCCAGGGGAATTATATTCGCATGCCCCTTCGTGCGGAAACCATCGCGGCGGAGTTCCCCCTGACCATGGACCTGGAGCCTGCCCCATGAGACCCGTGAATGGAACGCCCCTTTTCCGCCTCTATGCGGAAAGGCGCCGGCGCCACCTGGAAGGGCTCGATCCGGCTGCCGCCCAGGAACGGGAGCTCCGGCAACTCGTCGCCCGGGCGCGCCAAACCCGTTTCGGCCGCGACCACCACTTTGAACAAATCAACAACGTCATGGACTACCAAAGGCGCGTGCCCCTGCGCCGCTATGAAGATTTCCTGGCGGAGTACTGGCACCTCCCCTTTCCGCTGCTGACGGACGTCACCTGGCCCGGTCGCATCCCCTTTTTTGCCCTCAGTTCGGGAACGACGACGGGGGCAACCAAGACCATCCCCGTCAGCCGTGCGATGGTGCGCGCCAACCGCCGCGCCGCCCTGGATATTCTCGTCTGGCATCTGGCCAGCCGTCCCCACGGGCAGCCCCTGGCGGGCAAGACCCTCATCCTGGGCGGCAGCACCGCCCTCACCCGCCTGGCGAAGGGCGTCCAAAGCGGCGACCTGAGCGGCATTGCGGCCAAGACCATCCCTTTTTGGGCCAGGCCCTATACCCTGCCGGGAACCAAACTCGCCCTCCTCGCCGACTGGGATGAAAAGCTCAAACGCATCGCTGAAACCGCGATGCACGAACCCATCCGGGTGCTGAGCGGCACGCCCAGTTGGCTCCTTCTGCTCTTCGAGGGGGTATTGGCCCTACGGGGGGGCAAGGGGGCGGCCTTCCCCGAGCTGGAACTGCTTATTCACGGCGGGGTCGCCTTCGCCCCCTACGCGGTCCGTTTCGCGGATTATCTCCGCGCTACGGGCGCCGCGACGCGGGAGGTCTATGCTGCCAGCGAAGGATTCATCGCCGTCGCCGACCGCGGTCCCGGGGAGGGTTTGCGGCTGCTGCCCGACAACGGGATATTCTTCGAGTTCGTTCCCGTAGAAGAGCTGAACGCACCGCGCCCCACCCGTCATTGGCTCGGCAATCTCGAAACCGGGATCCCTTATGCCGTCGTCTTAAGCAGCAATGCTGGGCTATGGTCCGACGTGATCGGCGACACGGTGCGCTTTGTCGATCGCCACCCGCCCCGTCTCCTGGTCACCGGGCGCCTCTCCTACATGATGTCCGCCTTTGGCGAGCATCTCAGTGGAGAGGAGATCGAGCAGGCGGTCCTGGAGGCGGCGCGGGGCCTGGAAATGCAGGTCACGGATTTCAGCATGGGGGCGGAATTTCCCTCAGGTCCGGGCGCCAAGGGCCACCATACCTATATCATCGAATGCGGCAGATCTCCCCCGGCGCCGGAAGCCCGGCAGGCCTTGGCCGGGCGCTTTTCGGCCCATATCGACCAAACCCTCATGGAACGGAATGCCGACTACCGGGAGCATCGGCGAAACGATGTGCAACTGGATGCCCCACGGATCATCCTCGTCGACCCCGGCGCCTTTGCCCATTGGCTGCGCGCCCGCGGCAGACTGGGCGGTCAGAACAAGGTGCCGCGGGTGGTCAATGACCAGGCGCTCTTTGCGGACTTGAAACGCCATGTGTTGGCAGTCCCGGGGGATCGCTTTTAAGGTTATGGCTTCTTTCGACCTGCAGATAGCCGCTCTTCTTGCCCATCACCACGACCGGATCCATCCCCTGCGTATAGGTGCCGTAGACGCCTTGCGGAGATGCGTAACTGCCGATGGCGGTGCTGATGCGCAGGACATCGCCGGTGACCGGCGCGCGCACGACATATTCCTGCAATAGGGCGTTATTGGACGCATAGGTCTTTTGCGCTGCCTGATAGATGGCCTCCTGATTTCTGATGTCGTAACTCCAGGCGCCGGCCTTGGTCAGCGCATACTGCGCCTGCGCCACCTTGAGATTGTTCTCGGCAATCAGGACGGAGTTTTGCACATTCTCCAGGGCAAGCTTGCTCACCGCCTGCGGATTGATGGCCATTTCCTTTTTGGTGATTTCCAGTTGCGCCTGTTGGTATTGGAGGCTGGCTCTGGCGTATTCGACTTGCTTTTGCGCAATGGTAAGGGTTTCTTTCCGGGGCTCGGCGCGCAGTTCCTGCAGCATGGCCAAGGCCGCCTGGGCCTGGGCCTTGTTCTGGGCGACCACTTCCTTTTGCACGGAGTCATCGATGGCAAAAAGCGGCGTCCCCTTCGCCACCAATTGTCCTTCATGGACAAAGATCCGCGTCACCCTTCCCGACACCTGGGGATAAATGTTGATGTTTTCCCCATTGGCCGCATAACTCTCGATGATGCCGTTGGCATAGATCCCGTTGACGTAGGGATTGTAGTTGGTGGCTATAGGGGGCAGGGGCGGCGTTTGCCGGCTATATATGTAAGCGCTGACCAGGCCGATGAGGATCCCGAGGATGGCCAGCCCGAAAAGTATCTTATTTCTCATGGTTCGCTCCGGTCCCGGGGACAATCCTGCCATCTTCCATGCGAATGATCCGCGTCGCGTATTCGTAAATTCTGCTATCGTGGGTGACGATGATGATCGCCCGCCGCTCGTTTAAAATATGCTCCTTGACGAAGGCCACGATTTTCCTGCCGGTGTCCCCATCCAGGGAAGCGGTAGGCTCATCGAAAATCAACAGGTCCGGTTCCGCAACGATGGCGCGGGCGATGGCGACCCGTTGTTGCTCGCCTCCGCTCAGTTTGTAGGGAGGCAGAGCCGTCATCGGGACGCAAGATGCCGGAGATGATGCTCAACAGCGTGGTCTTGCCGGAGCCGGAGGGGCCGACGATATAGAGCATCTCGCCGAAGTCCACTGCGAAGCTGACCTCGCGCAGCGCATAGGTCTGGTTCGGCGCTTCGCCAAAGGATTTCGAGATCTTCGTCGCGGTCAGGATCATGCTAACCTCGGAAGACGTCAAAGGGGTCGATGCGGATGACTTTTCGAATGCCGATATAGCTCGAAAAGACGGATATGACCAAGACCATGATGAGGGCCAGGAACAAATTTTCGTAGGTGACCATGGCGGCGTAGTTGGCGATCCTCATTTTCCCAATGGCGATCATGGTGGAGGACAAGAGCACGCCGAAACCAAAACCCAGGAAACCCACGACCAGCGACTGAAAAACGATCATCTGGATCAGCTCGCCGCTTTTCGCGCCGATGGCCTTGAGCGCGCCGAAGTGCTCCAGATTGTCCAGAACGAACATGTAAAAGGTCTCTCCGGCGATGGATAGTCCGACCAAAAAGCTGATCAGTGTCATGATCAGGATATTGGTGCCCATTCCGGTCTGGAATTCATAGAATTGATTGTTGCGGGCAACGAATTGCTGATCGGTCAAGGCCAGGTAACCCAAATTCTTTACCTGCCGTTCGATGGCGGCGATATCCTGGGCGCTTTTCGGCTGCACCAGGATGTAGGAGATCAGGTAGCGGGTGGAGGGCAGATCCTGGGTGGCGCGGTTGTAGGTGGTATACAGGGTCGGCAAACCGAACAGGCCCGGCACCGAGGTGTGGGCCAGGGCCACGATCACCGCACGGTGATCATTGATTTCAAAGCTGGTTCCTATTTTTGGACTATCCAGTTTAGCATAGTTGGCATCCTTGACCATGATAAAGGCATTATTCTTGTAAATATCCAGAATATTGCCGGAGATGATCGTCGGCCGGCCGAACAGGCTGGCGTCGTCCAGACCGATGATGGTGGCGGATTGATAGGTGCCGTCATTGAGCTTGACGAGGCCCGCACCCACATAAAAGGGAACTGCAAACTTCACGCCGGGGATGCTGCGGACCGCATCGAGCACATAGTCCGGCATGGGTATGCTGTTTTGCGGGGTTTCGACGGCGGGATCCATTATCCACATCTTGGCGCCGACATTCACGATGTTGGCTGCAGATTGATAGAGGATCCCGGAAAACATGGAGGTCATCTGCATCATCAGAAAAACGGAAAAGGTGATGCCGATGACCAGGGTGGCGAATTTGCCTTTGTCGTTAAGCAGCAGTTTCAGGGCGATACGGAGTAGGCCGTTCATGGCTGTTGGCCTTTTGCTCGGCTATCCTGTTGGCTGGTAGCCGCTGCTTTCCCCCAATAATCGCCACCCAGGGCCACGAGGAGGGCAGTAGTATCCTGATACCGTTGCGCCTCGGCGCTGAGCAGGGCGATGCGGGCGTTCTGGTAGGTGACTTCGGCGTTGAGCAGGGAAAGGTAGTCGGTGGAGCCGGAACGGTAGCCGGCTTCGGCAAGCGCCAATGCGTGCTCGGTCGTGTGCACGGAACGGAATTGGGTGCGAACGCTGGCCCCATCGTGTTCGAGGGCGCGCAGGGCATCGGCCACTTGCCCGAAGGCGCCGAGGACGGTGGTCCGGTAGTCGGCAAAAGTGGCGTCGTAGGCGGCATAGGCGGCCCGCTCCTGGGCACGCAGTTTGCCGCCCTCGAAAAGGGGCTGGGCCAAGGCCCCGGCAACGCCCCAGACACTG
>JABEBX010017367.1_pt1 | contig 75348 bp, 79 predicted proteins | sample 7245971 | NCBI WGS metagenome assembly JABEBX01 (sample SAMN14506365, study PRJNA622280) | hot springs metagenome | biome: hot spring [ENVO:00000051]|acidic hot spring [ENVO:00002120]; feature: spring [ENVO:00000027]|sediment [ENVO:00002007]; material: sediment environment [ENVO:01001048]... | reverse complement strand
GCGCAGATCGAAAACACGGTGTACGACTTTCCCTGGAGCCGGGGCAACTTCGCCGACTCCCTCACCGCGCAATATCACGCGCAGGTGCTCACCGACGAGACCGACACCGTGCGCGGCTATTTCGTGGCCATGCCCGGCGTGGAAGAAATGCATCTGCTCAATATCTCGGTCGATCCCGCAGTGCAGGGCCAGGGTTTGAGCCTGCTGATGCTCGATGCCGTGGTTTTGCTCAGCCGGGCCGATGGCGCCTGCCTGCTCTGGCTGGAAGTGCGTCCGAGCAATACTCACGCCGTGCGCATTTACGAGCGCTACGGCTTCTACCCCATCGCCCGCCGACGCGACTATTACCCCTCGGTCGATACGCAAGGGCGCGCCAGCCGGGAAGACGCCCTGGTGATGTCCGCGCAGGTGGACGATCTGCTGCAACGCCGCGGCCTGCGTCCAGCCTGACCGCGCCCTGTCCGCATGACTGAGACCAGCCCTCGCCTCACGCCGCAAACCCTGCAGTGGACGCAGGCGCTCGGCCTGGGGCCGTTGTTCGTGCGGCGCGAAGTTCTGCGCGAGCAGCAAGCTCAGCCCGCTGTCGAAGCCGCAGAAGTCATTGCAACCCCCGCCGCTGCAAAGCCGGTCGCGCAGCCGCCCAAGCCCAATCACCCCGTCCCGTCGCCACGACCTGCGTCCTCCATCCCCATCGCGGATGCCGCGCGGGTTGAGGCCATCGCCCGCATGGACTGGGACGAACTGCAAGCCGGCGCTCAGGCCTGCCGCGCCTGCAAACTCGGCAGCAGCCGACACCAAGCCGTGTTCGGCAGCGGCTCCACGCAAGCCCGCTGGATGATCATCGGCGAGGCGCCCGGTGCCGAAGAAGACCGCCAAGGCCAGCCCTTTGTCGGCGCCGCGGGGCAATTGCTCGACGCCATGCTGCAGGCCATCGGCCTGGACCGCAGCGCCGACGACCCCGAGCGCGCGGTTTACATCGCCAATGTGCTCAAGTGCCGTCCGCCGGGCAACCGCAACCCCGAGCCCGAAGAAGTGGGCCAATGTGCACCCTGGCTCGAGCGCCAAGTGGCTCTGCTGCAGCCGCAGCTCATTCTCGCTCTGGGCCGGTTCGCGGCGCACAGCCTGCTCGGCAGCCAAGCGCCCATCAGTCAGTTGCGCGGGCAGGTGCACGAGTTCGCCGGTATTCCCGTCATCGTGAGCTACCACCCGGCCTATCTGCTGCGCAACCCGGCCGACAAGGCCCGCGTCTGGCGCGACCTGTGCTTCGCCCGCGATCTTGCCGACGCCGCGGCAGCAAAAACTGCAGAAACTCAGTCCGAGTCCGAATGAGACCGGCCTGTCTGCGCCATGCACAACACGATTTCTGCGACTTTTTTCACGTTTTTTGGCGCCGCGATCACAGCGCATGGGGTTGACCCTGAGCGGCGCCCGCAGGTCAATCCAGAACAATGTAAAGAATCAAACAAAGGGCGCAATGTCGCGTTTTGCACCGCAAAGCCATACCGGGGGTATGACCGGCACCGCCCGCAAACCTGGAGAGAGACATGCAGATCGACACCGCTTTTTTCATCAATGCCATCGGCATTGCCATCATGATCTACGGCCTGGTGGATGTTTTGCTGCTGCGCAGCAAGATTCCCGGCGGGCAGGTGGGCAAAGCGTGGAAGGGCCTGACCCTGTTGATCGGGCTGTTTACCGCGGGCTATCTCGTCTCGCCCTTTTTCAGCACCCTGCCCGCAGATTCCATCCGCATCATCGTCTCGCTGATTTTCCTGTTTGGCGCGGTGTACGTGATCCTTACCGTGCGTCTGCTTTACCGCATCATCGCCGAGCTGGCGTCCTGACCGCAATGTGCTCAACAAAAAAGCCCGGTTAGACCGGGCTTTTTTGTGGGTGCCATGATGATTTCGCAGACGATCAGTGCATTTCGTCGCGAATGTAGAGATCGCCCTTCAGGCTGGCGATATAGGCCGCGATATCCTGCAGATCCTGCGTGTTGTACTGCGCCACCATGCCGCTCATGATGGCGTTGTTGCGGCCATATAGCGGGGTCTGGTGCTTGGCCTGGTATTGCTGCAGGGCGTGGAACAGATAGCTCTGGTATTGACCCGCCAGTTTGGGATAGTTGGGGGCGATGGGCTTGTCGAGACCGGCGCCGTGGCAGGCAATGCAGCCGCCTTTGTTCACCAGTTCTTCACCCTTTTTGATGTCGGCGGCGTTGGCCAGTTGGAACATTTGGGCCAGGGCCAAGGCAGTCGCTGCCAGCAGAACAATTTTTTTCATCGAGGATCTCCGCGCTTGTTATTTGATGGGCTGGCCTTTGGCCGTAGCGTAGTAGGCGGCAATGTCAGCCATTTGCTGGTCGGTCAGCGACGCGGCGATGGCGCGCATGGTCGGGAAACGGCGGTTGCCGTTTTTATATTCCTTCAGCGCATCGACGATGTATTGCGCGTTTTGCCCGTTGATCATGGGCACGGCAAAAATTTCAGGGAAGGAGGAGCGATAGCCGCCCCCCATGTTGTGGCAGCCCTGGCAGCTGGCCACGAGCTTGGCGCCTTCTGCGGCATTGCCAACGACGTTCTGCGCGTGGGCGGACGCCGCAAGCATCAGGGAAGCGAGAAAGAGGACTTTTTTCATCATTGCAGGCGCGAGAGTCTTGAGAGCCATCAAACAAGCGCCCCATTATAGGGAGGCAGCACGCCTCATCGCGTCATTTTGTCGCAGTCAAGACTTAACGCGTTCCTGAATTGACAAAACGCAGACTCCATGCCTTTGAATCAAGATGTAACCAGCTCCTGACCGGCAAAGCCTTGCCGATAGTCTTCGGGCAGCATGTCGCACAGTTGCTGCCTAACCTTGTCCGCCTGCACTGATCCGGCGATTTCGGCGATGAGTACGAGACATTCCTGCAGCGCGGCCAGCACGGCCTCCGGCTGGTCGGCGGCGCGCAGGTGCGCCCGTGCCGGCCCGCTCTGAGCGCCGAGCAGTCGCTCCAGCATGTCGAACATATACATGCGCGACAAGGCTATGGAGCGCCGGGGCGGCGGCGCTACGGCTTGCGCCAGTTGCGACGCCGCCACGCTGGATGGGCTCGGCTCGGATGCCGAAGAAGCCTGAACGGATGCATTCGAGGTCCGCTTCAGCGGCGCCTCCACGGGCTCCGGCGCATTCGCAAGCCCCACGCGCTCGACATAGCCAGCGGCGAGCAGTTCCCGCGCGAGTTGCTGTACCTCTTGCCCCATCAAGGCGCACAACTCGCCGATGGCGCGCTGGCCGTCGCACAGAATCAGCACATGCCGCTGCCTTGCACTCAGTGCCTGACTGCGCTGCTGTTGCTCGCGGCGGCCGGCCGAGGTTTTTCGCAACACATCAGCCAAGGTCAAGTTGCTCATTCCACCCCCTTAAAAGAGGGGGTACTGTAAAGATTGCAAATGACCGCGGCGTGACACCGCAAGCGTAAAAAAGCGCAACAAAAACAGCGGCCTCTCAAGGAAACGCCGGGCCGCCCCAAGTTTCCTTGACCCCCGCGGGGGGCGGGTCGGCGAGCCGACCCTGGGGGCGCTCAGACGAATCTAAGTTTGCCTCTGTCAGAATCTGCGCCACAAAACCACAACCCCTCACCACACCATGCACCTCTACCTTCTGGCCATCGCCGCCCTTCAAGGCGTGACCGAGCTGTTTCCCATTTCCAGCCTGGGGCACAGCATTCTGATTCCGGCCCTGTTTCATTGGCCCATCGACCGCACGGCAGACTGGTTTCTGCCCTTCATCGTGGTGCTGCATCTGGGCACGGCCACCGCGCTGCTGATCTACTTCTGGCGCGATTGGGCGCGGCTGATCGGTGGCTGGCTGCGCGCTGGCGGCAAGGCGTCCAACCCCGACGCCCGTCTGCTCTGGCTGATCGTGGCGGGCACCATTCCGGCCGGGCTGCTCGGCCTGCTGCTGGCGCACAAGATCAAGGCGCTGTTCGGCGGCTTCACCTTCGCGGCGATCGCGCTGATGTTCAACGGCCTACTGCTGCTGGGCGGCGATGCGCTCAAGCACCGGCGCGGGCTGATCGCCCTGCCGGAACTGGGCTGGCTGCGCGCCTTCCTCATTGGCCTGGCGCAGGCGCTGGCCCTGATTCCGGGGTTTTCGCGCTCCGGGGCCACGCTGGTCGCCGGTCTGGGCCTGGGCTTGAACTATGCCGACTCGGCGCGGTTTTCGTTTTTGCTCGCCACGCCCATCATCGCCGCGGCGGGCGTGCTCGAAGTGCCCAAGCTGATGCACGCCGGCGTGCCGCATGAACTGCTGGGCACGATTGCCGCGGCCGGGGTGCTGGCCGGGGTGTTCGCCTGGCTGTCCACCTGGTTTTTGATGCGCTGGTTCACCGACCACGAAATGAAGGCGCTGCGCCCGTTCGGCATTTACTGCCTGTTGCTGGGCGCGGTGGCGTTACTTGTCGGCTGAGCCTACGTTTTGCCTGAAATTTCGCCTGACAAACACGCCGCCGGGCGGCCCCACGCGTTTCTCGCCTACTTGGGGGGCTGACGCGCTGCGGCAGGCCTGGATGCAGTCAACAGCGCTTGCACCGCGGCCACGCGCCGTCGGCTGACGGGCAGGGTGTCGGGCACGCCGTGCAGATGCAAAGTCCAGGTGGCGTTGTCGGTCTCTGTACTTCCGGCCTCGGGTTCTGGCGCGATGCCCTCCGGCGGAGTCATCGGCCGCTCCAGGCTGCGAATCGCGGGCGCCGCAACCAGCGCGCTGCGGTGAATGCGAACGAGATGCTCGGCGTAGCGCTGCTCCAGATCGGTCAATGAAAGGTCCACCAGATACTGCTGCTCGGCGGTACGCAGGGTGGTGTATTTAGCCTCGGCGCGGCAATACAGAATGTCGGCCAGCGGCACGCGCTTGAGCGCGCCATGATGCTGCACCGTCAGGTACACGGTTTCCACCGCTGCCGGCGCCTGCTGCTCCGCCCCCTGGGCACGCAGCCACAGCACGGCCTTGCCCATCGCCTGAGCCAGGCGCTCGCGCCGCACCGGCTTGGTGAGGTAGTCAACGGCCGACACGCCGAAGGCATCGAGCGCATGCTGCTCGTGGGCGGTCACGAACACGATGGCGGGATGATGCAGGCCGGGATCGCCCGTCAGCCGCCGGGCCAGTTCCATGCCCGTCTGCCCCGGCATCTGGATATCGAGCAGCATCACGTCAAAGCGCTGCGCACGAAGCAGCACCCAGGCCTCGGCCGCGTCGGCCGCTTCGTCCACTATGGCTTGCGCGGTTTCGGGCAGCTCGGCGAGCAGGCGGCGCAGGCGGCTGCGGGCCAGCGGTTCGTCGTCAACGATGAGCACGTTCATAGCGGTAAGCGTAACCGCGCCCGCCAGCGGGCCAGGCCGTCCTCGACGACTTCACCCTGATCGACCTCGGCCGCAATGTCGTACAGCAGATGCAGGCGCTGGCGAATGTTGCGCAGCGCCGTGCCGGTGCCATGACGGCGCGGCGGGGGCGTGTCGCTCAGCGCGGGCAAGTCGTTGCGCACGGTGACTTCGATCTGCCCCAGCCGCCGGGCCACATCGATGTCGATCTGCACCCTGCGGCTGCTGCGCTCGACGCCATGCCGCACCGCGTTCTCCACCAGCGGCTGCAGGGTCAGCGCCGGAATGCGGATTTGCAACAGGGTGTCGTCGACCTGCCATTGCACTCGCATGCGCTCGCCGAAACGCACCGACTCGATGTCGAGGTAGCGCCGCGCCAGATCCATTTCCTGCTCCAGCGTGACCAGCGTGCCCGGCTTGCCCACGCTGGCGCGGAACAGTTCGGCCAGATCGTCGAGCACGGTCTCGGCGCGCTCGGGCTGCTCGCGCACCAGGGCGCTGGCGGCGTTGAGGGTGTTGAACAGAAAGTGCGGGCGGATGCGCGACTGCAGTTCGCTCAACCGCGCCTGCATGTCGATCGGCGTGAAGGCCCGTGCGCGCAGTTGCAGATAGTGCACAAAGACCAGCGCCAGCGCCGCCCCCGCCAACGCCGCCTGCCAAGGCTGCTGCGCAGCGCGCGGCGCAAGCGCGTCGAACAAGGGCTGTACCAGCAGATTCAAACCCAGCGCCGAAAAGGCGCCCAGCGCCATGGCCACGACCAGCACCGCGGCGGCACCCCGCAGCCGCCACAGCCGCTGGGTCATGCACATGAGCGCCAGCCAGAGCAGCACGGCGGGCTCCACCCACGAGAGCAGCAACAAGGCGCCGATACGGCCTTCCCCTTGCGGCCACTGCAGCAACACGAGTAGCGCCAAAAGCAGATTGAGCGCCACCAGCGCGCGCACCAGACTGCCAGCGCCGCAAATGTCGAGGCGCACTGCGGCTTCGGTGGAAGGGGTCGGTTCAGCAGTCATCTGGGGCATCAAGCAGCTTGATCCTGAAGGCTTCTCTAAAATTGGCGGTTTCGACCCTGGCGCCCGTGGCGTCATAACGCTCGCTTTGCGAGGCCAATCCATGCACGATCAATTCGAACACAAGCAGCAAGCCTGGTCCGCGCGTTTTTCCGAGCCGGTCAGTGCTCTGGTGCAGCGCTACACCGCCTCGGTGGATTTCGACCGGCGGCTGGCGCTGTTCGACATCGACGGATCGCTGGCGCACGCCACCATGCTGGCCGAACAAGGCATTCTCAGCGCGGACGACCTCGCCGCCATCGAGCGCGGCATGGCGCAGATCCGTGCTGAAATCGACTCTGGCGCGTTCGAGTGGAAGCTCGAACTCGAAGACGTCCATCTCAACATCGAGGCCCGCCTGACCCAGCTTGCGGGCGACGCCGGCAAGCGCCTGCACACCGGTCGCAGCCGCAACGATCAGGTGGCCACCGACATCCGCCTATGGCTGCGCGACAGCATCGACCAGAGCATCGCTCAACTCCGTGCGCTGCAGCGTGCGCTGGTGCAACTGGCCGCACAGCATGCCGACACCATCATGCCGGGCTTCACGCATCTGCAGGTGGCGCAGCCGGTGAGTTTCGGCCACCATCTGCTGGCTTATGTGGAAATGTTCGACCGCGACACTGAGCGTCTGCGCGACTGCCGTGCCCGCGTCAATCGCCTCCCCTTGGGCGCCGCCGCGCTGGCCGGCACCACCTTCCCGATCAACCGCCCGCGCGTGGCCGAACTGCTGGGCTTTGACGGCGTGTGCCAGAACTCGCTCGACGCCGTGAGCGACCGCGACTTCGCCATCGAGTACAACGCTGCTTGCGCGCTGATCATGGTGCACATCAGCCGCTTCAGCGAAGAGCTGGTGCTTTGGATGAGCCCGGCCTTCGGCTTCATCGACCTGGCCGACCGCTTCTGCACCGGGTCGAGCATCATGCCGCAGAAAAAAAACCCGGACGTGCCCGAGCTCGCCCGCGGCAAGACCGGACGGGTCACCGGCCATTTGATGAGCCTGTTGATGCTGATGAAGGGCCAGCCCCTGGCCTACAACAAGGACAACCAGGAAGACAAGGAGCCGTTGTTCGACACCGCCGACACGGTGATCGACACCCTGCGCATTTTCACCGACATGGTGGGTGGCATCCGCGTGAAGGCCGAGGCGATGGAGCGCACCGCGCTGCAGGGCTACTCCACCGCCACCGACCTGGCCGACTATCTGGTGAAAAAGGGGCTGCCCTTCCGCGACGCGCACGAGACGGTGGCAAAAGCGGTGCGATTTGCAGTGGAGCGCGGCATCGGCCTGGAAGACATCAGCCTGAGCGATCTGCGCAGTTTCTCGCCCCTCATCGGAGAAGACGCGCCCGAAGCGCTCAAGCTGCAGGGCTCACTCGCCGCGCGCGATCATCTGGGCGGCACGGCACCGAACCAGGTGCGCGCGCAGGTGGCGCGCTGGCAAGCCACGCTCGGCGACGCGTAAAACGAAGCGATCAGACGAAGCGCTCAGGCGCGCGGCAAGGTCACGCCGTGCTGCCCTTGGTACTTGCCGCCGCGATCCTTGTAGCTGACTTCGCAGACTTCATCGCTCTCGAAGAACAGCACCTGTGCGCAGCCCTCACCCGCGTAAATCTTGGCGGGCAGCGGCGTGGTGTTGGAGAACTCCAGCGTCACATAACCTTCCCACTCGGGCTCGAACGGTGTGACGTTGACGATGATGCCGCAGCGGGCATAGGTGCTCTTGCCCAGGCAGATGGTGAGCACATTGCGCGGAATGCGGAAGTACTCCATCGTCCGCGCCAGCGCGAAGCTGTTGGGCGGGATGATGCACACGTCGCCACGAAAATCGACAAAGGACTTTTCGTCGAAATTCTTCGGATCGACGATGGTGCTGTTGATGTTGGTGAAGATCTTGAATTCGTTGGCGCAACGGATGTCGTAGCCGTAGCTCGACGTGCCATAGCTGATGATGCGGTGTCCATCGACCTCGCGCACCTGCGCGGGCTCGAACGGCTCGATCATCGCCGTGTTTTGCGCCATGCGGCGGATCCACTGATCTGATTTGATACTCATGATGTCGGGGCAGTCTGGCTCAACCGGGCTGCTGTAATAAGGCAGATAGACGCAACCATACCGCACCCGCCAGGTCGTCGGAGTGAAGCCAGCCGGGATAGCGGCTCGAGGTAGGCATGCGGCGTGCGGAAATAAAAAAACCCGGGCGATCAGCCCGGGCTCAATTGCACTGAATGCTCAGGGCTTGCTGGTCGGAAACGGCCAGGCCGCTTGCGGATTCAGCTTGGTTTGCGCGGTCGCTGCTTTTTTGGCGGGAGCAGTTGCGGCCTTCTTCGCCGGTGCCGCTTTTTTCGCAGGCGCAGCCTTCTTCGCCGGTGCAGCTTTCTTAGCCGGTGCGGCCTTCTTTGCAGGAGCAGCCTTCTTAGCCGGTGCGGCCTTCTTCGCTGGCGCGACCTTCTTCGCCGGCGCGGCCTTCTTCGCCGGTCCGGCCTTCTTCGCAGGAGCAGCCTTCTTAGCCGGTGCGGCCTTCTTCGCAGGAGCAGCCTTCTTCGCCGGTGCGGCTTTCTTCGCCGGAGCCGCCTTTTTCGCGGGTACAGCCTTCTTCGCCGGTGCTACTTTCTTCGCGGGCGTCGCTTTCTTCGCCGGTGCCGCTTTTTTTGCAGTTGCCATGGTGATTCTCCTTGATCAAGTCTTTTGAAGTTGAGCCGGTCGCCAAATCGCGTCCGAGCGCCTCACGGCCCCGCCTCCCGGCGGTTTCCAGTACGGGACATCGGCACGGCGTTCAGCCGGCACCACCTGCGATCGGCTCAGCGCTGATCCGTGCAGGGGATTCACTTCCTTCGGCATCAAAGCCGCTACGGGAAGGAATGGGGAACGGCGCGCCATGCGCTCACCTCTGGTCATCCAGAGCATGAGGCGCAGACCGGCGCACCAGAATTGATCGAGCAGGGAGTCAGGCATCACCATGGACGCCCCCATGCGTTGCGCGACAAAAAACAGAGGAGGAGACTCCACCCGCCGACTCTGCGCGGCCGGACGTATCGGGGTGGAAGGGACTCGGTCAACAATCACTCTGTTGTGCGTGCTCGCAGGTTATTCAGGCGTCATTCCCAGGACAGCGCGCCGCCGGATTGGTACTCGATCACCCGGGTCTCGAAGAAGTTGCGTTCCTTCTTCAAGTCGATCATTTCACTCATCCAGGGGAAGGGGTTCTCTTCGTTGGGGAAGATGGCGTCGAGACCAATCTGCACCGCACGGCGGTTGGCGATAAAGCGCAGATAGCCTTTGAACATGGACGCGTTCAGACCCAGCACGCCGCGGGGCATGGTGTCCTCGGCATAGCGATACTCAAGCTCGACCGCCCGATGGAACAGGCCGGTGAGCTCGCGCTTGAATTCGGGCGTCCAGAGGTGCGGATTCTCCAGCTTGATCTGGTTGACCAGATCGATGCCGAAGTTGGTGTGCATGGACTCGTCGCGCAGGATGTACTGGTATTGCTCGGCCGCACCGGTCATCTTGTTCTGCCGCCCCATCGACAGGATCTGGGTGAAGCCGACATAGAAGAACAGTCCTTCCATCAGGCACGCGAACACGATGATGGAACGCAGCAGCTCCTGATCGTTGCGCTCCGAACCCCCAAAAGCCGAAGTGCGAAACTCGGGGTTGGTCAGGGTGTCGATGAAGGGAATGAGGAACTCGTCCTTGTCGCGGATGGAGGTGATCTCGTGATAGGAGTTGAAGATCTCGCTTTCATCGAGGCCTATGGATTCGACGATGTACTGATAGGCGTGGGTGTGGATGGCTTCTTCGAAGGCCTGGCGCAGCAGATACTGGCGGCACTCGGGGTTGGTGATGTGGCGATAGGTGCCCAGCACGATGTTGTTGGCGGCGAGCGAATCGGCCGTGGTGAAGAAGCCGAGGTTGCGCTTGATGATGAGACGCTCGTCATCGGTCAGGCCGTTGGGGTCTTTCCACATCGCGATGTCGCGCGACATGTTCACTTCCTGCGGCATCCAGTGATTCGCGCAGGAGGCGAGGTATTTATCCCAGGCCCATTTGTATTTGAACGGGACGAGTTGGTTGACATCGACACTGCAGTTGATGATGCGCTTGTCTTCGGCGCGCACCCGCGCGGTGGAGGCCGCGCGTTGGCTGTAGAGGTCTGCGGCCACCGCCAATGCTGGCGTCGATGCGGCTGCGGATTGAAGCGAAGCCGAGGCACCGCCCATGGATTGAAGTGAACGCTCCGCCAGCGCACCTTGCGCGGGGCTTGCAGAGTTCTGTTGTGGTTCGTCCCAAGTAAGCATGTTCATGACCTTCCGTGAATTATCAAGTGTTCAGCGCAAAGGCTCAACACCGATGCAATGAGGATGCGTGGTTTGTGCGGCGCATGTTGTGCAGGCGCATCGCAAGTGGCATGCCGCTTGATCACTTGTGATGCGCGGCAACGGTTTGCAGCGCTTACTGACAGGCTTCGCATTCCGGGTTGTCGATGGCACAGTAGCGGATGTCACCCGACTGCACCACGGCCTGTGCCGAAGCCGAAGCTAAAGCCGAAACCGACTCGCTTGGCGACTGCGGCACGGCGTTGAGCTGACCCGCCTTGACCGTGGACTTCTCGGCATGCGTGGCGCCGATAGTGCGCAGGTAGTAGGTGGTCTTGAGGCCACGCAGCCAAGCCAGCTTGTAGGTATCGTCGAGCAACTTGCCCGATGCATTGGCCATGTAGATGTTGAGCGACTGCGCCTGGTCGATCCATTTCTGGCGGCGCGCCGCGGCTTCGATGATCCACTGGGTATCGGTCTCGAAGGCCGTGGCATACAGGGCTTTGAGATCGGCGGGAATGCGGTCGATGCGCTGGGTGCTGCCATCGAAGTACTTGAGGTCGGCCACCATCACTGCGTCCCACAGGCCACGCGCCTTGAGGTCGCGCACCAGATATTGATTGATGACGGTGAACTCGCCCGACAGATTGGACTTGACGTAGAGGTTCTGGAAGGTCGGCTCGATGCAGGCGTCCACGCCGACGATGTTGGAGATGGTGGCCGTGGGCGCGATGGCCACGCAGTTGGAATTGCGCATGCCGTGCTGCGCGATCTGCGCGCGCAGGGCGTTCCAGTCAAGAGTGCTGGAGGTGTCGGCCTCGACATAGCCTCCGCGCTGCTCGGCCAGCAGCTTCAGACTGTCCATGGGCAGAATGCCTTGATCCCAAAGCGAGCCGCCGTAACTGCTGTAGCGGCCGCGCTCGCGTGCCAGTTCGCTCGACGCCCAGTAAGCCTCGTAGCAAACCGCCTCCATCGACCGATCGGCAAATTCCACGGCTTGTTGCGAACCATAGGGAATGCGCAGCTGATACAGACAGTCCTGAAAGCCCATGATGCCCAGACCCACTGGCCGATGCTTCATATTGGCGTTGCGCGCCTTGGCCACGGCGTAGTAGTTGATGTCGATCACGTTGTCGAGCATGCGCATCGCGGTCTGGATGGTGCGCTTGAGCTTGGCCTGGTCGATGACTTTGGTGCCGTCTGGCGCGTCTTTCAGATGCGCGACCAGATTGACCGAGCCGAGATTGCACACCGCGATCTCGCTCTCATTGGTGTTGAGCGTGATCTCGGTGCAGAGGTTGCTCGAGTGCACCACGCCCACATGCTGCTGCGGGCTGCGCACATTGCACGCATCCTTGAAGGTGATCCAGGGATGGCCGGTTTCGAACAGCATCGACAGCATCTTGCGCCACAGTTGCACCGCAGGCAGGGTCTTGAACAGCTTGATTTCGCCCAGCGCGGCCTTCTGTTCGTAGCGGGTATAGGCCTGCTCGAAGTCCTTGCCGAACTTGTCGTGCAGATCGGGCACGTCGGCCGGGCTGAACAGCGTCCAGTCGCCCCCTTCCATCACCCGCTTCATGAATAGATCGGGCACCCAGTTGGCGGTGTTCATGTCGTGCGTGCGGCGGCGATCGTCGCCGGTGTTCTTGCGCAGTTCCAGGAATTCTTCGATGTCGAGGTGCCAAGTTTCCAGATAGGCGCAGACCGCGCCCTTGCGCTTGCCGCCCTGGTTCACTGCCACCGCGGTGTCGTTGACCACTTTGAGGAAGGGCACGACACCCTGGCTCTTGCCGTTGGTGCCCTTGATATGACTGCCCAGGGCACGCACGCGCGTCCAGTCGTTACCCAGACCGCCGGCGAACTTGGACAACAGCGCGTTCTCCTTGATGGCCTCGTAGATGCCGTCAAGGTCGTCCGCCACGGTGGTGAGGTAGCAGCTCGAGAGTTGCGAACGACGGGTGCCCGCATTGAACAACGTGGGCGTGCTCGACATGAAGTCAAAGCTGGAGAGCAGCTCGTAGAACTCGATGGCGCGCGCCTCGCGGTCGATCTCGTTAAGCGATAGGCCCATGGCCACGCGCATGAAAAAGGCTTGCGGCAGCTCGATGCGACGGCCATCTTTGTTCACCCGCGTATCGGCACGATTGGCGAGGAAATAGCGGTCGTACAGCGTTTGCAGGCCCAGGTAATCGAACTGCAGGTCGCGCTCGGCCTTGAGCGCGGCGCCCAGACGGGCCAGGTCAAACTGCCCGAGCCGCTCGTCGAGCAGTTCGAGCTCAACCCCTTCCTTGATGCACTGCGGGAAATACTCGGCGTAGCGCTGGGTCATCTGCTCCTGCGGAATGTCCTCGTTCAGCGTCTCGCGGCGCATGGTGTGCAACAGCAGGCGCGCGGTGACCTTGGAGTAATCGGGGTCGCGCTCGATCAGGGTGCGCGAGGCGAGGATAGAGGCCTTGTAAACTTCGAGCATCGGCACGCCGTCGTACAGATTGCGCAGCGTTTCCGCCACGATGGGGGCCGCCTTCACATCCGCACTCAGATTGACGCAGGCGGATTCAATCAGGCTCACCAGAGCGGCCTGATCGAGCGGTTTGCGCAGACCGCCGTCGAGCACATGCAGCACCGGAGCGCTCTCTTGTTGCTCTGCAGCCGCTTTTTGCTTGGCCCGCTCTTGTGTGCGGCGTTCGCGGTACAGCACATAGGCGCGCGCCACCTCGTGCTGGCCAGTGCGCATCAGCGAGAGTTCGACCTGGTCCTGAATGTCTTCAATATGAAAGGTGCCGCCGCTGGGACGGCTACGGAGCAGGGCGCGCACGACGTTTTCGGTCAGCGCATTCACTGTTTCGCGCATGCTGGCCGAGGCCGCACCCTGCCCGCCTTGCACGGCCAGAAAGGCCTTGGTCATCGCCACGGCGATTTTGCTCGGCTCAAACCCGACCACGGCCCCGTTGCGACGGATGATCTTGTAGTCTGAAAAATCACCCAGTGCGACCTGCTGTTGCGTATCCACCTCGGGGTGTGCGAGGTGTTGCGGGACAGCAGTGGATTCGGTGGCGGCGGTGGTCTGGGACATCGGGACTCCTTGGGGGCAGATGGGCCGCGCAGCAAATCTGGCTGGCTCACGGCGCTGCGAGCGCACATGAACGCCGCATGAAAGCAGCGCGGACAAAGCAATAAAGACGAATGAGGGCAAATCGGGGACGAACCGAGAGAGCGCGTAAGCATTTCCAGCCTTGCGAAGCCGCAGTCTCAGACCGCGATCCGGCATCTCTCTCAAACCGGCAAGACACTATATCTAGCGTCTGACGGAATTTCAACCACTATTCGTAGTGTGGGACAAATTGACAGCCAGCCCACAGCTTATGCACAGGTTCATGCACAAAGTCTGCCCCTGGAGCGGCCTGGGGTAAACCCGCAAGGGTGCTCAAAACCGCTGAAATGGAAAGGCCGATGTCGGCAAGGCCAGGCCGTTTTTGAGCTGGCGCCAGTCGAAGCCGACGCCTGGATCGGTCTTGCGCCCTGGCGCAATGTCGCTATGCCCGACCCATGCGCGCAAGGGATAGCGCGCGAGCAGTTCAGATCCCAGTGCGATCAGGGTGTCGTACTGCTCGGGCTCGAACGGCTCATCGTCGCTCCCTTCGAGTTCGATGCCGATGCTGAAATCGTTGCATCGCTCGCGCCCGGCATAACGCGATGCGCCGGCATGCCAGGCGCGCCGGTCACAGGACACATATTGCGTGAGCACACCATCGCGCTGCACCACAAAATGCGCCGAGACCCTGAGACCTTCGAGCGCGGCAAAAGCCGGGTGCGCCCGCGGATCGAGCCGATTGCAAAACAACTGCTCGATCGCCTCGCCGCCATATTGGCGCGGCGGCAGAGCGATGCAGTGGATCACCAGTAAATCGATCGGCATGCCCGCGGGCCGCTCATCCTCGTTGGGGGACGGCACATGACGGGCGTGGGGCATCCAGCCTGCTTCCCGACTGGCCGCGCTGATGGGGGGCGGCATGATCAGAGAGGATCGTCCGGCGGCGCTTCAGCCGGGTCGCGCACGTCGAGGCGCTCCATACGGTAGCGGATCTGACGCAGATTCAGCCCCAGCAACTGCGCGGCCGCGGTGCGATTGAAGCGGGTGCGCCGCAGCGCCTCGCAGAGGATGCTGCGTTCAACCTGATCGAGGTAGGCCCCCAGGTCGGGAGGCAGGGGCGATTGCGCTTCGAACCGGGCCATGGGGGGCTGGGGCGACTGAGGCTCCGGGGCATGCTGCGCAACGATTGGGGTGACCGGCGGATCCGCCGGTCGCGGCATGGATGGCGCCGTCGTGTCAGGCAGGATGGTGGTAATCGGCAAAGCCGTCGCAGAGGTCAGCACTTCGGCGGCGCGGGCGCCACTGCCCTGCAGCTCGATGTCTTCAGGGCCGATCAGATCTTGTGCAGCCAGGGCCGCAGCCCGGTGCAGCAGATTCTCCAGCTCGCGCACATTGCCTGAGAAACGATGCTGGCGCAGGTGCTCAAGCGCAGCCGGGCTCAGCCGCAGACCGGGCCGCGCATTGTCGCGGCGGATGTCGCCCAGCAAAGCCTCGACCAATACCGGCAGATCATCCAGCCGGTCGCGCAGCGCCGGCAGAGTGACCCCGATGACGTTGAGGCGATAGAACAAATCCTGCCGAAACTGGCCCTGCTCCACCATGCGTTCCAGATGTCGGTGAGTGGCGCTGACCAGGCGCACATCCACCGCGATTTCTGCCGTCTCGCCCACCGGGCGCACGCGCCGCTCCTGCACGGCGCGCAGCAGCTTGGCCTGCATCGCCAGGGGCAGTTCGCCGATCTCGTCGAGAAACAGCGTACCGCCCTGCGCCGCGGCAAAGAAGCCGGCATGGTCGGACATCGCCCCGGTGAACGCGCCCTTGCGGTAGCCGAAAAACTCGGCCTCCAGCAATTGCTCGGGAATGGCGCTGCAGTTCACCGGAACGAACGGCCCGCTGGCGCGGGCGCTGCACTCATGCACGGCCTTTGCGGCCAGCTCCTTGCCGGTGCCCGACTCGCCCTGGATGAGCACGGGCGCCATGCTGCGGGCCACGCGCTGCAAGGTCTGTTTGAGGGCGCGCATCACCCCAGACTCACCCACCATGCGTTGCAATGCGCTGCTGGTCGGCGCCTGCACTTCCACATCGACCGCTGCGAGGGCCGCATGCACGGTGCGACGCAGCGCCGCCAGATCGACCGGCTTGCTCAGGTAGTCGAACGCTCCGGCCTTGAGCGCAGCCACCGCGTTGCCCGCACTGCCGTAGGCGGTGATGACGATGGACTTCTCAAAGCGGTCGGGCTGGGCTTCCAGCCAGCGCAGCAACTCCAGCCCCTCGCCGTCAGGAAGACGCATATCGGTGAGCATGAGGGCGTAGCGCCTGCGCGCCAACTGCTCGCGCGCCTGCGCCACGGTTTCAGCCACGTCGATCTGCCAGCCCTCGTGCACCAGGCTCAGGGTGTAGAGCTCGCGCAGATCGGGTTCGTCGTCGACGATGAGAATACGCACATCCGCTGGATTCATGCCTTAAGAGCCCGGTGCGATTTGAATGACAAAAGAACCGCGCTCCTGCGGCGTGCCCTCGCGCTCGAGGCGGTAGAGCAGGCGCGCGCCGTTGCGCAAGCACAGTTCGTGAGAAATATACAAGCCCAGCCCGACACCCCGGCTGCTCGTGGTGCGAAACGGCTCGAACAGCTGCGCGCGCAGTTCGGCGTCGATCAGCGGCCCATCGTTGGAGACCTGGATTTCCCGCACCTGCCCGGCGCCGAGTTGCCGCATCTCGATCGCCCGCGGCTGGTTGCTCGCATAGCGCCGCGCGTTACTCAGCAGATTGACCAACACCCGTCGCAGATGCAAGGCATCGAAGCGGATCTGCGCTGCGTCGTCCTGAATGAACAGGCCGATGCGTCCCTGATCCGGCTGGTCGAATTCGGCATGCAGCTCGCGCATCAACGGCGCGCAAAGCATCAGCCCGATTTCGCGCGGCGCGGTGCGGCCCAGCTCCAGCACATCCTCGACGGTGCGGTTGATGCGCTCGACGTTCTGGCCGATGAGATGGTGCAGGCGTTCGAGCTGCACCGCATCGCCCGCAAATTCGCGGGCGAGCTGGTTGGCCTGCCCGATCGCCCCCAACGGATTGCGGATCTCATGCGCCACGCTGGCCACCAGACGCCCCATCGCCGCCAGCTTTTCCTGCTGAATGCGCGCATCGATCTCCCGCAGATCCTGCAGCACGATGAGATAGCCCACTCCGCCCGGCAGGTTGTCCAGCGTGGACAGACGAAGCAGCAGCTTGCGACCCGCGGGCGTGCGCACCTTGACCTCCCGCGCCTCCTCGCCGTCGATGGCCATGCGCTCCACCTCTTTTCGCACCACCTCGGCCACCGGCAGATCGCGCAAAGCCTTGCGCCCCCCGAGCCAGCGCGCCGTGACCGCATCGCTCCAGGGCAAATCCAGCAGCTGTTGCGCGGCCGGATTGAGCGCTTCGAGCACCATGTGCCGATCGACCACCATGACGCCATCGCGCTGCGCCTCGATCACCCGCTGGTTCAAGGCCATCTGCCGCCGGGCGACGGACTCGCTGGCCGCCGCACGCGCTTCTTGCCGCGCCAGTCGTTGCGACAACTGCCAGGTCAGCACCGCCACGGCAAAATAGGCGATGCCGACAAAGGCCGCATTGAGCAGGCGCTGCTCGGCCTCCGCCGCCCCGCCCAGCATCGCGAACCCGGCGCTGCCCAGCAGAATCATCGTCACCAAGGCAGCCACGAACAAGGTGAGCGACAGCGTGCCGTAAATGCCCGCTGCCAACACGGGCAAGGCGTAGATCAGGGCAAATTCGCGCGCGGGATATCCCGCAGTGAACTGCAAGGTGGTGAAGGCCAGCAGATCGACGGCAATCGCGATCAGCACCTGCCAGGCCAGGCCCTGCGTGCGAACGAAACTCCACCAAAGGCTCGCGACCGTGAGGGCCACATACAGCAGCGCCACCCCGTAACCCAGTGTGGCGATGGCGGGTTTTTCGGCGTGGGGGGCCGCCTGCATCATGGGCAGCAGCACCAGCCAGCCCAGCAACATCAGCGACATGAGCACGCGCGCCGCAGCCAGCACCCGGTAGGTTCGCAGGCGTTCTCGGCCCAGACGCGAAGAAGGCACGAAGGCCGAACCTGAAGGCGCCGCCGCCGGGGCGAACATGGATCGCGCGAACGCGCTTTCAGCGGCGACCGCAGCGCCCGGCTTACGACCCCAGACGGGCATGCTCGTCGCTGCAGTACGGCTTGCCATCGCGCCAGACGCAGCGGCTGGCGGGCGAGTGCACGCCGCAATGCGCGCACGGCAACATCGCCTCGGAAACCTGCGGCGGTTTATTGGGCGAAGGCGGCTGTCGCACGCTGCGGGGTTGCTGCGATTTTTTGATGAGCATCAGCCCGACGATCACCACCACGAACAGAACGAGGTACTTCATCGGTGCAAAATCACCTGCAGCACAAAACGCGAACCGACATAGGTCAGCATCAGCAGCACCGTGCCGCCAAACAGCCAGGCCAGCGCCCGCGTGCCCCGCCAGCCCAGAAACACCCGGCCCACCATCAGCACGGCAAAAATCAGCCAGGCCGCGATACCGAAAACCGCTTGATGATTGAACTCGAACGGCTTGCCAAACAATTCCTCGCTGAACGTCGCCGCAAAAATGAGCGAGGCCGTCAGCAGCACAAAACCCACCGCCGCCAAACGATAGGTCAGCTTTTCCAGGGTGAGCAAAGGCAGGCTGCGCGACACGCCCGACACCGCGCCCTTGCGCCGATGCAGCGAACGCTCGGCCGTCCACAGCAAAATGCCGTGAAGCACGGCCGCGCCGAACAAACCATAGGCGGCGATCCCCATCGCCCAATGCAGCGCGAAAGTGGGCCCGGCGCCGTAAGGCGGCGTAAAGCCTCCGGGGAAAACCCAGCTCAGCAAAATGGAAAGGGCCGCCAGCAGACAGATCCAGCTTCTCAACATCTGCAGGGGGTAATACAGACTTTCCACCCAATACACTGCCGCTACCAGCCAGAACGTGACCGAAAGCGCCTGGGCAAAGCCGAAATGCGGCTGCAACTCGCCGTGCAGCACCATGGCGAAGGTGATGGTCTGCGCGATCCAGGCCAGCGCCATCACCCAGGTCGACCAGCGCTCGGAACGTTGCGTCGCCCCGCTAGTCTCCCCTTCCGCATGGCCCAGCACCAACGCAGGTTTCGGGCGCGACAACACCGCAGCCAACATATAGAAGGCGAAGGCGAGGCTATTCACTAAAATCGACATGTTTCAAGTTTAACCGACCCCCCTGCGGGTCTTCAGTGCCGCGCGCGGTGACTGCCAGACTGGCCTCGGGCTCGGCGACGACCAAACTGCGCAAACGCCCAAACCTCGCTCCAACCTTCCACGCCCCATGCTCAACAACCTCACCCAGCGCCTGTCCCGCGTGGTCAAGACCCTCAAGGGCGAAGCGCGCATCACCGAATCGAATATCCAGGATATGTTGCGCGAGGTACGCCTCGCGCTACTTGAAGCCGACGTGGCGCTGCCCGTCGTGCGCGAATTCACCGCCCGCGTCAAAGAAAAGGCGCTGGGCCAGGAAGTGGTGGGTTCGCTCACCCCCGGTCAGGCGCTGGTCGGCGTGGTGCAGCGCGAGCTTGCCGATCTGATGGGCGGCGACGCCGTGCCGATCAACCTCGCCACCCAGCCGCCAGCCATCGTGCTCATGGCCGGTCTGCAGGGCGCAGGCAAGACCACCACCACCGCTAAGCTGGCGCGGCTGCTGACCGAGCGGCAGAAGAAAAAAGTGCTCACCGTGTCGTGCGACGTCTATCGGCCGGCGGCCATTGCGCAGTTGCAGACGGTGACGGCGCAGGCTGGGGCGGAATTCTTTCCCTCCTCACCCGACGACAAACCACTGGACATCGCCCGCCGCGCCGTCGAATTCGCCCGCAGTCACCACTTCGACGTGCTGCTCGTCGACACCGCCGGACGACTGTCGGTGGACGAAGCCATGATGCGCGAAATCAAAGAGCTGCACGCCGCGCTCAAGCCCATCGAAACCCTGTTCGTGGTGGACGCCATGCAGGGCCAGGATGCCGTGAACACCGCGCGCGCCTTCCACGACACCCTGCCGCTGACCGGCATTGTGCTCACCAAACTCGACGGCGACGCCCGCGGCGGCGCGGCGCTGTCGGTGCGGCAAGTCACGGGGGCGCCGATCAAGTTCGCCGGGGTGTCGGAAAAGATCGACGGGCTGGAGCCGTTCGACCCGCGCCGCATGGCCGACCGGATTCTGGGCATGGGCGACATCCTCGCCCTGGTGGAGCAGGCGCAGCGTCAGGTCGATGTCGATGCTGCGCAGCAACTGGCCGCCAAGGTCAAGTCGGGCGCCCAGTTCGATCTCAACGACTTTCTGATGCAGCTGCAGCAGATGAACAAAATGGGCGGCCTGCAGGGCATGCTCGACAAACTGCCGGCCGAGATGCAGGCCAAGGCCGGTCAGGCCGATATGTCCCGCGCCGAGCGCGACATGCGCCGCATGCAAGGCATCATCCACAGCATGACCCCGCAAGAGCGCCACAAGCCCGACGTCATCAAAGCCACCCGCAAACGCCGCATCGCCGCAGGCGCCGGGGTGCAGGTGCAGGAAGTCAACCGCCTGCTCAAGCAATACGAGCAGATGCGCGACATGATGAAAAAAATGAAGGGCGGCAAGATGTTCAAAATGATGCAGCGCATGGGCGGCATGATGCCGCGCTGAGTGCTCGGCGGGACGGGCGACTTCAGCCGGAGCCGCCCGCCACCAGCCAGCGCTGGCGCGCGGCGAGCACCGCGTCGGGATAAGCCGCTTTGCCGCGCGAGCCGTTGTAGCGGCCCAAAGCGTAGAACAAGCTGCCGTTCTCGATGTTGAGGTAGTGCCGCAAAATCACGCAGCCATAACGCAGATTCACCTGCATGTGAAACAGGCTGGTGATATCGCCATTGCCGATCTGCTGGGTCCAGAACGGCATGACCTGCATATAGCCCATCGCCCCGGCCGATGAAATGGCATACTTCTTGAAGCCGCTTTCCACCTGAATCAAGCCCAGGATCAGCGCGGGCTCCAGCCCGGCGCGGTGCGCTTCGTACCAGACGGTTTGCAGAAAATCGCGCCGCACCGAAAAACCCGGAATGCGATTTTGCAGCCGCGCCGACTCGGTCGCCAGCCACACCCAGTATTGGGCGAAATGATTGGCGTCGCGAAAATGCGGCTGCGGCGGCGGAGCCTCGGCAATCTGCGCGGCGAGCGCGGTGCGCACCGCGTCGCTGAGCTGCTCTTCCTTTTGCGCGCCAGCCCAGGCAGGCGCAGTGGGCAAGCTCCAGCCCGCGCCGATCGCAGCGCCCGCTCCCGCCACCTGCAACAGCCACCGACGGCGAGACAGGTCAGGCATGCCGCTGTGCTCTTGCGGACTCAGCGCTGCAACCGGGCCTGCAACTGCGCGCAGGCGTCAGCCAGCGGCAACACCGTCGGCGCACTCTCTCGGCGGTGCTGATACTCCACCGTGCCCGCAGCAAGACCGCGGTCGGAAATCACCATGCGGTGCGGCACGCCGATCAGTTCCCAGTCGCCCAGCATCACGCCCGGACGCTCGCCGCGGTCGTCCAGCGCCACATCCACGCCTGCGGCGATGAGTTCGGCGTAGAGCGCGTCCGCCGCCTGGCGCACGGCTTCGCTGCGGTCATAACCGATGGGGCAGATCACGGCGGTGAACGGGGCGATCGCATCCGGCCAGATCATGCCCTTGGCGTCATGGTTCTGTTCGATGCAGGCCCCGAGGATGCGGGTGATGCCGATGCCGTAGCAGCCCATTTCCAGCGTTTGCGATTTACCCTTGTCGTCGAGGAATGTCGCGCCCATCGCGGCCGAATATTTGGTGCCTAGATAAAACACATGCCCCACCTCGATGCCGCGGCAGATCGACAAGGCGCCCTTGCCGTCCGGGCTGGGATCGCCCGCCTGCACATTGCGGATGTCGGCCACTTCGGGCTCAGGCAGATCGCGCCTCCAGTTGACGCCGGTGTAGTGGAAATCCACCGCATTGGCGCCGACGACGAAGTCGCTCATATTCGCCACGGTGCGATCGGCAATCACGCGCACGGGGTGCACGGTACCGATCGGCCCAAGGTAGCCCGGCGGCGTGCCAAACGTGGCCACAATCTCGGCCTCGGTCGCCATGCGGGTGTTGGCCAGACCGGCGAGCTTGCTCACCTTGACCTCGTTGACCGCATGATCGCCGCGCACCAGCAGCAGCACGATGGTTGCGGCCTGCCCGGGCTTGTCGCCATCCACTGCGAGCACGACCGACTTGAGGGTCTGCTGCAAGGGAATACCCAGCAGCGAGGCGACGTCTTCGCATTTGGCCGCGCCCGGCGTGGGCGTCTTTTGCAGCGTCTGCGTCGGCTCGGCGCGCGCGGCGATCAACGGCAGAGCTTCGGCCTTCTCGATGTTCGCGGCAAAGTCGGAACCCTCGCAGTAGGCAATGGCATCTTCGCCGGTGTCGGCAATGACGTGAAACTCATGGCTGAGCGAGCCGCCGATGGCCCCCGAATCCGCCGCCACGGCGCGGAACTCGAAGCCGAAACGCTGGAAGATGCGCACATAGGCATCGAACATGACGCGGTAGCTGATCTGCGCCGCCTCGAAATCGCGATCGAAGGAATACGCGTCCTTCATGGTGAATTCACGCGCGCGCATCACACCAAATCGCGGACGACGTTCATCGCGAAACTTGGTCTGGATGTGATAGAAATTGAGCGGCAGTTGACGCCAACTCCGCACCTCGCTGCGCACCAGATCGGTCACGACTTCCTCGGAGGTGGGCTGGATCACAAAGTCGCGGTCATGGCGGTCTTTGATGCGCAGCAGTTCGGGACCGAATTGATCCAGCCGCCCCGTCTCCTGCCAAAGCTCGGCCGGCTGCACCACGGGCATGAGCAACTCGATGGCGCCCGCGCGATTCATTTCCTCGCGCACGATGGCCTCCACCTTGCGGATGCTGCGCAGGCCCAGCGGCAGATAGCTGTAAAGCCCCGCTGCATGTTTTTTGATCATGCCCGCGCGCAACATCAGCGCCTGGCTGCGAACGTCGGCATCCGCCGGATCGTCCTTCTGAGTGGATATGAAAAAGCGGGAAATTTTCATGCGTAGCGGCGCGTGGCCGGCATTTGAGGAAAAATGAATTCGAAGATCAGCGTGATCGTCGGGGTCTTGGCTGTATTAGGCGTTTGCAGGCTCTGCCGCGCTCTGGAAACACCCTCTCCCGGCGGCCGCGCTGCCTATAATCAAACGGAGAATTCTAAAAGATCGAGGATCAGGCGATGTTGGATCGCGAAGGCTACCGTCCCAACGTGGGCATCATCCTGCTCAACGCCAGAAATCAGGTGTTCTGGGGCAAGCGCGTGCGAGCGCATTCGTGGCAGTTTCCGCAGGGCGGCATCAACCCGGGCGAAACGCCTGAGCAGGCCATGTACCGCGAGTTGCACGAAGAGGTCGGCCTCAACCCCTGTCATGTCCGCATCATTGCCCGCACCCGCCAATGGCTGCGGTATGACGTGCCGAGCCATTTCGTGCGCCGCGACAGTCGGGGTATCTACAAAGGCCAGAAGCAGATCTGGTATTTGCTGCGCCTGACCGGGCGCGATTGCGATGTTTGTCTGCGCGCCACCGAGCACCCTGAGTTCGACGCCTGGCGCTGGAACGAATACTGGATACCGCTCGACAGTGTGATCGAGTTCAAGCGCGACGTCTATCAAATGGCGCTGACTGAGCTGGCGCGTTTTCTGCCCCGAACCGAACCGCGCACGCGTTTCCTGCGCGCCAATCTGCGGCACCGCCATGAGGGCGCGGCCACTGCAGACGAGGCCGTCACGACGGATGCTTCGGCTTCTCCTTTCACCACACCGGATCCAGCATGACCTTTTCTGCTTCAGCACGCCTGCGCGCGACGCTGCTGGTCGGCCTTTTGCTCGGCTTGGGCTCCAGCCCTTTGACTCACGCCCAGTCTACAGACGAAAGCGGCTTGTTCGGCGCCAAGCAAAGCCCTGCCGAAGCGCCTGTCACCTTTCCCCGCGCCCCGGCGGATCTGTTGCATGTGCACATCACCGCGAGCGGCGCGCTGCAGTTTTATGTCGATCGGGGCTCAATTTCAGTCGAACCGGGCCAGACGGTGCGCTACACCCTGGTGGGAAAAACGCCCAACGGACCGCGCAACATCACCTATGAAGGAATCAACTGCGCCACGCGACAGTGGACGCTCTATGGTCTGTGGAACGACGCCAGCCAGAAATGGGTGGCCGCAAGCGGGGGTGACTGGCAGCGCATTCCCGAAAACGGTGCAACGCGGGTGCACGCCACGCTTTACAGCGACGATTTTTGCCACAACCGGGCTGTTCGCGGCACGCCTGCTGACTTGGCTCGTCGCATCGAGATGGGCTTGCATGCCCCCTCGGACAATTCTCTGATGACAAATGAGCGCTGAAGCATCTCTCCCGCTGCGTCCTACAGGAAAACCATATTGTCCCGGTGAATCAGCTCGGGCTCCTCGCTGAAACCGAGTATGGCCTCGATGTCGGCAGACGGGTGGCGCATGATGCGCCGGGCCTGTGAAGCCGCGTAATTACTCAGGCCCCGCGCCACTTCCGCTCCGCTTGCATCGCGCACGGCGATGACGTCACCTCGATCGAAGTCGCCCTGGACCTCCACCACGCCAACCGGCAGCAAGCTGGCCCCTTGTGCGCGCAAACGCCGGGCTGCGCCTTCGTCCACCCTGACCCAGCCGCGCAGTTGCAAATGATCGGCCATCCACTGTTTGCGCGCGGCTAGCTTGGCGTGACCAGCCAGTAGCTGAGTGCCAACGATCTCGCCCCGCGCCAACCGGAGCAGCACATCGGGCTCGCGTCCGCTGGCAATCACGGTATGCGCGCCACTGCGCGCAGCACGCCGCGCTGCCGTGACCTTGGTCGCCATCCCGCCGGTGCCGATTCCCGTTCCGGCGCCGCCGGCCATCGCTTGCAGCGTGGCGTCCTCGGCGTCGGCTTGGGCGATCAGTGTGGCATCGGCATGTTTGCGCGGGTCCGCGCTGTACAGGCCCGATTGGTCAGTGAGGATGATCAGCACATCGCCTTCCACCAGATTGGTGACCAGCGCACCCAAAGTGTCGTTGTCACCAAACTTGATCTCGTCGGTGACCACGGTGTCGTTTTCGTTGATGACCGGCACGACACCCTGCTCCAACAAGGTCAACAAGGTCGTGCGGGCGTTGAGATAGCGCTGGCGATCCGCTAGGTCGGCATGGGTCAACAACACCTGTGCGGCGACCATGCCGCGCTCCCGGAAGGCCGTTTCGTAAGCTTGCGCCAAGCCCATCTGGCCGACGGCCGCAGCCGCCTGCAACTGGTGCATTTCGCGCGGACGTTGCGACCAGCCCAGGCGACGCATCCCTTCGGCGATGGCGCCGCTGGAGACCAGAATGACGTCCTTGCCTGCCGAGCGCAGGCCGGCGATCTGCCCCGCCCAACGGGACACGGCATCGAGATCGACGCCACGCCCTTCATTGGTGACCAGACTGGAACCGGCCTTGATGATGACGCGCCGCGCCGACTGCACGACAGAGCTGGAAGGCTGCATTTCAGGGGCTGACATCGTCACGGAAGCGGGGATCGAGTTCGACGGTTTCTACCGGTTTGCTTTGGCCGATATGTTCGGCAATCGCGTGCAGCAGTGGGTCAAGGCCCTCGCGTGCCAGTGCCGAGATCGGGAACACCGGGCCTTTGTAACGCAGACGGCGAAGCAGGTTTTTCACCGCCGCCTCGCGCTCGTCTTCGGGCAGCAGATCGAGTTTGTTGAGCACCAGCCAACGAGGCTTCGCGGCCAGTTCCGCGTCGTACTTTTTCAGCTCGGCCACAATGGCGCGAACATCCTTGACGGGATCTGCGCCCTCTTCAATCGGCGCCATATCCACGATGTGCAGCAGCAGTTTGGTGCGCTGCAAATGCCGCAGAAACTGATGCCCGAGCCCCTGGCCTTCCGCCGCGCCCTCGATCAGCCCGGGAATGTCGGCAATGACGAAGCTCCGGCCAGGCCCCAGACGCACCACGCCGAGATTGGGATACAGCGTGGTGAACGGATAGTCGGCAATCTTGGGACGGGCATTGGACACGGCGGAAATCAAGGTGCTCTTTCCCGCGTTGGGCATGCCCAGCAGCCCCACATCGGCCAGCACCTTGAGTTCGAGACGCAGCTTGCGATGCTCGCCCTCTTGTCCCTTGGTCGATTCGCGCGGTGCGCGATTCACGCTGGATTTGAAGTGCAGATTGCCCAAGCCGCCTTGCCCGCCGCGGGCGATGATGATCTCCTGGCCGTCCTGCACCAGATCGGCGATGAGCTCATCCGTTTCGGCATCAAAGATCAGCGTGCCAACCGGCATGCGCAGCACCTTGTCGTCGCCACCGGCGCCGTACTGATCCGCGCCGCGCCCGTGCTCGCCGTTGCGTCCGCGATGCAGCTTGGAAAACCGAAAGTCCACCAGCGTGTTCAGATTGACATCTGCGCGCGCGATGACATGTCCTCCGCGCCCGCCGTCACCGCCATTCGGCCCACCAAAGGGAATGAATTTCTCACGGCGAAACGACACGCAGCCGTTGCCGCCGTTTCCGGCGTGCGCTTCGATCACGACTTCATCGACAAATTTCACGGTGGGCTCGCTTCGCTGAAAAAACAGAAAACCCCGGCTGGCGAACCCGGCACACACGCTGTGTGCCTTGTGTCACCACGCCGGGGCGTTGATGGGGCATTGCCCCAACCCGGCCTGACAGCGGCCGAGTCTCACACGTCAGTTGGCTACAACCGTCACGGTCTGCCGATTGAACGCGCTCTTCACTTCAAATTCAACGCGGCCATCGACCAGCGCAAACAAGGTGTGGTCTTTGCCGATGCCGACATTGTGTCCGGGGTGGAACTTGGTGCCACGCTGACGCACGATGATGCCGCCGGCCGAGATGCCCTGGCCGCCATACACCTTCACGCCGAGTCGTTTGGCTTCTGAGTCGCGCCCGTTGCGGGTTGAGCCGCCGCCTTTTTTCTGTGCCATGTCTGAATCTCCTTAGGCCGAGATCGTTTCAATCTGAAGCTCGGTGTAATTCTGCCGATGCCCCTGATGCTTCTGATAGTGCTTGCGGCGACGCATCTTGAAAATGCGCACCTTGTCGTGCCGCCCGTGCGACAGCACCTTGGCCGTCACCTTTGCACCGTCGACCAGGGGAGTGCCGAACTTGGCGTCTTCACCGTTGACCACGGCGAGCACCTCTTCCAACACAATATCCTGACCTACGTCTGCCGGCATCTGTTCTACCTTGATTTTTTCGCCAGCTGCAACACGGTACTGCTTGCCGCCGGTTTTTATGACCGCATACATAAGTTCACCTCTTGGAAATCGTGCAAACGGCCTCTTTTATCGACCCCGCACGGACAACCGACCACTCCGCAAGCTTCCTCAGAAAATAGAAGGCTTGGCGGTTCGCCCGGAAAAAGCTCGCAATTCTAGCACGGCTCAAGTCTTTCACCAGTTCTGCTCAAACATCGTTGTCCACGCACCATGTCGTCAGTTTCGACCTCCGTCCCTGCCACTGCACCTTCTTAGAATGGCGGCCTGTAGGAGGGTGTTCATGAACCTCTCCTTAAAGCTCAAATATTGTCAACCCGCATCTGATTCGCAACCGACTCCTCCATGTCGCCTTCCTCAACACAAACGCCAGACATGGCGCAAGCACCGACGATTCATTCCGTCTTTGCGCCGATCACCGAAGACATGGAGAGCGTCGACCGGGCCATTCACACCCACCTGGCCTCCGAAGTCGCGCTGATCAACACCATCGGCGGCTACATCGTTGCGGGCGGAGGCAAGCGACTGCGTCCCGCCTTGCTGCTGCTCGTCTCCCAGGCACTGGGGTTTCGCGGGCCGAAACAGCACATCATGGCCGCTGTGGTGGAACTGATCCATACCGCCACCCTCCTTCATGACGACGTGGTGGACGAGTCATCCATGCGACGCGGGCGCGAAACCTCCAACGCCCTCTTCGGCAACTCGGCCAGCGTGCTGGTCGGCGATTTTCTGTACTCACGGGCATTTCAGATGATGGTGTCCGTGGGGAGCATGCGCATCCTCGACATCCTGGCCGACGCCACCAATGTCATCGCCGAAGGCGAAGTGTTGCAATTGCTCAACATGCACGACCCGGAAGTCGATGAGCAACGGTATCTCCAAATCATCCGCTTCAAAACCGCGAAACTTTTCGAGGCCGCAGCCCGAATCGGCGCCGTACTCGCCGATGCCGATGCGAACACGCAGGAAGAGATGGCCCTGGCGGGACGTAGCTTCGGCACCGCATTCCAGTTGATTGACGATCTGCTCGATTACAGCGGGAACTCCGCAGAACTGGGCAAGAACATTGGCGACGACCTGCGCGAAGGCAAACCCACCCTGCCGCTGATCATCGCCATGCGACAGGGCACTGCCGCGCAGCGCACTCTGATCGAAAATGCCATCCGCCAAGGCGACACCAGCGCACTCGACGATGTGATGGACATCGTGCACGCTTGCGGCGCCATGCAGGCCGTGCGCAAGGCCGCGCAGGGCGAGATCCGCGTTGCCGAGCGCGCGCTTTCCCTCCTAGCACCTAGCCCTGCCCGGCAGGCTCTGCTAGACTTATGCGCTTACTCTTTAGGACGCACGGTCTGATTTCTCGGACAACAGCACGGGCAACAATGCCTGAGCGGTGAGATGAATTGAAGCGCGCGCCACTTAAGATCGGGGTGTAGCTTAGCCTGGTAGAGCGCTACGTTCGGGACGTAGAGGCCGGAGGTTCGAATCCTCTCACCCCGACCACGATTCTCTCGAAGAATCAAGATCTTATAAATCACCGCGTATCACGCGGCATCACGAAAAATCACAGATTCTTTCGTAATTTTGGGCCTGTGATGGCCCAAATTCGACCCATCGGAATTTGCGTGCGGGCAACCTCTCACGACAGGGCGTGATCCGACGTGATGGATCGTGATCCAAACGCGCGCCAGCCCGATTGTGACCCCGAAAAGGCTTTTGCTCACAGGTGCACGCCGTACACCTTGACGAGCAGCGCCGCGAGGATCACCAAGGCCAGCAGCAACAGAACCTTGAGAACGGCCAACTGGCTGCGCATCTCGGCCAGCTCGCGAGACAAAGTGGCAGCGTCTGCAGGGCGATTCAACGCCGCCACGTTTGTATCGACAGCTTGGCTATTCCTGCGGCGCTTGTCATCGAGCGCCCAGACAGCGAAAAGGCCCAAGCCAATTGACCCAAAGACCATAATGGCTTCCCCCCAGAAAAGCCCTGCCAATAGGCTCATATGCCTCCCGATTTTTCGTGGGCTGTTGTCATCGCGGCCGATTGCTTGACCCAGCCCCTGCGGTCCATCCAGTCGCGAAGCTGTGTTTCGGACCTGGTCAGGGACTGCCAGCGGGTGATGGACAGCCAGGGGATGCCGAACATGAGCACAGGGGTTTCCTTGCCTGCATCCCAAAAGGCTCCCCACAGCTCGCGTAACGCGATTCGGAGGCCGTCGCGGCTGCTCAGGCGCGCATCGATTTCAGCGGCGAGCCAAAGGAACAGGAAAAAACCGGCGGAGATCGCAGCCAGAACGCCTGTCGCTCCGAGCAGTCGGGCGAGGAGAAAATCCAAGGTGACGCCAGGGTGGGGGAGCATTTTTTAGACCTCGGGATTGCGCTGAGGGCATTTTGAAATGAAACGGCAGCGCTGGCAACTCTGCTTGCCGTGGGGGTGCAGGACGGGGGTGTCTGAGGTCCCCGGCCCGCTCATGCGCCCTCGCGGGCGGCATCACAATTTGCTTGTAGTCATGCGCCCTTCTGGGAGTTGAGCAGGGTACGCACTTCGGACGCAAAGCGCCCTTCTTGTCACCTTCTGCTGGTGGAGATGTGTGCGCGGGGAGTGAAGATTTTTACCTCACCACGCAATCCACACTCGCTTGGCCCGCCGCCTGCCGGCGGCTGCTCTTGGTGCATGCCCCGCTGCTACCGCAGCTCTGGGAGCTGGTCTGCACGAATAGTTCGACCTGGATCTGCGCCCTGCCCTGATGCGGTTCAGTCCCTTGGCGGCCCCCCCAACCCGGCCTCAGCGGGTTATGCGCAATTGCGCAGATTGCTGACGGATCGCTCCAGCACGGGCAAGTCGCTGAGGATCGTCCTCCAGACGATTTCCAGGTCCACCTTGAAATAGCCATGCGCCACAGCATTGCGCATCTCGTAGGCGAACGCCAGGGGCAACTGCGGATGCGTTGCGGCGAACTCGGGGTAGTGCCTCTCGATGTTGTGGCTTGCCTCGCCGATGATCTCGAAGTTGCGAATCACAGCGTCCTGCACGAGTTTATTCTGCAGGAATCCACCCTCATCCATCCCTGCGGTGTATTCCGTGATGCGCGAGATGGCTTCGAGAATGTGCGCAAGGTAATCGGTCAGACGTTGCTGATCTCGGTTCATACGGGCACTGCTTCGGCGAGCACCTTTGCACGGAACTTGTCTGGGAGGGCCTTGGGTGTCAGTACATCCACGGGCACGCCAAGCAGTTCCAGCAGCTCGTGCCGGATGGCGCCGATGTCAAGAAGGGTGGTCTCCGGCGTCGGATCGATCAGGATGTCCAAGTCACTCTCTTCCGTGTCCTCGCCATGCAGGACCGAGCCGAAAACGCGCGCATTGCAGGCACGATGCGCCTCCACCACACGGCGGATAGCGTCACGATTGGACGCCAAAGCAATGGATGGCTTCATTGAACACCTCTGGCGGTTCATCGCTTGAAGTAATACGAGGCTTCCGGCTTCGAGAAATCCATGTGCAGCCGATCCGTGGCCTTGTTGATCGCCTACTGGTATTCAGCAGCGCGAACCTCGTCGGCAACCTCGTTGCCAAAAAACACACTCAAATCCTGATGCCCTTTTTAACTTATCAAATCTCATGATAGTTCGGATGCCCCTCTGTGCGCTCCCCCCTCGCGTTGACCCAGAAGAAGTTTGCATGGTTGCGGTACACATCCGCGGTTTCCTGAAAGTCAACTGCGGTGGCCAAAACGAGACTCATCGATAACCTGACAAATTCAAGGCTGTCCTGGTAAAAGGTCTCAATGTCCTGATCCGTCGCATCTGCCTCGCTTGTTGTAGTTGATGAGAATTGGCGGTGGGCGAGGCGCTGGTGCCTTAGGGTTTGAATTTTTTTAAGCACAGCAAAACCTGCCCCGCCTTCCTGGTACTTTCGCCCGAGCGCGATGGCCTCATCGCGTTTGCACCTGAGACGCTGAATAAACGCGCCCTCAATGCTCTCATGGAAGTCTCTGAATTCGCCGCGACGTTTGTTGCACAGCGCCTCGAAAAAAGCCTTGTCCCGCAGGTTTTCGATGATCTTGCTCGCGCGGAGCGTTTCCTTGCTTTTGATTGATTCCCACAGACGCATCAAGCAGAGCAGCATTTCCCGCCGAAGCGAAGCCCGAATGATTTGAAATGCATGCGTGGCGTAGGAGTTTCCCATTCGCGCGTGCAGATTGGCATCGTAGGCGGTCGGTTTCCAAGTTTCATGAAACATGACGGCCATCGAAACCTCGTCCAAAGCAGCCCTCACCGCTGCTTCGGTTTGTTCGATCTCGTCAGGGATGTTCATTGGGTGGCCTGCTCTTCCACGATCTTTGGCAGCGCCTTCACGATCCGCACCGTCTCCACACTCACCCGCACCACGCGCTTGACCAACTCGATGATGTAGCGCGGATCGTCGTGCTCCTGGCCCCAAGCGTTCGGATCGTTGTAGATGCCGCTGTCTTTGTCGGTCGTGACCTGGTAGCGTTCCATGACCCACTCGATGGCCGGCTTGCCGTTGACCACATACTCCAGCGCCTCGGGCGGGATGCCTTTGAGGATCAGGTGGGCGTTGAAAATGATCTGCGTCTTGTCGGCCTTGCTGGGGTAGCGCATCTTCACCACGCGCCAATCCTCGACGGTGGATGTGATGACTTCTTGCAAGGGATAGGGCTCGACGGTTTCGTACCTCAGGTGCCAGTACGCCAGTTCCCGCCCGGCTGCGGCAAACGCCCGGAAGTCCTCGATGCTGGCCGGGCGCGGGATGCGCGGCAGCATCTTGCGCAGATCCGCGGTGAACTTTTCTCGGTAATCCGGCGCGTGCAACATGCCGTAGACGTGATAGAACAGATCTTCCTTGGTGATGCGCACATCCCCGTAGGCCGCTTGGTAGTCAGCCAAGGCAGCGTCCGTGATGGCATCACGGCGCACATACCCATCGGCATCGGCTGCAGCCCCGTCCTCATCGAACAACCCGCCCTTGCTGGCCTTGGCATCGGCGGCTTTTTCGTAGACGTAGAGAGGGAAGCATTGGCCGCCATGCAAGAGATGTAAATTAGGAACTGAATCAAAAATCAGCGCGGAAAATGGCCGTTCCTCTCCAGGTCCTGGCACTGTGATGGCAAGGTTGGAGTGGCGCGGCGTGGGGAACAGCCGGGGCATCTGATAGACCATGTCGTTCAGGCGCCGATTGAAGTACCCCCATTCTTTGGTGAATGGACGGTAAATGCTCGGCACCACGGAATCCGGCTCAAAGGCGTATCGACGCCCCCGCTCAGCATCGGCTTTCAGTCCGCGCGACCACTTAATCAGCTTGTGGTCGCTTTCGACGGCATCCACATCCGGTTTTTTCACGCCCCCTTGGCAGGCTTGCGCGTAACGATCGACCTCGGCGTTGTAGTTGTCGATCATGCGGCGCATGTTGGATTCGAGTGCGGCGCGTGAGAAGTTGTAGGCCCAGTCGTCGCGGCTCGTTGCAACGCCCCGTGAGTACGTCTCGAAGATCGTCGCTGCATCTTTGTCCCCCTTGTCCCCCAGCGCCACAAACCCCTCAAACTCCGGATTGCGCTGGTTGATCCAGTCGCCGGCGTCGTTTGGCGTGAGACGCTGCCAGGGGATGGCCTCGATGCTGCCAAATTGCGCAATGATGACAAGCTTTTCTTCCCGGTCGAGGTAGTCACCAATGTCGTGGTAGCGCAGCTCGCAGTCGCCCTGGTGCTTCGGGTCTTTGACCAGCACCACGATGGCCACGGTGTTGCGCGAGCCTGATCCGAAGATCTTTCCACCCTCGCGTCTGGACAGCTCGCCCGCTGTGCGTTGGTTGCCGCGCAGGTTGAACACATACACCTGGCTGAACTCCTGCGTGATGCACTTGCGCAGGCCATCGGCCGTGTTGCCGTCGATGAACGAGCCATTGGTCACGAACGCCACCACGCCCTCAATGCCGATGCGATCCGAGGCCCAGCGCAGCGCCTTGATCTCCGAGGCGTAGAGGCTGTTCTTGTTGGTGGCCGTGGACTGCGCGGCATAGGTCACGCGCACCCGCTCGTCGAGCTTCGGATAAGACTGGTTCTGATTGTTGTCGTTGGCGTTGTCCTGCCCGACCGAATACGGCGGGTTGCCCATGACGACGCGAATGGGCTGGCGTTTTTGCCGCTCCACCCGGTCGGTGTTCTCAATGGAGAAGTTGCCCTCGGTGTCGGCCTGGTCGGCCTCGAACATCTGGAAGGTGTCGGTGAGCACGATGCCGTCGAAAGGCTTGTATTCGCCTGCGCGGGCATGGAAGGCGCTTTCGATGTTGACGGCGGCGATGTAGTAGGCCAGCAGCACGATCTCGTTGGCGTGCAATTCATGCTGGTATTTGTGCAGCAGGTCTTCCGGGCGGATCAGCCCGGATTGCAGCAGGCGCACGAGGAAGGTGCCTGTGCCGGTGAACGGATCGATGATCTGCACACCCCGGCTGCTCACGCTGGACTGGAAGTGGCGGCGCAGCACGGCGTCCACGCTGTGGACGATGAAGTCCACGGCCTCGACCGGCGTATAGACGATGCCCAGGCGCTCGGCCATCTTGGGGAAGGCGTTGTTGAAGAACGTGTCGTACAGGTTCTTGATGACATCCTGGCGCGACTTGTCGCTCTTGGCCAGCGCCACGCGCTCGCGCACGTTGACGTAGAACTTCTCCAGGCCCTCGACTTCGGAATCGACCTCGTGCTTGTCCAGCACTTCGATGATGCGCTGCATGGCTTGCGAGATGGGATTCTCACGGGTGAAGGCGTGCCCCTCGAACAGCGCATCGAACACCGGGCGGGTGATGACGTGCTGGGCCAGCATGTCGATGGCTTCGCCTTCGCTGATGCTGGGGTTGATGTTCTTGCGCAGGCCCTTGATGTAGGCGTTGAAGGCGCGTTCGGCTTCGCGCTTGGCAAGCAGCGCCCGGATGCGGGTAATCAGCCGATCGGCGATGATGGCAACTTCCTTGGCCCATTCGCTCCAGTATTCGCGGTCGCCGAGCTTCTTCGGGATGGCGGCATAGACCGCCTGTTCGATGTCCTCGATGGGCACCATGGGGAAATCGATGACGGCCTGCTCGCCGGCTCCTGCCCCGGATGCGCTGTCGCCCTTGGCGCGATCCCCACCGATGACATTCACCCGACGGCGGAACTCGGCTTCGTCCACCAGGCGCTCGTCGTGCGCGCGCAGGGCTTTGATGACTTTCCAGATGCCCTTGAATTGGGCGTCGCTTTCGATATAGGTGTTGTAGTCCTTGACCTTGGCTGAGGGGATCGCCACGGGCAGGATGATGTAGCCGTGCTTTTTGCCTTCGGCTTTGCGCATCACGCGCCCGACGGACTGCACGATGTCTACGATGGATTCGCGGGTGTCAAAGAACACCACGGCGTCCAGTGCGGGCACGTCCACGCCTTCGGAGAGGCAACGGGCGTTGGAGAGGATGCGGCAGTGCTGCGCGGCGATGTCGCCACCAGTCTCCCCCTTCAGCCAGTCCAGTTCATCCTTGCGGATGGCGGCGTTCATGGTGCCGTCCACATGGCTCAGGGCGCAGTTCACCATGCCGTGCTGCTCGGCCCCTGGGGATTGCTGGTACAGCTTCACCAGGTCGGAGAACACCTCAGTGGTCTGCTTGGATGCCTTGATGGACTTGGAAAACGCCACGGCGCGACGCATGGGCGCAACGTCATCGGTGATGTCCTGCTGCGTGCCGTCCTCGTCGATGGACCTGAGCCCCTGCTTGGACAGTCCTTTCCAACTGCCGATGATCTTGGTGGCAAAGCTGATGTCCACGGCCTTCTTGTCGTCGATCTTGTAGGCGGCGTTGTAGGTGTTGGACAACCGCGCCATGCGGTCTTCGTCCACGGCGACGATCAGCACCTTGTATTCAGAGAGCAGATCGCGGGCGACGGCCTTTCCAAAGCTCAGGCGGTAGAACTCGGGGCCGAACAGGGCCACGTCGTCCATGGAATACAGGATGGCGTCTTTTTCTCCGGCCTTGGTCTTGGTGGCATCGTTGTAGATGCGCGGGGTGGCGGTCATGTAGATCCGCTTGGTGGCACGGATGAGGTGGTTCTTATGCACCTTGGTGAAGTCGGAAGCGTCTTCTCCGGGCAGGGTCAGCCCGGTGGTGCGGTGCGCTTCGTCGCAGATCACCAGATCGAATGCGTCGAAGGCGCCGATACCCTGCGCATCGATCACGGCCTGGATGGACTGATAGGTGGAGAACACCACGCTGCGCCGGTCCTGGGAGGCTGCCTGGAGAGCCTGGGCGAGCTTGGCGGCATCGGTCGTGGCAGGGTAAGCCAGATCGTGCGTGCGTATGTCCTCGTCTTCCTTACCTACCTTCGTGTCGGAACACACGACGAAGGCGTGGAAGGGCTGGAAGGCTTCTGCGGTCCATTCGCGCAGGGTCTGCGACACCAAATAGATGGATGGGGCCAGGAACAGGATGCGGCCCGTGGGCGGCACCTGTTTCTCGGCCAGGCGCAAGGCGGTGAAGGTCTTCCCGGTGCCGCAGGCCATGATGAGTTTGCCCCGGTCTTGAGTCTCGAAGCCGTCGATAACGGCATCGATGGCCTCGTTCTGATGGTCACGCAGGCTCTTCTTCTGGCGCAGCACCATGCGCTGCGGCTGGTCGATGCTGAATGCTGACCAGTCCACCGGGCTGTCGGCCAGCTCGTTGAGGTACAGCGTTCCCACAGGCACACTCTGGTCGAGGGTGACATCCTCCGCGTTGCGGCCCCATTTCTCGGTGGTGGAGACGATCAGGCGATAAGCGAAGGTGCGCTCTGTACCGTCGATCTGGAAGACCTTGCCCGAATCGGCCAGAAAGGAACTGACATGCTCCTTCTTGAGTGCCGTGCCAGGGTCGTAAAACTTGCACTGGATCGCCCAGTAGTTGCCGGTGTCTTTTTCTCGGGCGACGAGGTCGATGCCGGTGTTGTCTTCCTTCCAGCGTTCCGGCCATTCATTCCACATCCACACGGCATCGAGCCGGTTGGCGTATTGCGGATCGGTGCGCAGGAACTGCGTCATCATCTTCTCGAACAACTTTCCCTTCTGCAGCTGGTCTTGGGAGAGGTGGCGGTATTGATCGAGGAGGGTGTGGATGGTGGTCATGCGTGATGCCTGTAGTGAATCAACCTAAAGCGCGTGTTCGCCGATAAATAGTTATCCGGCTGTCATCCTACAAAGTGAGTGCAGATCGGGCAGCGCAGCAGATCGTCATGGGTTGCCATATTTCTTGACCAGTAACTCCCGCACCACGTCGGCCATTTTCAGCCCCTCGGCGGCGCATTCGGCTTTGACCTTGCGGTGCAGGCTGGCGGGAATGTCGATGGTCAAGCGCTTCATCGCTCCTTCCCCCTTGCCCGCTGTTGCAGCCGCCTTAGCCGGAGCGCTCACCCATTCATCGGCCTGGCGGGCGCTGGGGCGCGGAGCGATGGATACTTTTTTGCTCATATCAATCTCCTGAAATGCAGAATTACAGATTTCCGTATTTCTGCATGATCTCATCACGCAGCGCTTCGATTTCGCGTGCTGCTGGGCCGTCCGGTTCGGCCTCGAAAGCGGCCAGCCCCTGCGCTGCGCTTTCAGCAAAAATGATGCGCTGGCAGACTGATGCACCTAATGCGGGCACGCTGTAGGTTGCCAGCGCTTCGCGTACATCTCTGCCGAGCGCCGTATTTACGATTTTACGGTTAATCGCAAATACAGAAATGAGGTCCGGCTTGTAGATGCGTGCGTCAACGATCAGCTTCACCACTTCATCAGCCGCCCAAACGTCATAGGGCGATGGCTGCACGGGAATCAGCACCAGGTCTGCGGCCATGATGGCCGAACGGGCCAGGTCAGTGACGCGGGGCGGCCCGTCGATGATGATGTGGTCATAGCCCTGCCCGATCTGGTCCAGGTCGCGATGCAGAGTCGGCTTCGGAAGCCCGACCACGGGGAACAAGGGCGCGGCCTGGCGGGCGGCGGCCCAATCGAGAGCCGAGCCTTGCGGGTCGGCGTCGATCAGCAGCACGCGAGAACCGGCGCGGGAGAAGCTGGCAGCAAGGTTCACGCTCAGAGTCGTTTTGCCGACACCGCCCTTCTGATTCAAGATTGCGATCTTCATTGTTTATCCTCCAAATGCAGATTTACAGAAATACAGACCAAAGAAAGCCCTGGTCGATGGACTCGGGGCCTCGCTCAATTAACGCCGCAGCCACAGCACCGTGCGGACCGCAGCAACGACTGCGGCGGTCAAGGTGATGGTCCAGAACGGGAAAAAATTTGCGGCGGTGATCCACGCGATGCCCGCGCCAACGAAGCCCGCATAAATCGAAATCGGTAGCCCGTCTTTATCGTGCTGGGTTGTTTGCATGATCATGCTCCTTTCAAAGTTGAGGGTGCCCCTGCATGCATTCACACAGGGGCGAAATCTTCGGATTTCGGATCAGTCCTCGCCCGGCATCATCACCGTGATGCAGGGTCGTCCGGTGTCGTCACCGCCGATGACGAACTTCAAAGCCACCTTGCGAGGCATAACGCCCCGGCCTGCGGCTGGGGTGCGATACAGGGCATAGAACAGCGGTTCGCGGCTGGCATCGAGCCCACGGCGTAGCGCAGCGCGCACGGCCAGCGACAGCATCCACACAACATCCCAAAGCCTGCCGCTCTCCGATTGGCCAGTGAAGCCCTTGCGCTTCTCGGTTGCGTCCGTCCATTCGACACAGTCGGACCAGGCGGCGGCAGTGAGCGCCACAGGCCAGACCAGACCCGCCTCGCGGGCGGTAGTGGACACGTCGATCAGCACGCCGTCCTCGATCGCCTGGGCGCGGGTGTAGCTGCTGATGGGCTCGCCGAAGAATTCGCGGGCGGTGGTGGTCTGGGTTTGCATGGTGTTTCTCCTGGAAGTCACTTCTGTGCTGTGGAATTGCCCGGCCATCGAGCCGGGCGGGGTGGTTACTTGACGATTTCGACGACAGCAAGGCCGCCAGCCTTGAGAACAGACCGCCAGCGCTTGCCATCCGGTCCGATGTGCGATCCCTTGTAATCGCGGTGCGTGCGTTTCCATTCGTCCATCGTCATGCGCACGACGCCGGGCTTGGTTTGGTCTTTTGCCCCTTCGTTGGGAGTGAGGGAGGGGGCTGTTTGCGTGGTGGGCGCGTCGTGCTGGCTGGTGCGGGAGGGGTTCAGGGTTGAGGTGGGCATGTTTGTTCTCCGGGGTGTTTCAGGTTCTCGTCGGTCGGTCGGTCGGGTCATTTAGCAAGCTTTCAAGACGGTGCCCGAAGGGCATGCGAGGTTGCAAGGACAAGTGCCAGAGCGAAGGGACCAGCGCAGCGGCCCGTAGCGGCCCGCGTAGCGGGCTGGCGCGCAGGACTTGCAGGGCGCAGCCCGTGCCGAGCAAGGCGCCGAAAGTTGCCCCGACCGGCTGACTGGCGGGAACCGCCCGGAGAACTCGCCCACATCAACCCGCCCCGCACCAGCCAGCGCAGAGCGCCCATAGCGCCCCGCAGGGGCGTCGCCCTCGCCCGGCAAGCCGGGCGCGTCCCAGTCCTGAGTGCCTGCTGCGCAGGCATGCCTTCGCCTGGCCTTTGCTGTGGCCTGGCGCTTCGCGCCTGGCCTTGCAGTAGGCACTGGTGCAAGCCGCACGGCGCAGCACGAGTGCTGCCTTGTCTTTGTTGGTAGCTGTGGCAGTGGCAGTGGCCTTTGCGATAGCGATGCGAACCCGGTAGGGCGGAGACTGCACAGCAGGCTCCGGGCGGTAGCCTCGCAGCGCGGGCCGCAGGCATCGCCCACAAAATCATCACCCCGGTCCAGAGTCCCGAAAACCCTTACAGGACTAGGACGAAAGCCACCAACAGACCCCACCTTACCCACAGAAACTGTGGAAAACCCGCCGCCTACCGGCGACTCCAGCAGCCCCATGCCCCGCTGCTCCCGCAGCTCCAGATCATGGCCAACAACGCCCAAAACACGCCCGCCAAGCCCTTACTCCACGATCTCCCAATCTCCTGCCATCACCCGATCTGCAAGCCGCCCATTAACCGGAAGAACGCCACCATCAGGCATCGAGACAAAGCCCGATGCGACAGAAAACAACATCCCATCAGACACCCGCCTCAGCAGACGACACTCCCGCAGAGCATCCAACACATTGCGTGCCGCCTGCTCTGCGGCCTTCTCAGCCACCTCAGCCTGCTGAACAGAGAGCACTGCCGCAAAATCCAAATCCTTGGACACCAGCGACCGCAGGTAGGCAAACAGCCCCCGAGCATCGAGCTTGCTCAAATGCACCTGCATCGCCGCCACCGCCAACCCCAGCCGCTTGCCTGCCCTGCTGTACAGCTTCATCAGAGAAAACACCCCTGCCCGACTCATGCCCCTCGACAGAAGCCAAGCCAAGTCCGAAGGAACGGCGCCGGGGGCGACAGCCCCGGAATCGGTGCCTTGGTGTTCAGGCTTGCCGCGAGCCCCGGCACCGCCGGGCTGTCTCTGCAAAGACTGATCCTGTTGGACCTTCGTAGAAGGGATAACCTCTTTATGGCCGGCTGCCAAAACGGCAGACCGCGAGGACAGCCCCAATGCTGCAAGCGCCAAATCTGTCAGAACGACACGCGCAGAATGGAAGCGCCCAGAGACATTGCGACGATCCTGATCCAGGACTTCAACCCACCCAGCAGCAGTCAGCTCTGCCAAGCAGCGATAGACGGTGCGCTCACCCAGACCGACAGCGGATGCGATACTCGACTTGAACGCCCAAACCGCGTGCGCAGCACGATAGGCCGCCCGCGCTGGGGCATGCAGGATCACATATGCGAGCACAGACCGCGCCGAGGAGGACAGCCCAGCCCACGGGGCATCCGGTCGGCAAACGACGACGCTGCACGCGGCGACGGCCAATTTGTGGGGGGTATTGAAATTCGGGAGGACCGATTCCGGTCCCAAAAACGCATTGCGGTCGCTGTCCACGGCGCTGCTCCTAGCTCGGCATCAAACCGCCGCCCGCTGTCAAACGGGTGAGGCGGAACCTGGCGGGTTGACAGACCGGGCTAGGACCGGCGAGCCTCGCGGCTCCCCGCCAGGTCCGCCCCAAAAGGAACAAACCTGACCACGCAAAAAACAAAGGCCGCGGTCTGATGACGGCGCGGCCTAATGCAATGCGCCTAGCTTCGGGCTGTCAAACCCTTTAATCTCACCCCTGCGCACAGGGGAACAACGCCGCCAGAAACAATCAGTTCGGCTGCTTCCAGCTTTTCACCCCTGCGCGCAGGGGAACAACGTCGCATCCGACGATTGACTTGCTGCTTTGCGCTTTTCACCCCTGCGCGCAGGGGAACAACAGGTTCAAATCGTACCCTTTCGCCCGGTACTGTCAAGCGCGTGGCAACTTTTTTGCCCAGCGCTCTCTGATTTTGGCGCTTGGGGCCCCATCGGGCCCCAGCGATTCCAGAAAATCCACCTCAGCCCGCAACACGTCGCGCGCATCGGCTGGCAACTCCAGCAACACCCGCAGCACGGCCAAAGGGTAAGGTTCTCCGGCCTGGCACTCGATGACATGCCCACGCAACCGCAAAATTCTGCCCGCGAGGACCAATCGATAGGCCGCGCGCGGGCTCACTTCGATCTCCCAAAGCGCCGCCGCAACTCCGCGCGGATGTTCCGTATGGCTCGCCAGTCCGACGCGGTGGCCGAGACGATCACCGCGCCTCGCGGCGTCGAAATACACCAATGCCCGCCCGGCAGCAGCCGGGCGCGTGCTGCGGGGAATTCCCGCAGCACCTGGCGCAGGGGTTTCTTCATGCCGCGCATGAGACATCCTCTCTGCCGTCCACCATTGCCTGCGCTAAGGCAAGCGCGGCTGCGATCACCTGATCGGGCTTGCAACCGCAGATGCACCGCATGTCATAGCGCCCCTCGGAAAGCCTCACCTCAAGCGAGGACGACGAGGCCCCCTGATGCGCCGGGCACTTCATCAGCCAATGGCCGCTATCAATTGCCTCGGCCGCGTGCATCAAGGCCAGGAGCGCAAACCCATCGTCGTTCTTCATGATCATGATGCAGATTCCCGTATTTCTGTATTTCCGTGATTCAACAAAGGCAGGCCCGGCACCGCCGGGCCGCCTGCTCACAGGGGCAATGCGCGCGCCTTGCCGTCACGCCCGGAAATGACCTGCACGCGCTCGCCCACGGCGAGCTGCACGTCGGCGGCCTGGGTGATGGCAATGACCTGTCCGCCATCCAGTTTCACGGTCACCAGAAGCCCGGGCTCCTTCGCGGCGGCACCTTCGAGCGCCTGGCCGCCTACCAGTCCGGCCAAAGCGCCGGCGATGGTGGCGAGCTTCTGGCCATTCCCGGAGCCGATCTGGTGACCCAAGGCTCCGCCTGCGAGCGCCCCGCCGATCGCGCCGATGCCCGAGCCTTGCCCCGCGATTTCCACGGGCCGCACGGCAAGCACGACGCCCAGTTGCACGGCCTGGACGCTCTGCGCACCCGACACGGTGTAGCCGTCGGCGGACGCCTGCGGCACGCCCGTCCCCGTCATCGGATTTGTTGCGCACCCGCCGAGCGTGAGCAAGGCGGCGCAGGCGATAGAAAGTGAAGTGAGTTTGAGATGGATGTTCATGGTTTTTCCTTGCGCTGAAGAGTGAGGCCCGAGTCCGGGCCGCTGGGGCCCGTGGGTGTCAGAAGCTCACGCCGTAGGACAGGCCCAGCACGTCCTGCGACGGCAGAGCCCCGTCGTGAATGTGCTGGTAAGCCACTTTCAACGTGCCGCCGTCCACATGGCCCAAGTCCACGCCGACACCAGCAGCGGCATAGGCGCCGCCCAGCAGGCCATCGGAACGTCCGTATTTCAGGGTGCTGGTGAGGGCCATGCCGGCAGTGACCTGGCGACGGGCGCGCAGCACGCCTGCCCAGTGGTTGGCGGTGTAACCCTCATCCAGCGTGCGCCCGGCTTCTGCCCCGGCTTCGAGTTTCCAGACGTTCCACGGCCCGGCGACGCGATACAGGCCCACGCCGAGCGATTGCCGCTGCAAGCCGCCGGATTGCAGGCCCTGATCGAGGTCGGCATGCACGGCGAGGGGCAACCAGGCAGGATCAGTGGCGTAGGCCGTACCGCGCAGGGTCAGCAGGGTTTGATCGCCGACGCCCTGGCCGATGTGTTCAACGGTCGTGCCGGCGGACAGATCGAGCTGCGCGGCCTGCGCTGCGCCTGCGGAGACTGCCAACAGGGCTGCGGCAAGGAGGGTGTGGAGTTGCTTCTTCATTTGGATGTTCCTTCTTGAGGTTGGGCGAGGGCAAACCGCCCCCGCTATTGCTATTCACGCGGGTGCGAAATGCCGATCGGTGGGCGCTAAATCGTGTGGTGGGCAAACCAGACGATGAGCAAAAGACGCGGGGCGATCAGGCAAAGAGCGAACCCAAGCAAGCGCAGTGGAAGCATCTCGAACTCGCGGTCGCGCTCTTCGTCGCTGGCAAAAAAATCATCACGTTGCGTTTGCATGGCAGGCCCCGATCAAGGGTTGATGACCCAGCCGCGCGTTTGCAGATACGCGACCTCAAGAAAACCGCTTGGCACGACTTCTGAAGGCTTGACGAAGTACAAATCCTTCGTGCTCAGGTTGAAGTGATTGAGCGAGTTGTGGCAGAAGCGGAACTGCACGCCGGCGCTGCGCGCCTGGTCAATGACTGCGGCAAGTTCGGGGCTGGGGTTGTCGAACAGCTTGACGCCAGGTCCGTACAAGTCCACCCGAGCCGTGAGCTTGCCGCCGTAGCTCGCGATGGCCTTATCGCTGTTCGCGATGTTGTTCAGCCGGAAAGCGAGCGCTGCCGGGTCATCCTGGTCGATAGGTACGACCATCCGAATGTCGCCGTAGGCGTCGTGGGGGATGATCTCGACGCCGTGCTGCGTGGCGCCAATTTCGGCGTAAGCAAGCACGCCAACAACCGACATGACGATGGCGGCAGCGATGGCGGCGAAAAGGAAAAGCGGTGCGTTTTTCATGATGGTCCTCGAAGTTGGCGGGGCGCACAGCGCGCCCCGCTACATGCATTCACACGGGTGCGAAATCACCAGCCAATCGATGCGCCAACTTTGACCATGGCCGTGCCGCTACTCCCGTTGAAACCCACTCCTGCCGACCAGTAGGCTGGATGGTCATGGAAGCTGAAGGCGCGGGCGAAGGACGCGCCGACGGCGCTGGCCGATCCCACGCCGGCGACGCCGGCGGTGAGGCTGTAGCCCAGGGCGCCGAATCGCGGCGGCGTGCTGACGGCGGCGGCCATGGCCGCCACGCTGTCCGCGTGCGCATTGGCCTGGGACAGGATGCCGCTGGTAGCCTGGCTCACGAGCCCCGCGACTTGGCCGACCGTGGCCGCGTCGTTGGGCGCCGTGCCGGGAGCGACGTTGGTGATCTGGCGCTGCTGCGCCGCACTGCCCACGCTCACCGAGTTGTCACGGTTGGCGACGGACCCGGCACCCAGGGCAACACTGTTTGCGCCGTTGGCCGTGGCCTGGTAGCCCAGCGCGACGCTGTTGGCACCGGCTGCATTGGCTTGGTAGCCGATGGCCGTAGCCGGGTCGGCATTGGCGCGTGCGCCATAGCCGATGGCCACGGCCCCGGTGGTCATACCGTCGTTGCTCGTGGGCGCGGTGATGGTCGCGCCCTGGCCGATGGCAAGGCTACCGGCATAGCCTGCCGATGCACCGTCGCCCTGCGCCACCGCTCCAGCCACAGCGGTGGTGTTGGCCCCGCAGACAATCCCCCCGGCCGGGCTGTACTTGCACAAGCCGGATGACGTGGCGTTGTTGATGATGTTTTGCAACGCGGTGATTTGCTGACTCGTGTAGGCGTTGGCTGTGGTGACAGCGCCGGCGGCTGCGGCCTGCACCTGGCCGACGTTGGCCGCATCCGTTGATGCCTGGCCCGCGGCAACGTTTTGCACCACAGTGCCCGCGCCGCCGTTTGCGTTCAGGCCCAGCGTGCCCGGCGCGGTGTACTGCGCGGAGTTGTTTGCCACGGCCAGGGCCTGGCCTGCGGTGGTCTGGGCGCCGGTGGCTGTGGTGGCGGCGCCCTGCGCGGTGGTCTGCGCATTGGTGGCCGCTATGGCTGCGTTTTGCGCCGTGGTCTGCGCAGCGGTTGCCGCCGTGGCGGCCTGGCTGGCGAGCTGATTGACTGAGCACTGGTCGCGCCGACCAGTGCCGCCGTGTTGCTGGGTGTGCTTTGCGTTCCGCCGCTGCTGTTCGTGTACTGCGCTGCGCCTGGATTGCTGCTCACACCGGCAATGGCGGCGTTGAGCTGGCTCAGATTGACAGCGCTGGTCGCGGTCGTTCCCGCCGACACATTCACAATTTCTCGGGCCTGGGCACTACTTCCTACACTCACCACATTCGCTGCGCCGCCGTCGGTGCTGCCGTAGCCAATAGCCACGGACTCGACGCCCGTGGCGGTTGCGTTGCTGCCGATGGCGGTGGCTTGATAGCCAACAGCGCCGACGCCCGCCTGATAGTTCGCCGTCGCCCCCTGGCCGATGGCCACACTGTTGGTCCCTGTGGCGAACGCGCCCTGGCCGATGGCAGTGGTGTTATTGCCCCCTGCGGTTGATCCTGCGCCCAAGGCTGTTCCGTTCGGCGCGGCTACGGTGGACCCCGCGCCGATGGCCGTGCTGAAGTTGTCACTTGTGGTTGCCTGATAGCCCACCGCAGTCGTGTTGGCTCCGCTGGTGGCGCTGGCTTTTCCGCCCATCGCTGTCGCGCCCGGGCCCACGGCGTAAGCCCCTGCGCCCACGTTGCGCCGCTGGTGGTGCCGCCTGTGACTGCCCAGGCCGGTGCAGTGCTGGCAAGCATGGCGAGGGAAAGGATGGAGAGTCTGATTCTGGTGTTCATGGATCGTCCTTTGAGAGGCCGGGACACTCCCGGCATGTGTATTCACGGGGGTGCGAAATTCAGATCGGGGCGACGAGCTGTAGGCCGATGAAGCCGCTCCCGCTCTGGCTGTTAGGCACGGCCAGCAGGTTGATTCCGAATCCGTTCGCCGTGCGTAGGCGCATCACTGCGCCGCCGGCGAGCGGTTCGGTCGGCACCTCGTGGCGGCGATAGCCTGAAACAAGGCCAGCAGCGAGGCCAGCGGTGGCCGTCAGGCCGCCGGGCAAAGCGCTATGCAGGGGCGTCCAGACTGCGAGCGCATAGGCGGTTTCTCGACGGTAGCTATTTCGATAGAAGCCGCCAATTGCCGCCCAGTCGGGCGCGAGCTGATATTCAAGCCCGATGCCTGGGTTGTCCTGATTGAGCTGCTTCCGCGCCCATGCCTCGGTGTGGACGCTCGTGACATTGATGTCGAGCGACCAGGGCGACGGCGGGGAGGTGGCGGCGTGGGCGGTGGCAAGACTGGCGGCCAGCAGCAGGCCGGTGGTGAGGGTCTTGAGGGGATGCATGCAAGTGCTCCGCAGAGTTGGTCTTGCATGTATTCACACGGGTGCGAAATCGGCGGAAGTGGGACGCCGGTGGGCAAGTGAGCACCCCTTGGCTTGCACGTCACTTGTCCACGGGCGTGTTTACTGATTTCTGTATTTGCGACGAAGCAGAAGGCGAAAAAAACCCCGCAGGAGCCGAACTTCTGCGGGGCAAGCGGCTTGCGCCGCGGGAGCTGAGCGGGGTTTATCGGCGTCTGGAAAACATGCGCGTGGCGATCCAGACAGCGGCGATGCCGGCTATGGCCACGATGGCCGCGCCTGCCAGCGAAAGATGGTGGGACGCCTTGAAGATCGTGGCGTAGATCAGGCCGTGAATCAAGCTGGACACGATGATGTGGGCGATGTCGAAGTGGTGCATGTCATTCCTTGGAAGTAAGTTCGTTACGAGCGCGCGCAATGATTCGGCGTAGCCAGAAATTCCAGTCCCTATGCGCACGTCGCGCGATTTCTGCCTGCTCCCGCTCGCACTGCTCGGCATAGAGTTCCTGCAGGGCCGTGCGGGGCTTCCCTGGCTCTGGCCGCGGGCCGATGGTCGCGTAAGCCGGCGGCATTGTGAGAGGTTTGGGTTTCATGGTCTTGCTCCTGGATGGATGCGGAGTCGCCCCCGCATCCTGTATTCCCTGTATTCACGCGGGTGCGAAATTCAGCCGCCGATCTCCATGCCGCCGTGCTTGCGGCTGGGGGTGGTTGGCTTGGGCTGCGGAAGGTTGACCTCGATCTCCTGCCGTTCTGGCGCTCCCATCTGGACAAGCTGCTCGCGGCGGTACTGGTCGCGCACACCGGGGATTTCCAGCAGCGCGCGAGCTTCGTTCCCAGCTTGCCGGGTCAGTTCCTCGTGACCGCTCATTCCGCGCTCACGCAAGCCCGCGGCTTCATCCAGCAGTGCCTGGATGTGCCTGGCGTGTCCGTCGGCCACGCTGCCATGCAACCCGGGTTCGCGCTCGGCGAGTTTCTTGCCTGCGCGCATTGCCGCCTGAATTTCCAGTGCGCTGAGGTCACGTGGCGGTTTCGGGATTGGCTTGTTCTGCTGCAACTCGATGACGGCCTGGCGGGGCGAGCGAGTCGCTTGTGGCTCGACCCTCTCGCCCCTGGCCTGCGCGCGCAGTTCTGCGATGCTCTTCTGTTGCCGCATCACGCCCATAGTCCAGCCTGCAGCCTGCCGCAGACGAGTCACGGCGGTACGCACGACGCCTGCCTTGCGCCATTCGAGATGTCGCTTCCCATCGAGTAGGCCCTTGAGCTTGCCGCTGATCGTGGGCCTGCCCTGCAGCACGACGGTCGCGCCAAGTTTGCCAACCAGGCCCTTGCGGGGCACCACGGCGACGTGCTCGCCTGTCAGGGTGGTGAAGTGATTGCGGGCCTTGACTGATTTATTGAGGTCGTGGGCAAGGGTCCAGCTCCCCATCTTGAGGTAGGTGCGGCCCTTGCTATCCCGGTCGAAGTGCGCACGGCCTTGGCGCAGCGCCTCATCGATCTTGTCGCGGGTAGGTAGGCGGGCGCCCATGCGGTGGCTGGCGAGCGCCTGGCGGGCCAGGTCCGCATCGTGCTGCGCCGTGCGTGACACTGGCTGCAGGCGCGTAGCCGCTGGCTCTGCGGTCATCGCCTGCGTCACGCTCTGCGCTGCGCGCTTTGCGCCGACGGCGGCTTTGGCCAGAAAGCCGGGCTTTGGCGGCTCGTTCTTCAGCTTGTGGTCTGCGCTGGTGTCTTTCAGGCGCTGGCGGGCCATGAGCTTGTTCAGGTTCTCCATCTGCTCGCGCGTGCCGTGCATCTCGAAGATTTCCCGGTGCCGACTGGCCTGGACGTAGCCCATCGCCATATCGAGCATTTTTTCATCGACGAGCGCGCGAGCGCGGTCCACAGTCACGCCTTGGGATTTGTGGGTGGTGTAGGCGTAGCCGTGCTCGATGTGGGCATAGTCCGCCAGGACGATCTCCACCACGCGCCCATCGCCCATGGCCTTGTCATCAAGGGCGACGGTCATCTTGCCATCCTCGATCTGCTGCACGGTGCCGGTCATGCCGTTGTCGATGCGCAGGCGCTTGTCGTTCTGGGTGAACATCACACGCTCGCCCTGGGCCATGTGCCGCCAGTCGCCGGCGGCGTTTTTGAAGGGGACATCGGCGCCGGTGATTTGACCTGCGGCCCGAGCCATGTCGCGTGCGATCTGGTTGACCTGAAAAGCCTCACTGCGGGTTCCGGTCATCACGACGGCAGATTTGCCGGTTGCGAGGTCGGCTACGGTTTGCGCGGCCACTTCGCGCCTCGCGGCTTGCGCATCTTCGTGCGCGTGGATCATGTTCGCGTCGCGCATGGCATCAAGGGCCTGCGCAGTCCTGCCTTCTGCAAGGTCCAGGACGATCCTGCGGTCGCGCTCGGACTGCTGACGCTGAACGGTGTTGATCTGCGCCGCTCCGGCCTGGTCGATCATGTTGCGGAACGCGCCGCCGGCGTCGATCGGTTGCAATTGCCGCGGATCACCGATGAGCTTGAGCTGGGCCCCGGATTGCTCCACGGCGTGCATCAGTTTGGCCATTTTTCGCGATCCCACCATCCCGGCCTCGTCGACCACGATCACGGTGTTCTTGTCCAGCTTCTCGGCCGCGTTTTCCAGCTTGAGCAAGAGCCCATCAAGCGTGATGGATTCCTTGATTCCTGCACCATCAGCTAGGCCACGCGCGGCCTTGGCCGCGATGGCCGTGGCAATCACGCGCCGGCCTTCAGCTTCCCACAGTTCGCGGGCCGCGCCGATCATGCGCGACTTGCCCGCGCCCGCGACGCCCTGCACGGCAGCGTAGTTGCTGGCGGTCATGTGCGCGAACGCGGTGGCCTGCTCGGCGCTGAGTTTGTGGCGGCTGCTGAGTTCGGCAAGCCGCGCTTCATCCTGCTCCAGGCGCACCGCCGAAAGTTTCTTCGCGGCCTCGCCAAGTCCGCGCTCGATTTCCAGCATTTCGCGCGAAGTCCACCGCGGATCACCGGTCTTTGTATCCACCAGCTCGACCAACTCGCCGGATTCGACCATTCGCTGGATGTGCGCTTCGGGGTCGGCGTCCTTGTCCTGGCTGTAGACGAATCCTGCGGCGCGAAGCTGCGTGGCGCTCAGCGTCGATGCCTGGGAAAAAATTTCGGCGGCGACTTCCTGGTCATTCCAGAGTTTCACTTCCGGGTGGCCGCCACGGATCGCAGCCGGGTCAAAGTCGTGGCGCTCGGCGGATTCGCGGGCGCGGCTGAAAATCTCCGCGCGGTCAACCTCACCCTTTGCCTGGCGGGTGTCCATTTTGAAGAGGGCTCCGGCCTTGCTGTTGGCATTGAGCCCGAGCTTGTCCAGGTGCTCTGCAATCTCCTGCGAGCGGGTGGATTGCTCGCGGGTCAGTGCATCAGGAACGCCAGAGACTGAGAATGACGCCCGGTCGCGCTCGATACTGAATCCCATCTCACGGAGCGCTGTGGCGAGCTGTGCGCGGTAGTACGCCCCGAGTTCCATTTTGTGGTGCGCATCGAAGTCCACGGTCTTGCCGTTCGCGGCCAGATTGGGAACGATGGCATGGGTGTGGAGCTGGACATCGCCGTTGCGGGAACTGCTGTGCTCGAAGGTTGCTGCCAGCAGCTCACCATGGGGGATTTTTTCGATGCCGCCGTGGCCTGCGCGCTGCACAAAAGCGCCGATTTTTTCAGCGTGGGCAATAGCCGCTTCGACGGCCTTTTGCTGCGCGGTGCTGATGGCCTGGCGCGTGTCCTGATCGGCTGTTGCCCAGATCGCCGAAACCGACTTCGGCGCAGAAAAGGTCAGATCGTAGCCGGGCTTATGCGTCGGCCCGGCATTGCGCGCAAGGGGCCTTCCTGTGGCCGGGTCGAAGCCGGAAAACGCTTCGATCAGTTGGCCTTTCTTCACCTGCTGGCCGTCAAGATTCAACGTCTGGGCGAACTTGCCGACCCACTTTCCAGGCGGCTCCCCGCCCGCGGTGTAGTAATCCTCACGGGCGAGGTCTTCGTAGTACTGCGCTGCGCCGGCGGCGTCCGCACCGGCGTTGATACTGTGAAAGCTCAGCATGAGCTTACTCCTGTACGGTGGGGGTAGCGCTGGCGGCCTGTGCCGCAGGTTTCCGTGGCGATTCCAGCATCGCGCGCAGCCTCTCCGGCGTGAGGTTTTGCGCGCGGATCAGGGCCAGCAGCTCGCGGTCCTGCGCATCCTTTTCGGCGCGTTGCAGGACCGCGATGCGCGCGTCGATCTTGCGGATTTGCTCAGTGAGGCCGAGGCGCTTGGCCTGCAGTTTCTGGATTGCGCTGGATTCGCTCATGGCTGTTCCTTTCGGGAAAATTCGCGAGGACGGCCCCCGCTTGTGTATTCACGCAGGTGCGAAATTTCAGACGGGGTTGGTCGGCCAGGACTCCGCCGGCATGCCCTTGGGCAGGCGGCCGAACTGGCGCACGGGTGTGGCCTGCGGCCATTGGCCGTAGGTTTTCCAGTACGCGCGGGCAACGTGCAGAAGCTGCTCGGCTTCGGAGCTTCCGGGGATGGTTTCTTCTGGCGGCAATTCGGCGAGGTAGCGGGCGCGGAATTCGGAAAAACTTGGCTGGCGAACCTGCTCGCGCAGGTGCTCGATAAGCGTCACGAACGCTTCTTCCTGCTCGGCCAGACGGGCCTCAAGCAGACTCATGCGCTCGGCGATCTCAGCCGTTTCCGAGGCGGCACGTTCCATCGATTCGCCGCCAAATCCCATATCCGATGACGACGAGTTTTGCGAGGTATCACGGCCCAGCATGGCGACGCGCCCATATGCGCTCAGGGTCATGCCCAGTGATTTAGCAAGTCGCTCGATTTCCTGTTTTTCAACGAGCGAAAGACGAATTCGAATCGGCATGGTTTTGCTCATGTGGATGCTCCAATTGCTGGACTACAGCGGAAAGCCTTGCGGCGTATGGGTTTCAGGACGATTTCGTAGAAATTTGGACTACGCACGGACTACAGGCCGTAGTCCACGGAAAGCAAGCAACGACGCGGGTTTCGTGGGGTTTTGATGTTGGCGCTTGCATCGCTAGGTGCGTCAGGTCTGTGACTTCTAGCCTTTTCCGTTTGGTGGTTCATGCGAGGCTCAAAATCATGCTGATTGCCGTGGCGGCGAACGAGGCCAGAATCGCAAAATCCAGGGTGCGGGTCTGTCCTTTCGGCAGGACAATTCCGACACGCACGACGGCCAAGCCAAGCGCTGCGGCCATCGCTGCCGCAGCTCCGGCAAGGTGCCCTGCCGGGATCGCCTGGAGCAGGCCGTAGGCCACAACGATGAGGGCCACCAGAACAGCCAACAGTCGGGCGCCCTCGCGGCCTTGGCCATGGCCAGCCGCGAACAGCGCGGCCAGCGCTGCGAAGCCCGCGCCTGCTGCAATCGCTGCCTCACGGTGGGCAGGTGCAGCCTGCAGGACCGCCCATGCGGCCGCAGGCCACAGCAGGGCGGGCGCAGCGGATTTCAGAAACAGACCCAGCAGACGCAGGCTGGCACCGGCGCCGCCGGTGCTGCCACGACGCGCGCCCAGAAACAAGGGCGAGAGCAATTCGAGAACGGCCAGGGTGATGGCGACCGCCGCAGCAGCGGCGGGCGGCAGCACCAGGCCGAAATATTTGTAGGCCGCTGCACCGATCAGCAAGGCAAAAGCAAGCCTGAAAAATGTATGGAGAAAGGCGATCACGGGAACACTCCTTCATGGTCTTGGTCGGCGGAATCGTCATCCGCCTGTTCGGATTCACGCGCCTGCGAAATTTCGGGCTCGGTCTCTGACATCGAAAATTGCGGACCATTGCGCCAGGCTGCGGACTCGATGAACGCTTCAGCGATGGTTGGAGTCTTCGGCGGGAATGGCTGGACTGTTTTCCCAATCGTGTCCTCGATGTGGATCAGCATTTCCACGCCGTCGCGAACTTCCTGCAAGCCCAGCAAATCAGATGGATTGAGAACTTGTTGCCGATCGGGCATGGCTGACTTGCCAGGTAGAGCACCACCGTCTGCGGTGCTCTGGTAGCGGCGTATTTCACGCTCGCCGATACGCTTGGACACGGCCTCTGCCGTGGCGTCCGCCGTGCGGCAATACACCTTTGTCGATTGCATCGAGATGATCGGCGCGGCCTTTTCGCGACCGATCAGCGCAGTGAGTTGCGATTCATCCTGGAGAGCCTTGACGACCCGCACTCCCCGACTGCGCCCGAGTTCTTCGATCGTTTGGATGGGCTCAAGCGAGGCGTTCCCGATCTGGGGAAACTCGTCCAGGATCATCCAGAAGCAGCCGGGTTCATCCGCCGTGATTTCTGGCATGGCTGCGGACGCAATCACCGACGCGGCGACTGACAACATCGTGCCGAAAAGCGGCTCCACAACTTTCTTGAAATCCGAGTTGTTGTTCAGGATCAGGAGTCGTGGGCCATGCCCTTGCAACCAAGCTCGAATGGAAATCCGAGGGCGACTCGGGGTGTCTACGGCTGCCATCTGGGCAATCCAGCCGGTCCGCTGGACGAGTGTCGACAAGACATTTTTTTCCGCATCGCTAGCCTCGCCGCCCATGAAAAATGACGGCATGGCAAGGGGAACCTGCGGGTCCTTGGACGCCGCCAGGCGTACCAAGTTAACGGGGTCGCCGATCAATGACCCATACAAATCGCGCCATGTCCAGCCATGGGGCAAGTTCAGCACCAAACCGGCGAAAAGGCGTCGCGCGGTGTCGTAGAAAAATGCGTTTTCGCCCTTCGCGCCGCCTTCGCCCACCACCAGCCTCGCAAATTCCTGGGCACGAGCAGGGCTGTCCATGTCCGCCGATACGTCCCAGATCGCAGCGCGTTCATCCCATGGCCCGAGTAGCGCGGCACCGTTTTCAGTCCAGAGCTTCGCCGTGTAGTCGCCTTTTGTGTCCAGGAACAAAAGCCGGTCGCCGCGCTCGCGAGCCTGGGAGATGATGGAGGAGAGGGTGACGGTTTTCCCCGCTCCAGGCAACCCAACCAGGTAGATGTGGCCGACTTCCCGCTTGCGTGCCAGTTCAACGCCACCGATGCGCAGGCCGTGCACTTCGCCCTTGCGTTGCGCCGGGCTCATCAATTGGCGCTCGCGTGCCTGTAGGGCACGGCGGGCGCGGGTTGGCGACGACAGGAATTCGACCCCACGCACGTGATCGATGCTGGCCTGCGTGGCTGCCAGCCCCGCGCCGCCGAGCGCCCCAGCCCCCGCGCTCGCTAGCCCAAATCCCATGCGCAGGGTGTCGGCGATTCCCGCCTGGTGCAAGCTCAGCGCCAGGCCCGAAAGCGCCGGGCTGGCGACGGCAGTGCCGGCGATAGCGCCTGCCAACGCGCCGATGATGACTTCCTCTGCGCGGACTTTAAGCAGCGGCGTTGCCATGGCGCACTCCGTTGGTGGCGTTGGTGGAATTGGTTGCCGGGAGCACGCGCACGCGCTCGCCGTCCAGTCCGATCGTGACGGCTGGATAGCCCGCTGCGCGGGCATCCAGCATGCCGTCGAGCGTGGCCTTTTCGACCAGGCGCACGATTTCTCGCACGCCATACGCGGCGAGCTTTTCCCGCTTCACGATCAGATCGATGAGCAATGCAGTATCGACCGATTGCAGTTTGACGCCCACATCTGCGGCAAATTGCAGAAGGAACTTGGTGACGATCTCGCCCACAGCCCGGCGATCCAGATCGCCGAAGCTGTAGATTTCATCGATCCGCGCGAGCTGTTCCGGCGCGAAGGTGCCGCGCAGCGCATCGCGCACCTGGGCGCGGCGCTGCTCCATGTCGGCCACGTCGCGCACGATCTGCGCGATGCGGGCATGTTCGGCGTTCGTGGTCAGAATGACCACAAAGCCGGTTGCGGTCGCCGTGCGGTTCGTGGCCTGTTCGGTGATGCGCCCTTCGTCCATCAGGGAGAGCAGCAGCTTGTACACGTCCGCGTGGGCCTTCTCGATCTCATCGAGCAGGATCACTCCGATCCCCATGCGCATGATCTCGCGGACCAGAAAACCGCCCTGCTCCGACCCAACATAACCCGGCGGCGAACCGATCAGCCGCTGGGTGCTGCTGGCTTCGGTCATTTCCGCGCAGTCCAGCCGGATCAAATTCCCCTCGAACAGGACTTCGGCCACGGTCTTGGCCAGTTCGGTCTTGCCGCTGCCGGTGGCTCCGGCAAACATCAGCACGGCCAGCGGCTTGTTCTTCCGGCGAAGCTGCGCCCGCCGGAAGAGTGTTTGCACCACGTCGGCCACGATGGCATCCTGCCCGATAACCTGCTCGCGCATGGCGGCGATGGCGACGGCTGGATCGATCTCCGAGAAGTCCACGAACTGGCCGCCTTCCGCAGTGGTCGGCTCTGGCCGACCCTGCAGGAAGGCTTCGAGGGCTTGCTTGTCGGTGGCGATGTCTAACAGGTTGGACATGATTTTTCCCACAAGGATGCGATGAATGAACACGGACGCGGCGAAGGCCGCGCCGGCTGCGCCGAGCGCCAGGCCGACACGCCCCAGCGTGACGCCGTGGGCGATGGCGGCGAGGGATTGCACAGCCAGGTCCGTGCCCTCGCCTGCCACGAAGAACAATGCCGATAGGACGGCCGGGCGCCCCACGAAGTAACTCTTGAGTGGCAAGTCACGGTGATGCCATTTGGTCCAGACGATGCCGGCGGCGAGCGCAGCGAAGCCGAACGGCAAGCCTTGGACCGCGAAGGCCAGCACGATGAGCGCCAGACCGATGCCAAAGGCGAGAAGCCACCACTTGGCCAGCTCATCCATGGCGGGCCTCCTGGACGGGCTGCGAAGCCGCCACCGGCGCAGCCGGGACGGACTCAGGCCACAGGGGCACCAGTGCTGAAGGAGTGGTATCGGCACCGGCTTTGAGGTACAGGTCAATCGTCGGAGCACTGGTAGCCTGATCGGTGGCGTCGGTATCGAGCGCCACGTCGAGGCGATGTATCCCTTTATCGAGGTTCACGGTGGCAGTTGTGGCAACGGCCGGGGCGGCAGGATTCCAAATCCGAGACCACTTGCGGGATGCAATCATGATCGAATCGGCGCGGCCATCGAGCGTGATTGAGATAGAGCCACCTGCGTTGCCACCCAGGCGTGATGCGAGCAGATACGAGCCGGGTTTCGGGATGGAGAAATACAAGGAGTAGGTCTGGCGGATCGGTTTGCCGAGCGTCACGAAGGGTTGCAGTTCAGGCGGCACTGCCCCGGAAAAACTGGCGCTTGCCGCCCGCTGAATCACGGTGCCTACAGGCTGAGCGGCTAGGTCTTGCCCTTGATCCTGCGGGGGCACAGACACCTGGACCTGCCAGCCAGGCCGCAATTCGCCAACGGGGGCTTGAACGGCGGGAAGCAACGCATTCGCGAGGCCAGCAGGGGCAATCGTTGGGGATGGGGAGCTGGAGGCCGCCGCTACCGCGGCTTGCTCGGTGGTAGGCGTGAGGCCATGTGGCGACGCTACCGCGCCGCCCGGGGCTTGCACGGCGGCCAGTCGGGGCGAGGTCGGGGCTACGTGGTGGTGACCGCTGGTCAAGCCCAGCAGCAGGGAAAGAGTGAGCAGAACGATGAAGCCTGCCGCTGCTAGCACCAGGCCGACAGGTACGCCGGCACGATCGGCGAACACTTGAAATTGCGGGGGGATTTTCATGGGACACTCCTTTTTCGCTGTGGGGCACTCCCCCACTATCCATATTCAGTGGGGTGCGAAACCGATAACGAGGATTAGTGCAGAACTTTTCCGGCGGCGCCGGCATCAGGTTCATCGCCCTTGGTTTCTGGCGCAGGGGGCGACTGGTCAAGAAAATTGACAGGGGTTGGTATCGAGATATCCTTCGTTTCTGGGTGAGGAATACCAGATGCTTTGGGATTTTGATATTCGACCAGCTCCACTTTTTCGCCCTGCGTCGTGAAATTCCAGCCACGTCCATTTTTGTCGCGAAAATTGATGTAGGCGTTGAACGATATGGCATTCACTCCTTCTGGGAGCCGGCGGAATACATCCCAGAGCGCCAATGCGATTTCCTCGTAGGTCATCGCATTGGTTTGCGGGTCACCAGATATTTTGACGCGCATGATTATTCCTTAATGCTGGTTGGACTGGCCCATGAAATGCAAGCGCTCAAAATCAATGCGCTCTTGGATACGGGAGTACAAATTCAGAAATAGCGCCGACTCGGAGGCATTCATCGGCAGATCGATTCGCTTGTTTGTGGTTCGATCGACCATCGTGATTTTGTATTCACCTGGAGATAGGGCGTCGATTTCGAAATGACGAAACTGTGTTAAAGACATAATTGTTCCTCTGGATAGTGGTGGGTGCGGGCATAACACCCCCGCTCCCTTATTCAGTTGGATGCGAAGTTACCGAACCGCGCGCCCAGATTGCGGAGGCGCTCCAGCGCGGCCCGCCGCGCGACCTCAAGGCGCTCGTCGGCACCCTGCCCCTGTGGGGCTGGCAAAAGTCCCGCGGATGCCGATTTTGGTCTTCTGGCGAGGATCAAAGGATCGATTTTGTCGCGGGCTCGCTCAAGGCAGCGCCTCCATTTTGCAAGTGTTGTGTGGTCAGGCTGGCTCAATCGAAGCGCCTCAAGGCCATAGTGAACTCCCGCCACCCATAACTCGTCCGGCATGTGGCAAAGGGTTTCAGTTTTCGCTGAAATCCAATGCACGGCATTGAAATAGGTCTCTCGGACTTCTTCGTCTGCCATTTTCGGTCGGCATAACCAATAAAATTCAGGCCAAGACGGGGTATGATTCTGCGGCAGATGCTGCAGAGATAGCATTCCACGATTCAACTCATTAGGCTTTAACCCTGCTGCTGAAATCTGAAGAGCCCAATGAGCGACCCAGCTTTTCGCGGCATCCTCAGATTTCATCGTGGCCGTTATAACAGGGAAAATATCAATCAAATTTGCGAGCAACCAAGTCGCCGCAACTTCAGCAGCCTTCGTCACTTCAACGCTCGCACATAAATCAACCTCTTCACCTGGTGTACCTGGGACAACTGTAATCGAAGATATTTTTTGCATGTCTTATCTCAACTAAACATCAATGACCATGGATTCGCGCGTGATCTCTCGCATTCGCTTATTGAGATAATCTCGCGCGGTTGCGGTATTTCCCCCGGCCGCGCAGACTCGGCCGCCTTGGAGGATTTTGAGCACGGCGCTTGGGAATGCGCGGCCGCGAAATTCAGCCGCCCGCGCTGTGGCCACTGCCCGTTTGACTTCAGAGTCAGGGTGCGAAGAGATCAGGCTTAGGCAATCCTGATCTCTTCTGTCATCTGCCTCGAACGTGATCCCAAAATCGTTGACCGAATACGCCCCACGCGCCCGCGCTCTCTGAGCAGAGCGAAGAGAGTTTTCCTTTTCTTTTCTAGGGGTCTCATGGGGTGAGAGGTCTGCCCTCTCATCTGGGGATAGGGCTGCCCTCTCATTTCGTGCCCTCTCGTGTGGTGAGAGGTCTGCCCTCTCATTTCCTGCCTTCTCACCCGACATGAAAGTGAGTTCCCATGTGACGGCCCGGCCGTTCCATGCAGCCCGCCGAATCCACCCGGTTTGCTCCAGATTTTGCAAAATGCGCCGGGCTTGAACTTCGCTTAGCCCTGCGTAGCCAGCAAGCTTTGCCAGGGTGGCGCGGGCAAAAGATGATTTTTCTGGGGTAGACCAGGCCAAGGCGAACGCCAGCAAGCGCGGCGAACCCTTGAGTCCTTGAATCCCGGCGACTGCCTCCATCGCCGCGGCGCTCATAGCTCTGCCCCTGCAAAAAGGTCCTGCTGGCCTGCCTCAAGCGCCGCGCGTTGTTGCTCGCGGATTTGCTGGCCGCGGCGTGGCGTGCGCCCAATCTGGCTGGCCAACTCGGTGCCACTGGCATGGCACAGAGAGTCCAAAAGCGCGGCAGCTCCAGCCACAGCAACCTCCGCTGCTGTTACCTGGTCCGCTGCCTGCAGCAACTCCAAAACCGCGAGGGGGTCTGGCTCGGCGCCAGCGGAAAGGATGGCCTGGGCGTTCTCAGCTCTGCGCCGATCCGCCAGAGTTATTTTCTGGCCTGGCTTGCGCCGCGGCGGACCGATGACTGATTCTGCCCGGCGGCGCCGTGCCTCAGCCTGCAAGGCTTCGGCGAGATCAGCCGCCGCCAGCCCCGGGCTGGTTCTGTCCTTCAACCAGGCGGCGCCTGGGCCACAATCAGCCTCGTCGTCGCCAGGGAAACACTTGACCAATCGAAGGGCCATGCGGGTCGCTTCTTGCTGCCCGACCTCGCAGGCCCGACAAAACAACTCGTCGCGGGGTCTCATTCCGACACCCCCGCCACAGCGCGAAGCGCTGACTCATTTTTTCTTGGGCGGCCCCGCCCTCGTCGGCGAACCTCAGCCCCTGTCGCACGCAGGGATAAGAGCCATTCCTCGACGTCACGACGCAGAAAAATTTCGCCGCCCCCGGGGAGGCGCGTCGCGATCGGCAGGGGATGGGGGTGACCCGCCCGCCGCGCTCGATAACTTCTGGTCCGCAGGGCCTCAGTTGTGCACTGCACAACGTCACTGGCTAGCTGCGGGAGGGTGTAACTATCCCGGGATAGTGAAACGCTAAGCGCCATTTGCTCGATCCTTTTGCAAGGTCGAGCGGGCATTATGTGGGGCGGCGCGTCGAGTAAAGAGGTGAGACCAAACCGACGAAGCCGATAATACATCAATTAAAACCCGAGTGAAACGCACAAGAATTGCGTATCCGGGTAATGAAATTTACATTGTTACAAAATTCTTATTTCAATTTAAAAACAATGACTTACATTGCATTTGCATCACAGGATTGCACAAGATATGAGCAAAAAACGCACTTTCACTCGTGGCGCAATCATCTCACCTGCGAGGCCGTATCGGTCGTGCGGGCGGGGCGGCACCCAAAGCCCAGGAATTATCTTCCTGGCTTTGCATTGCCCGCCGGATAAATAGTTATCCGATTTGACGATGCGAGGGCATTCTGTAACCATTCCAAAATGGGATTTTCGTTTCCGGCCTAGTGTGAATGATCCTGACCGCCCGGCATGCCTTGGACAAGTGATGGGACTTGAAGCGCGACCTCGCGCGTATAGCCTTTTCGGGCAACCGCAACCCCCACCGCCCCTTGCGCCTGAAGTCAAAGTTGGAGTATCGCAAGCTTTTTAAGCATCGACGTCAGTGGTGAAAGCGTACAGCCTCGCCGACACGCAACTCAATTTATGTTGGCATACGCGAAAATTATGATAAACTGAAAGCATACGCAATAAACCATGGTGCCTGCCATGCCACCCAAAACCGCGCCCGTCATCAGCAGCACTGCGATCGAGATCGCAGGCAACCATTGTTTTCCGGACTCACCTACGACCAACCAACACCAGTCCGCCCTCACTTTGCTTCGGGACGAAGCGGGGCTCCTGATGGGACTCCGATGGGCCTACGGGTCGGACGATGCCTTGGTCCGGCGGGCGAAAAAGCTTGGCGCCTCTTGGAATAGGGTTGCGGATCGCGCCGGCGCCTGGATGTTTGCGACGCCGGACAAAGCCAATGAAATATTCGAGTATGCACGCCTAAAACATCCCGACTGGGAAGTCCGCGATGTGGATTGGGAGGCGTCGCTTCTGGACGGTGTAACGGTCAGCGCGCTGCTGCCCCTCGGCCACGGGTTGGCGGCATGCGAAATCTCGTTGCCCGTGCGGATGGCCGCAGTCCCCGCGCTCGTGTCCGGCAATGGGGTGAGGGTATTCCACCTCTCGCGCGGCCCCCGCCTAGTCATGATCGGACAGGCGGTCGACTTGGAACGTCGCCGCGAGGCGATCATCTTGAACCTGGGCGCGGTGGACGGCCGTGCGGTAGCCGCAACGGTCTCTGGTGCGGCGCCGGCCCTGGTCGAGGTCCATGGATGGGCGGTGGCGATCCGGCTGAACCTAGATGACCCACGCCACCTGTGGGTGGCTCCGCCTCGGACGCCGATTCCCTGGGACGGCGTGGTGCATGCGACCCGTAAGACGTGGGGAACGTGGCGGGATAGGCTGTCAAAGGCCGGGATCGTGTGGCAGGGCGACGAACCCGAAGGGAAAGTCGCGACGGCGGCCCCCTTCGACCCGGACGCGGTGCCAGGGTGGACGGCACCGGCGCCGAACGGACATTTATTGCATGCATACCAAAAAACAGGAGCACTCTTTTGCGCCGAGCGTGGCATGCGCGCGCTGGTCGGGGATGAGATGGGCGTGGGCAAGACCGCCCAGGCCATCGCGGCCGCGGAGGGCACCCGCGCGCGCCGGGTGTTCGTCGTGTGCCCGGCGAACGCCCGCTACGTGTGGGATCGGGAAATCCGGGGATGGGGATCCGGCGGTGCAATCCAGCATGTGCGCGATCAGATCGATTCCCTCGACCCGGGCGCGAGGTGGCACATCCTCACCTACGACCAACTCGTGGCCCGAACGGAAACTTGGACGCTGCAGGACCGGGCCGAAGCGGAGGTGTTCGCGCAGGTGTTCCCCGATCGCGCGAAGGAAGCGCTCGGGACAATCGGGGCCGCCGCCACCAAAAGCAAAAGATCCAAGGACAAAGAGTACCCGATCAAACTGCGCATCGAGTCGTACGCGCCGCAGATGCCGGTGGGCCTCCCGCCCAAGCGCGCCGCGGCCTGGGAGAAGATGATGCGGCGACTGCGCGGCGACCTGATCGCGCAGATCGTCGCGGCCGACGGCGAACCGCTGGTCATCCTGGACGAGGCGCACCGCGTCAAGAACCGGGACGCGAAGCGCACAGCGGCGGCGCAGCGGATCGCGGACGCGGCGCCTGGGTTGTTGATGCTCACCGGAACGCCACTGCGTAACAACGAGCACGAGGCGAAAGTACTGCTCAGCATCATCGACCGCACGGTGCGGGAGAGCTTGGAGAAGCACTACACGATCAATGACGTGAAAGACGCGCTCGCGCACTTCATGATCCGGCGGACCAAGGCCGAAGTCCTGCCCGAACTGCCCGACAAAACCCGGCAGCGCATCGACTTGGCAAGCCTGGACCAGGATGCGATGGAAGACTACCGGCGCGCCCTGAATCACGCGTTTGAGTGCTACGAGAAAGCTCTTGGTCGCGGAGACTCTCAATCCGAGGCGCGCAAGGCGATGCAGGGTGGGTTGGAGATGGCCCGCAACGCGCTTGGCCAGGCGAAGGTCGCGGGCGGCGAGGTCGAGGACCTGGTTCTAGACGTGGTGGAGAACCAAGGATGCTGCGTGGTGTTCTGCGCCCACCACGCCGCCAGCGACGCCCTTCTGCAACGGTTGGATCGCAAGGGCCTGAAAACCGCGGTGCTCGACGGGCGAACCGCGCAGGCCGAGCGGGCGCGCCTGGTTGGCGCGTTTCAGGATGGGAATCTGGATGTGCTGATTGGCGGCATCAACGCCGCCGGCGAATCGATCACGCTGACGCGCGCAAGCACCGTGGTCTTCGTCGAACTGGACTGGGTGCCCGCCGCACTACTCCAGGCGGAAGACCGCATCCATCGGGTCGGGCAGCGTGCCAATTGCCAGGTCCTGCACCTCATCGCCAGGATGGATGATTTCGACACTAACCTCGACGAAATGATGATCGACACCCTGGATCGTAAGACGGCGACGATCGCGGCCGTGCTTGACGAGGATGCTGGGCATGGACTTGTCGCCGCTGGCCGCGGCAGCATCCAGGGGGATGTCGTCTCGGCCGTCCTGGCGTCGCGCGGGTCTGGGCAAGCTCCGGTCGCGACGAAGATGCCCGAGAAAGCGGAGGTAGCCGCCCCGCAGCGGCACCTACAAGCCGCGCCCGCGAAGATGGCCGATGGCGACGCCGGCGGCGACAAGCTTGCGGCACCGGAGCCGGAACCCGATGCGTCCGCCGTAAAGCACAAGCGCCCCCGCGGCCGCCCCCGTGTCTACAGCGAGGGGCAGGCCCCTACGCCCGGCGACCGGTCGCGGCGCTCGCTCCAGGCGCTCGCCGATGCCGGCGGAAAGCGGCTCATGTTGCGGCTCACCCCAGAAGCCGTGAAGGCGCTGCGCGAGATTATGGCCGCCCGCGGCTACAAGCAGGAGACCATCGCCATCAACAAACTCATCCAGGATGCCGCCGCGGGCCATCAGCGGTAGCGCCGGGCGCTTTTGAGATCTGGCGGAACGGGCTTGACCTCATCCCAGGCCGTCCGGCGCGCGAAGAATTCCGCCACGCGGCGGTCGGTCGTCCATCTCAACCCAAACTCTCCCCGTTATTCCTCGCCGATCTGCGCTTTCATGACCTGCGCCACGAAGCCACGTCGCACCTGTTCGAGAAGGGCCTGGGGATCACGAAAGTGGCGAGCATGACGGACCACAAGAGCTTGCCCATGCTCAAGCGCTATACGCACGTCGAGGCAGAGAAGCTGCAGAACCAATTTGCACCGCGAGTCCCGCCGACATGCATATTTTTGAAATCACGGTTCCTGGCACTTGGTTGAATTACAGCGATCGTGATTGGTGCTGGCGTATGGAAGGTCTGCTCCGTCACCTGCAGTCTCAATTTTTCGATGCAAACGCGGCCCTCAACCTCTTCGAGACAGCACGTTCAAAAGGCATCGTGCCGATGGACCGCTCATCTTGGGAGCGAGACAGGCAACGACGATCGGAAATTCAATCGCAGGTGGAGCGTGAGATCACATCGGAGCCCTGTATCCAACATTGGGAAGCGGTGCAACTCAGTTAGGCCAACGCCAGTCGATCTATACAACGACTTAAGCTTTGACCCCTCGGTTGGCCGTCCTGGCGAGCCACCCGGCGTCATCTTCCTGTTCGATGACATGCTAACTACCGGTGCGCATTACGTAGCAACGACGCAAAAGCTCGCAGAGTATTTTCCAGGTGTGCCATTTGTAGGCAACTTCATCCCCAGGCGCTGTGTACCAGACCCTTTTGAAGACTTTGAACGGGTATGACTGTGGACTCTGCTGTCATCCCAACTTCTTGGCCAAATCCTCCGCACGCGGGTGGTAGTACCGCTTCAGCGATTTCAGGTCGCGGTGGCCGGTGACCGCAGACAGCTCCAAAACATTGCTCAGCTTCATGGCCATGCGGGTCGCTGCTTCGTGGCGCGTGTCATGGAAGTGCACGTCTGCCAGAAACGTCGGATTGGGCTTGGTGCGATTTTCCTTGCAGTCCTCGATGTACTTGGCCTGCGCTCGCTCCACAGCCCGCGTAAAGCCCTTCCGCAGGGCCAGAGCAGTCGTTGGAAACACGCTGCCAGACGTCTTGTCTTTGGTCGGAAGTGACTTCAGAATTTTGACCGCAGCAGTGGACAGCGGGACTGTGCGGGCATCCCCATTTTTCGTGATGGGTAAGTGTGCCGTGCGCTTCTTGAGGTCCACGTGCTGCCATTGCAAGGCCAGCAGTTCACCACGGCGCATTGCCGTTGCGGTTGCTAGGCGAAACAAAGGTGCCAGCCAAGGGTTGCGAGGCGCCTTTTCAAATGTGCCATCGCTACGCCTCTCGACTGGGGTCAGAGCTTCGATGAGGTAGCGCTCTTCCTCGGGGCTCAATCGGCGATCCCTGGCATTGGCCTTGGCAGGGCGTTTAACAAGACTGACAGGGTTTTCTACATGAATGCCCCACTCCCGTCGCGCATGATTGATGGCTGCCGAGAGCACCTCGATCTCACGATTCACCGTCGCCCCACTCACAACGCCGAGTCGGCGGTCACGCCAAGCCGACACATGCATGCTGGTCAGGGCGGACATTTTGAGATTTGGAAGAACGGGGTCGCGCAGGATAATCATGATCTTGACCGCCTCCATCTCTGCGGAGCGTTTCGTTGGCGTGACCTCATTTCGATACTGCTCCAACAAGGCGCGCAAGGTCGTCTTGTCGGCTCCGCGGCGATCGATGAAGCCTGACACATCGATCTCATGTTCGGTGGCTCGTGCCCACTTCTCCGCGTCAGCCTTGGCGTCAAATGTGCGGCAGATGGTCGGGTAGCCTTTTCTGCGGATGCGAACCCGATACTGGTAAGGGCCGCGGCATTCAATCTGCGCCATGAAGTTCCCGTTATGGTCAGTGGCCCAAATGTGGCCCAATAAATCAAGGAAAACACTGCAAGCATTGTAAACATTAACTCTGGGGCTCACGTTCGGGACGTAGAGGCCGGAGGTTCGAATCCTCTCACCCCGACCAGAATTTTCAAGCTGACACGGCCGCCACAAGCGGCCGTTTTTGTTTTGGAAATCAAGAACTTAGACAGTTCCTGGGCGGGAAGTCGAGGCATCGCACCGAGCATGTGCAAAATGTGTAAATGTCGTTCTTTTGAGAAAACGCGACAGTTTGCTCCATTTTTGCGCCAATTCACCTTGCGTCGCGTTTCGCGTGCCTGCGTAGAGTTCACTAAGACTGCGCTGGAGCGCCGAAGAATCGGCGACCTAAAGTCAAGTGGCGGTGACTACGCGGCGGCCTGTTTTACCGCCATTGATGCTTACACGGGATTCCATCCACTTCTAAGGAATCCCATCATGTCAGACATCTCCAATCGTTCCGCCTACCGTGTCACCGTCGCACGCCGCCCCGAGCACGACCGCACGTTTCCCTTCAGCCAAGCCGGCCGCACCAAACTCGCGGCCTACATAGCCGAGCTACGAGCCAAGGGTTTGAAGCCCCAGGTCGCCCAGGGCACAGACGCTTGGCAAGTCCGCGTCCGCCGAAAGGGTCATCCGGCCCAAGTCACGACGTTTGGCTCCTTGGAAGAAGCGGATGCGTTTGTCAAGACCATTGACGCTGAGCAATCGCGCGGCTTGTTTCGCGATTACACCGCGGCAGCCAACATCTCATTCGCGGCCCTCGTGCAACGGTATATCGACGAAGAGTGCCCGCGGCTCAAAGGGGGCGACACCTACGCCATCATCCTCAACGCGATGCTCGAGGACAGCGTGGGCGCACTCGACCAGCGCATCCGTGTGCGGGAGGCGGAGGCCAAGGCCTGCGGTCGGCCGATGACCAAGTTGCGCGCCAACCGGGTGCCTATGGGCAATCTGGAATGGATGCAAAAGCCCATGACCGAAATTCAAGCCATGGACATTGAGGACTTTATTCAAGAGCGCCTGCAATACGTTGCCCCTCCCACGGTCGACCGGCAGCTGGACCTGGTGCGTGCGGTCATCAAAGTCGCCACGGAAACGTGGGGCTATTACGTCGACCGCAATCCGCTGCAAGGCGTGCGGCTGCCCAAATACTTCAACGAGCGCGAGCGGCGTTTGAGTGAAGACGAGGAGGTCCGATTGCTTGAGGCAGCACGCCAGGAAGACCAGCTGCGGTCGTTTGACCAGCAGGTCAAAGCAGCCGCTTCCAACACCGTGATGCAGAGCAAAACGTTGCCGACGCACTACGCACGCAATGCAGCTTCTCGCGAGGCCTATGAATCGGCGCGTGCGCAAGTGTTGCAAAGCGGATTTCAGCACGTGCCGGTGCTGGAGGCGTTTATTCGCTTTCAGCTCGCCACTGCAGCGCGCCGGGGCGAGACGCTGGGTCTGCGTTGGACTGACATCGATGCCAAGTCTCAAACCGCATTACTGCCGACGACAAAGAATGGCCGCGCCAGACGGCTTGCTCTGCGTATCGATGTGCTCGAGCTTCTGCAACAGCTGCCAAGGACCTCAGACCGTGTTTTTGATTTGAGCATCAAAGCGCTTGCCAATGCTTGGAGAAAGATGTGTGACTCTTCAAGCATTGAAGATTTTCGCATTCACGACCTGCGCCATGAGGCCATCAGCCGCGCCGCCGAGAGCGGCGTGTTCGCCACCGTGCTCGACCTCCAAGCTTTCAGCGGTCATCGCGACCTGCGCTCGCTCACGCGCTACACCCATTTGCAGGCGTCAGCTATCGCGAAGAAGCTCGAGTCGGCCGAGGCAGCGAGGCTGGCAGCCCATAAGGGACGATTGCGCCTGAAGTCGAGTGAGATGAACCTGCTGCTGACGTCCGCGCCGTCGCCGACCATCCGCGATACGGACGTCGACTTGTGCGCTGCGCCCAACGTCGTGCAGTTCCCCAAACACCACTCTGTTGCGAGGTGAGCCATCATGACATCGATGCAGAAAAATGCCCTGGGGACACTTGGCAGCCAGTACAACCTCCGCGTACTGCGCCTGAACCGGCAGCGGCGTCTGCCCTCGGTTGAGACCCAGACGGTGGCCTTTGTGGAATTTGCTCGCCAGGGAGGAGAAATAATGAGCACCTGGGTGGAGTGGGCTGGGTTCGCGGTGTATTTGCGCTATGCGCCTAGCCGTCGGCTCACGGATTCGCTCGAAGTCGGCGAATGTATCGCGATTTCAACCATCCACATCCCTGACCGCCTGCAGCACCGAGGGTGGTTCTGGCGCTACTGTCAGCTCTGCCTGGGTTTGGTCGAAGATGCGCTAGTGCTTGAAGGAGTGGTCAATCCGTCACTGCGCGCATCACTGCGACAGCGCCCGGAGTTTTTTGAGTTTCACGATGAGAGTTTTGTGTTGAAGCGGCTGCCGGACCACCGATGGCCACTGAGGGTTTTCCCGGACCTGAACGTTTAAAAAAGCTCGCTACACGCTTGGTCGGAGGAGAGGGCTCAACACCCCGCGGCCGACAATGTGAACGTGTCGTTCGCAAGCGTCAAGCGGGAGCCAGGGACGCACACTGGGCGTGACAGCTAGAGGTGAGGCAGGGACAAGCGGAATTTTGTCCAGAGTCTGGCTGAGTGCAGGCGCAACCGCGCGACCTGCATGCTCGTTGCGACGGTCCGGCGCCATACGTCCGAATCTCCGCTTTTCGAGCCAAACGCGAACCTAGCTCTGGTCGAGCGGGCTATGCAATAAGAGGGGTTTAAAACTCTAAAAAACAGTTCTCTCGGCGATAGCCGAGAGAACAAACGGCCGCAGGCCGTTCGTTCCCTCCGCGAAGCGGCTCTTGACTTGCCGCCGCCCTGGCGGCTGAGTAGCCAAGGCGGGGTCAGCCCCCTCGGGGGGCAGCGAGGGCAAAGCACGAGCGAGGGGGGCTCTGCGCTCACCCTGCTGCAATGCACCTCCGCCTACCCCGCGCCGGATGAGGCGCTCAATCTGCGCGTCATCGCCACCCTGCGCACTGAGACAGGCCTGCCCACCGGTTATTCCGACCACAGCCTGGGCAATGCCGCCGCGCTCGCCGCCGTGGCCCTGGGCGCCTGCGTGATCGAAAAGCACATCACCCTCGACCGCAATCTACCCGGCCCCGACCACCGCGCCTCGAGCGAACCGGCCGAGTTCGCCGCACTGGCGCGCGACATCCGCCGCATCGAAGCCATGCTGGGCGACGGCATCAAGGCCCCGCGGCCCGACGAGATCGACGTGCGCGCTGTGGCCCGCCGCAGCGTGGTGCTATCCACGGCCCTGCCCGCAGGCGCCGTGCTGCAGCGCGAACACCTGCAACTGCGCCGCCCCGCCAGCGGCATTCCCGCCGCCGCGCTGGATGCCGTCATCGGCCAGCGCCTGCTTGCCGACACCCCGGCGGGTGCCGTGTTGCATTGGAACGATCTCAAAAAAATGGGTTAGCGTCTGTGCACGCCGCGGCGGCTACGCGTAGTGCGTCCACATGCGCAGCACTTTCACAGCATGTTCTGGCTGGAGAACTTGGTACACGAGCCGGTGCTGGATGTTGATACGCCTGGAATAGGCCCCAGCAAGATCGCCGACAAGCTTTTCGTAAGGCGGAGGTGTTTGAAAGGGATCTGCTGCAATCACCCCCAGCAAGGCCTGAGCTTTTTCCTTGAGTCCAGCAGCAGCCAGATTTCTGGCGTCCTTTTGCGCTTGCTTGGTGAAGACGACGTTCCAACTCACCAGTCAAGATCCTGTGAGCATGTTTCGATGGGCTCCGCCATACCGGCCTTGATTGACTCTCGCATGCCGGGCGCCGACAGCAGGAACAAAGTCTCCTGAATCGCCGACCAGTCTTCCTCTGAGATCAGAACTGCATTGCTGCGTTTGCCAGAAATAACAATGGGCTGATGCGACTGTGCCGTCTGATCCATAAGGCGATACAGGTTGGCGCGTGCTTCACTCGCAGTTAAGGTGGTCATGTTGAACTCCGGTTGGTGGATCATAAATGTACGCAAAGACGTACGTCAATGCAAAAATTGAGCGTGGCGATCGATACTCCAAACAACCACACCCGCCCTGCCCGCTGAGTATTCGGCCTTCCCCAGAAATTGCGGCATCATTCACTCTGGACAAGAAAGCAAACAAGAGACAACATGGCCACCCTGATTCCTGCGCTGGGTTCCTGCGTTTCGCGCATGACGCCCGGCGAGCGCCGCACCGCCGAGCGGTTTGAACAGAAGCTCGACGCCGACTACCTGCTCTGGTACGACGTGGCCGTCGGCCCCAAGCACCAGCACCCGGACTTTGTGGTCATGCACCCGCGCCGGGGCATTCTGATTCTGGAGGTCAAGGACTTCCGGCTCTCAACCCTCATCCAGGCCAACAAGCAGACCTGGGACATCCATGGCGAGCTCGGCCCCAAGACCATTGCCAACCCGCTGGAGCAAGCCCGGCAGTATGCGCATCAAGTGGTCAACGCGCTGGAGCGCGACCCGCAACTGGTGCAGCATGAGGGCCAACACCAGGGCAAGCTGGCCTTTCCGTGGAGCTACGTCGTGGTGCTGCCCAGCATCACCCGCGCGCAGTTCGACAAGGCCGAACTCGGCCACGCCATCGAACCGCACCGCGTGGTCTGTCAGGACGAGATGCTTGAGTCGGTGGACCCGGAAGAACTGCAAAGCCGCCTGTGGGACATGTTCCTCTTCATGATGGGCGGCGTCATGTCGCTGCCGCAGATGGACCGGGTGCGCTGGATCATGTTCCCCGAGGTGCGGGTGGCCGTTCCCGGGGCGGCCACCCTGTTTGACGACAGCGACGAAGCCGCCGAACTGCCCAGCATCATGCGCGTGATGGACCTGCAGCAGGAGCAGCTGGCCCGCAGCCTGGGCGAGGGCCACCGCGTCATCCACGGCGTGGCCGGTTCGGGCAAGACCATGCTGCTGGGCTACCGCGCCGAACACCTGGCGAAAGCACAGACGGCGGCGAGCAAACCCATCCTCATCCTTTGCTACAACGAACCGCTGGCCCGGCAGCTCGCCAGCGTGATGGCTGCCAAAGGCATTGCCGGCATTGCCGACCACGTGCACGCCGTGCACTTCCACAAATGGTGCCGCGACCAACTGGTGGCCTACGGGCAAGACCTGCCCGCCAACAACCAGTCGGTCACCGACAAGATGGCCGACATGGTCCGGCGCGTCATCACCGGCGTGGACCGCCGCCAGATTCCCAGCGGGCAATACCAAGCCGTGCTCATCGACGAAGGCCACGACTTCGCGCCCGAATGGCTGCGCTTGGTGGTGCAAATGGTGGATCCCGCCACCAACAGCCTGCTTGTGCTGTACGACGATGCGCAGAGCATCTACGAACGCGCGCGGAAGAAGAACTTCAGCTTCAAGAGCCTCGGCATCCAGGCGCAGGGGCGCACCACCATCCTCAAGATCAACTACCGCAACACGCGGCAGATATTGCAGACCGCAAGCCTCGTTGCCGCCGAACTGCTGACCGCAGAAGACAAGGACGACGACGGCGTGCCCCTGCTCAAACCCGTGAGCTGCGGGCGCGACGGCGAGGCACCGCTCATCGTGCGCCTGCCCACCCTGCGCGAAGAAGTGGCCCAGGTGGCCGAGCTGCTGGCCTCCGCCCACCGCGAAGGCCACGCCTGGGGCAACATGGCCGTCCTCTGCCGCCACCACAGCGAAATGGACCTGTGCGCCGAATTCCTGCGCAAACGCAAGCTGCCACACCAGGTGCGCAAACGCTCAGGCGAGTTCGACCCCGCGCAAGACAGCATCAAGGTGATGACCTTGCACGCCAGCAAGGGGCTGGAGTTCCCGGTGGTGGCGCTGGTCGGCGCCGGGCGCATGCCTGCCGAGGGCGAAGACGAACGCGAGGAGGCGCGGCTGTTCTATGTGGGAGCGACGCGGGCGACGCAGCGCTTGGTGATTGGGGCGAGTGGCAACGGGAAGTTCGCTGCGCGCCTGTAGGCAATTGGCGAGATCTGCCCCTGATGCCCTGCCAGTTTCGAGGTCACACTGCGCTGAGCGCGTCGGCCACTTTCTGTGTGGCCGCGATCAGATCCTTTACCAGCCGCTCATCCACTTCCAGCAGACCTTCGTACTCCCCGAGGTTGCGTTTGTTGTGGCACAGGTCCAGCACACGCCAGACCTCCGGTCCCAACCCCAGTGTGTGCGGCAGCACCTGAAAGACGGTGTAGCGGTTAGCGGCGCGGTAGCCCTTGGCGCGCAGCGCGGCCAGGCACAGGGCGTGGGCAGCGTTGTAGGCTAGCTCGAAGCGGCTCTCCAGCGCCAAAGTGGTGTTGCCTGCGTCTACCAAACGGGCGCGGCCAGTGCGCAGCAAGGCGGCTATCTCGACCGCGTCTGGCGGCTCCGGTTTGAGCGAGCCGCCGGGTCGGCTCAGGTTTTCAGGCGGGTTGGTCGGGCTCATGCTGAGGTGATTCCTCTTGGCCGATCAGCCATATTTTGGGCTCTTGCATCACGCGGTTGATAAACGCATTGTCGCCCTGCAAGCGGGCGTGGAAATCGTCGGCGGTGTAGAGCGCCGGGTTGACCGTGCGGCCCAGCGTCTGGCTGGCGCTTTCAAGCGCGCCAAACACGTCGCCATAACCCAGCGTGTCGCTCACCACCAGCAGGTCCACATCGCTCGCCCCGGTCACCTGCTGTTTGGCGATAGAGCCGAACACAAAGGCCCGCTCGATCTGCGGCGCCAGCGGTGCGAGCGCAGCGCGCAACACATCGGCCAGCCCCATCGTCTTGAGCACCAGCCAGCGCAACTCGGCAAACACGGGCGACGCCGGATTGGCCTGAAAGTGCTTCCGGTTGCCCAGCTTGCGCACAGTGAGCAAACCCGCGTCGGCAAGGCCGGCCAGGTCGCGCTGCACCGCGCCCGCGCCCGACTGCGCCAGACCGATCACCTCGTTGGTGTAGAAGCTACGGTCCGGCGCGGCGAACAGCACGGCGAGCACGCGCTGACGCACCTTAGGGAAGAGTGCGTCGGCAATCGACGAAGGGGAGGCTTGTATTAAAGTACCCATATCGGGTGCAATCATACCCAATATGGGTTTCCTTTGACGGGGTTGATGTTCAGCAGTCCATTTGCCAGAAAACCGGGCCGTTCGACACAGGCCAGGACAGCACCAAGGTAGTGGCGATGGTCAGCGCCGGGCGCATGCCCGCCGAGGGAGAGGAAGAGCGCAGGAAGCGCGGCTGCTTTATGTGATGTGGGGCCCCGCGGGCGACGCAGCGGTTGATGATTGGGGCGAGTGGCAACGGGAAGTTCGCCTCACGCATTCGCTCTACCATCTGACCTGTCTAGTCAGACTTTGAGGTTCTACATGCACATCTGGCAAATGCAAGAAGCCAAATCGCGCCTATCCGAGGTCGTCAAAGAGGCCGAGCGCGACGGCCCGCAGGAGATCACGGTGCATGGCCGGTCGGTGGCCGTCGTGCTGTCGCGCGCCGATTACGACCGTTTGGCCGGCACCGGCGAGTCGCTGGCTTCCTTCATACGCCGCTCGCCGTTGGCCGGTGCTGACGATCTCGACTTCGCGCGCGACCCCAGTCTCACACGAGAAACCCACCTGTAAGCCTGTGAGCTACCTCGTCTATACCAACGTCCTGTCCGAACTGCGCCGCCACGAGCCGGCGACCGTGGTTGTGCAGTGGATGGAAGCGCGCCCGGCCACAGCGTTGTTCCTGTCTGTCCTGACTGCGGGTGAATTGCGCAAGGGCATCGAGGCGCTGCCCGCTGGCCTGCGCAAACAACAACTGCTCGACTGGCTGGAAGTGGAATTGCAAGCGTTCTTCGCAAACCGGCTGCTCCTGGTCGATATGAAAGTCGCTGAACAGTGGGGGAATTTGCTGGCGCAAACCGGACGCCCGCTTCCCGCCATCGACAGCCTGCTCGCCGCCACAGCCCTGACCCACGGCCTGACCCTGGTGACTCGAAATATGCGCGACTTTCAATTTTCAGGGCTGACGGTCATCGGCCCTTGGGAAACGCATTCTAGATAATAGAAACCGAATCGGAATTCGGGCCAACTCAAAATTTAGTGAACCTACCAATGACTGAGACCAGTTTATTGAGCACAACTTCTCCGGACACTAATGTTCTCCTGGCTGATCATGTCGTTCATGGACTTTTCCATGTCAATCTAGGTTTCGCAACTACTGAGAAATTAGAGAGCACCCTAGATAGTTATACGAGAGCGATTTGTGCGGTACGCGCAAGCGAGCTGTCTACTCTTCTACAGTTGCGTGATCCACAGCCTCATTTGCAAGACGCGCTATGGGAACCCCAGAGCGGGAGGGGAATGGCGCTAGACGATTTCTATCCCTACGCCCGCCAGATTCTAGGAGCGAAAGGCGAAGACACAACCGTATGCGTCAGTCTCTCGCTTAGTAGTGAAGGTTTGCAAGCGCTCACACAATTCAAGGGCGGAAAGCCACGATATTGGCAGTTGTTTCTGGGGAACGCTGCTCAAAAGCGTTGCGGGCAAGAGACGATTAACCTAGCTTTTGGCAAAGCCCGTCTTTTTTTATTTCGCACCGGTGTAGTCGTTCTCGACCTGAGCTGGAGATATGGCGTTCACCAAACCACTTTGCCGATATCTGTCGTGCAGGAAGGAAACTACCTGCTCTCACATGGAAATTATGTATCCAAGTCACCCACCGAGCCAAAATACAAGACCATATCCGACTCCGAGAGCCACACGGGTTCGCAGTCTTTTACAGCGCCTGCGATTAGACCTGCATCCCTAGACGCACAGCAGCTGCTCAAAGTGGCACAGGCCCTGCTACCTCAATCATGGATGAACACAGCGACCTTGCAACCCAATCGGTTGTTGTTGTATAGCCTAGTGCGAGTAAAGGGGGGTACTGATATACAGACGATGCTAGAACTCGGCATCCGGCTCAGCCATCGCCAGACTAGCGACTACCGGCCTAATCTCTTGTCGATGCAATCAAATGTTCTTCGCCCATTCCCCTACCTGAGCCATGTCCTTGCTCCCGAAGGAGCCGCCAGCATCATTACCTCAGAAGATGCAACATCGGGATTTTTCACGAATTTCGTGAATGGCAGCGGTGCCAATACCTACGTGCCATTGTTTGTTATGAGCCTACACAACCACTTGTGGTTACTTGCACAGACTGAATGGCTTCCCATGCGCAGCAAAGGCGGCAAACGACGTGAAGTCCATGATCTCGAAGAGGTTTACGAACGAACTGTGGAGTTTCGACGGTTCTTTTACTTCCCAATGATTAGCCAGATCAGTTTGCACAACATGTTTTACGAGTGCAGCCAAGATGTATTCAAAATAGCCGATCGGCAACGCTTTCTTGAGCAGACCACCCATGACATCGCAGAACTACTTAAAGCACGACGTAGCAAGTGGATCGGGCGTATTTCCGGTGCAGTGGCCGGCTTTCTCGTCACTCATGAAGTGCTCGACATAATATCGCAAAGTGGACTACCCTGGACTATACCAAATCTGCACGTGTGGCTTGCCGAATTGCTTCACGCGTCCCCCCTAGCAATCGAATCAATGGTGCGGCTAGTCGAAAAATGGGATCTAGTTATATTTTTGGGCAGTCTTGCCGGGGCAGGTTTAGGGTACTGGGCTGCATGGTATTTTGACAAATCCCCTAAAGCGGAATAATTAATGTCTGAGACCGCCCTTATTTGTCCACACTGCGGAAGCAACCGTACCGCATGGAAAGCCAAATCCCGTATCTGGGAATGTTTGGATTGCGAAAATTATATTGATTCAATTCATTCGGAAAATCCGCAAGACCCGACGGTTTTATCACATGCGAACGAAGACCATTCACAACTCCAACGGCTGCTAACAGCGGTTGCCAATGCGCCGCCGCCGATCTGCGAAACAGTTAACGACTATCTTAAGGAAACTCAGTTCTATCGCCGATCTCAATTTATACCCTACATCCTTGAGCAAAGCCTACGCTACTTGAGCGTAGTTATGGTCGGCGACTTCCTGGCCATGCCCGCCACAGAAGGGACCGCCTCAGGACGCGAACGTATAAGCAGCGCACTGTCATCGCTGTTCCAACCAAGCCTAGGCTCTTGGAACAACCTCCTTCAGAGCTTCTACCTGGGTATCTTGGCCAGCGCCGAACAAAACCAGCCGCTTCGTCCATTCTTCACAGAATTCACCTCCATCTATAGAAAGGTGCAAGAACTTCCAAAACGGCGAGTACTAAACCACAAAAGTTATCAGGAGGAAAGTCGCCAACCAATGCAGGCATTGCTGGCTTTCCGCAATGCAATGGCGCACGCACCGTCGCCTTTGTCAGATGAAGACGCGAAAGCTTGCGAACTCCTGTACCTTCCCTGCTTAATCGACGTGTTGGAATGCTTCGAGCCCATTTACCAAGGCTACAGCCTTCACCTGTGCTGTTGCCCACCAAACTACACAATAGATCCCGGCGTTAGCGTGGAGGTCGAATTAAAGTCGCTCGATAATGAAACAGAGACCGAACGCTTACACCTACGACTACTGCGAGGGCACTGCGCACAGAACAGCTTAATTATTTTGCGCAGGTGCCTAGACGTTGACTCACCAGCGCTCGCTATTCCTTTTTTGTTCTGGACCCTGAGTACCCCTGTCGAACGACTGGCTGTGTTCGATGGCATCTGCAGCAGCAAAGTGATATATGCGGGTGCTCGACGCAAATTACAGGATGCTCATTACCGACCAGAAATCCTGGGTCTACTTGAAAACTGCCAAGTAACGACGAGGGTCGATCGCAAGCGATTCTCCATTAATGCGCTATCACTCGTGATGAACAACCGTAGTCGCGCCACACTAGAAGCATCGCTCGTTGACCGCGCCTATGCACGCGAAGATATAGGTTACGTCGAGCGGCGGATTGATCGCGAGTTACGCGATTTCCTCGCTGGCTACCAGCCTCTGATGTTCATCGTTGCAGAGGCCGGCTCTGGAAAAACCAGCCTGTGCTGTCACATTGTCGACTCCCTATTGCCGAAAATTGAGTGCGACTCATCCGACTCCAGTAATGTCAACGCAGTGTTCTTCATACGCGGCAAGGAACTGCATGCCGCACGGTGTGCACAACACATACCTCTATTCACGATATTCGCTAGTGAGTGCCTACGCAGAACTGACTTTGATAACTTCATCGACCTTTTCGATGAAATCGGCAGACACATTGCTGACGGTGCATGGCGGTTCTGCTTGGTAGTAGACGCGGTCAACGAAGCTCATTCGCCAGGCATGGTGCTAAAGGAGTTGCAATCGCTGCTAAAGGTTTTACGTGAGCCCGGCCGCGATATATCGTGGCTGAAGATCGTTGTCACCATGCGTCGCGAGGCTCTAGCCTTCCTACGAGAAGCAGGCTATACAGAAGGCAACTTCGGGCGTGTAGGTGGCTCAGCAGGGGGCGCGCTGCCCAGAGAACCCGATCCGCTGTTTTACCTCTATGAACATGAGGCCCGGTTGAGTCCCGAAGTGCCGTTGACCCCCGCTGGCCACCCCAAACTGCTCCACTTATGGCCGGTCAAACTGCCCCAGGCAGGACGGTCGGATTATGCCGATTCGGCGGCGGTGGCAATGCGT
>JABEBX010015893.1_pt1 | contig 76117 bp, 73 predicted proteins | sample 7245971 | NCBI WGS metagenome assembly JABEBX01 (sample SAMN14506365, study PRJNA622280) | hot springs metagenome | biome: hot spring [ENVO:00000051]|acidic hot spring [ENVO:00002120]; feature: spring [ENVO:00000027]|sediment [ENVO:00002007]; material: sediment environment [ENVO:01001048]... | reverse complement strand
AACCAAAACGCCACAAATTTTTTTACCATCCACAAAGCAGTCATTGGGCCATTTGATTTTGGCTTTAATATTAATATGATTGAGCGCTAATGCAACAGCGATACAACCCGCAAACATCACAATCAAACCATCTTGAGGGCTTAAATTTTTTGGCAAATAAATATACGATGCGTATATATTATTGCCAAAGGATAGCCAATGTCTGTTTTTTCTACCGCGACCTTGTGTTTGATTAAGCGCAACAACAAGAGCTTTGTGGGCTAAATTTTTATTATTTTCTAAGATTTTTCTTGCTTCATCCATTGTGGATGTAGTAGTTTCAAAAAAATAAACTTGGTTTACTGCTTTATTTTTTTGGGGTAGCTTGCTAACCTCAAAAACGTTTAATAAATCTTGCGGCAATTTCACCAGTTTATAGCCAACACCTCTTTTTGCTTCTATTGAATACCCTGCATTTTTTAATCTTTTAATATGTTGCCAGATAGCAATTCTCGATATTTTAGTTTTTGAGCACAAAAAATCGCTACTTACAAATTTTTCTTTATTTTCCATATAGTTTTTTTTATCGGTGTATACAATAATAATATTTTTAAAGGAGAACTGTGAAACATAATCTATAAAATCCCCGTAACTATAGCCACTGACCTCATTATGCAGGCTTCCAAGTGTTGACACAACATTCATAATACTGTATGTTTTATATAAATTTAAATGTCTCTAAAGTATAAAATCCATAAAATCCATTTCAAAAAATGATGTAAATTCAATTCCTGTATGTTTTATAATTTTTGATGAATCCATATTATAGTCAACTTTTTTGTTTCCATTTAACGGTTCAAAATTGTTTTCACGGTCAAGCAATTTGCAGAGCCCCGATGCCATGCCATATAATGTCATAAGTTCACTGCCGGCGGCGTTGTAAACGCCTTTAGAGGAAGATTTAATCAGTGAAATTAATGACAGTGAAAGGTCAGCATTCAGTACCGGATTTAACAGAATAGAATCATCAAGCCTCATTTTTATTTTTCCCCTTATAGCAGCTAAAATATCAGTATAAATATTTGATGTACATTTTCCATATATAATACCACGCCTCAGTATTATACTGTCTTCGGTGCCATTCAGCATAATTTCAGCCTTAATTTTAGATTCTCCGTATTCGTTGACAGGTTTTATTTCATATTCCTCATTTTTTAAATCAGGACCTGGAGAATAAACCATCTGTGACGATAATAAAATTTTTTTTGCCGATGGAAATTTTTGATTAATAATTTCCTGGATTTTTGAATTGTAAAGATCAAATTGTTTAATATTTGAATAATATGGCAACTCAAGATTATTTACAACATAGTCATAGTTGTCATTCAATTTAATTAGTGATTCCATAATATTTAATATTCCTGAGGAGCCATATAAAGATGTAATATTAAATATACTGTCTGCATCCTTATGGAACCTGAAGCCGAAGCTTTCATCCCCATCCATTAAAAGTAAGTTTTTCACATAATAACATTACAATAAAGAATATAAGTATGTATATATTTTATCAGTAAATAAATTACTAGAATATAATTTCTACATAAATATTTATATATTTCAGTGCAATTACATAAAACGTGAATGTTAAAATGGAAAGCAGAAATGTAAAATTTATTTATATGGCAATAACCGTAATCATCATGACTTTTTCCATGAGGGCAACAAATAATATGATAATCACAACTGTACCCCTTCTTTCAAAGATAGACCTGGGTTTTTCAAGATTCCTTGTTGGGATAATTTCTGCTGTGATATATCTGTTTACATTTACAATTACATTTTATGTGAACCCGAGGCTGAATTCTTTGATGCGCCGCAGGCTCTTTATCGGTGCAAATCTGGCCATTGTTGTTTCACTGATCGGCTATTATTATGCTAACGGAATAACTGTATGGGCAATATCTGCCCTTGCCGGAATGGCATATGGAATAATGATGCCAAATCTAATCACATCTTCCTCGCTTTTAAAGGATCAGAAGGAACGTGAAAGATTGATATCGTTATATTCGGTCGGGCTGAGCCTGAGTCTAATACTTGGTCCAAGCATTGAGGATTATGTATTAACATTTGTTAGCTACAGGTTTGTATTTCTGTTCTTCATACCTGTTGTGGTTGCAGGGTTAATAACATCAATATTCATTAAATTCCCAAATTCAAAGAATGAAACAAGAAAAGGTTTAATGAAAAATGACGGTTTGAGAGCAAGCATACTTACAATAACCACATATAATATTCCCTTTGCGGCTTTAAGCATATTTCTGACATTATATGCAATATCAAAATTCCATGTATCCGGATCTGTTGCCTATTCTCCTTATATTTACTTCTTTTCAGTGTCATTTTTAACACGTATAGTTCTTACAATAAGACCATTAAAGGCCCTGAAAATACCACTATCATTCTCAATATTTATAACAGCACTGGCACTTACAATGTTTCCATTTATACATACCTTCGATGAATTCATTCTAATAATGCTGATACTTGGAATTCCGCATGGAACAATATTTCCAATGTCCACCATTATGATAGCAAGGGGGACGGCCATTGAGCAGAGAAGTGCCGCAAATTCCTATTTCATGGCATACAACAATATTCTATTCATGATTATACCGCTTGTATTCGGTTACATTGTCGGCTTTATTGGCTATGATTTATCATTCTTTATACTTATAATTCCTGTAATTATCGCTGCAATACTGATATTTAAAATATACGGTTCAAATAAAATAATATTCCCGGGCAGGCAGGGAAGTTCAGGAATAAAGGTTATTCAAACAGCAAAAAAATAATTTTCGTATATTATCCAAAATTTCCCAATATTTAATAATCTATAAATAATTATGAAATATGGAAACAGCCGGTTCAAATCCAGATCTGGATGATATTTATAAAAAACTTGATTCGTCCGGCTCCGGACTTACCAGCACCGAGGCATCATCAAGACTGGATAAATATGGACTTAACCAGATTGTTGAAAAAAAACAGAGCATGGTTTTAAAGTTTCTGTCTAAATTCTGGTCGCCGATACCCTGGATGCTTGAGCTTACAATAATCATTACGTTTATTCTTGGTAAATACAGTGATATGCTTATAATTTTAATTCTTTTAATTTTTAACGGTATAATATCATTTACCCAGGAATCACGTGCAGATAATGCAGTTGAATTATTAAGAAAGAAATTATCGGTCAATGCAAGGGTATTAAGGGATAAAAAATGGAATATAATAGATGCAAAAAACCTCGTTCCGGGTGATGTTGTTCATGTCAGGCTGGGCGACGTGGTTCCTGCGGATATGAATATAATCGATGGAGAAATACAGGTTGACCAGTCTGCATTAACAGGAGAATCGCTTGCCGTTTCAAGAAAAACACCGCAACTTATTTATTCGGGCTCAACTGTCAGGCGTGGAGAAGCCACATGTATTGTTTTATCCACCGGCTCAAAAACATATTTTGGAAAAACTGCAGAACTCGTTCAATCGGCAAAATCAAAATCACATATTGAAACACTTATAATGGGTATAGTAAAGGATCTTATAGCGATTGATACCATTCTTGTTATTATTCTTGTTTTATATTCATTATATTCTGGTATATCAATACTTGATGTCATCCCATTTGCACTGGTGATTCTTATAGCATCAATACCTGTTGCGCTTCCTGCAACATTCACTATAGCAATGGCACTTGGCGCATTGCATATGTCCAAACGCGGTGAAATAATAACAAGACTTTCTGCAATAGAAGACGTTGCCTCAATGGATGTTCTTTGTATGGATAAAACAGGCACATTAACCGAAAATAAGTTAACTCTCGGCCAATCCAGGACTTACGGTGTTGATGAAAATACACTTATTAAATATGCAGCATATGCATCGGAAAGGGAGAGCGAGGACCCTATAGACAATGCAATTCTTGACTATTCAAATACAAAAAATATAAATATTGATCTGTCAACAAGAAAAAAATTTACACCATTTGACCCATCCATAAAAAGAACAGAGGCAGTTATAATTGAAAACGGGAAAGAAACACATATTATAAAGGGGGCCCCGCAGGTTGTGGCCTCACTTTGCGGTAATGTTCCGGAAAATTTCAACAGCGATGTAGTAAATTTTTCATCTCAGGGATTCAGAATCATTGCCGTTGCATATGGCCAGGATAATTTAAATCTTATAGGAATAATATCGCTTTATGATCCACCCAGAAAAGATACAAAAACTCTGATTGCAGAGCTAAAGGAAATGTACGTTGCACCGGTAATGATTACAGGAGATAATAAATTAATAGCAGAAGAGGTAGCAGGCGAAATAGGCCTGGACAAAAAATTATGTGATACAAATTTGATAAAAAGCGAGGAAGCAAATGATATAGATTGCTCTATATTTGCGGAGGTTTTCCCTGAAGATAAATACCATATAGTAAAATCTTTTCAAAAGTCAGGGCATATTGTGGGAATGACCGGTGATGGTGTAAATGATTCTCCTGCACTTAAACAGGCAGAATTCGGTGTGGCTGTGGCCTCTGCAACGGATGTTGCAAAAGCTTCAGCAAGTGTTGTTTTAACCCATTCAGGATTAACAGATATAGTTGACAGCATAAAATCCGGCAGGAGAATATACCAGAGAATGTTGACATATACATTAAATAAAATTATGAAGACAATTCAGGTTGCATTTTTCCTGATATTGTCATTTTTTGTTGTAAAATTTTTTGTGACAACGGCATTTGATGTCATACTTTTAATATTTGCAAATGACTTTGTAACAATGTCCATTGCGACAGACAATGTTTCATATTCAACACACCCTGAACACTGGAATGTAAAATCATTGATTTATTCATCAATAATATTATCTTCTCTTCTCGTTGTTGAGGGATTTGTTTTCCTTTTCATAGGTCTAAATTCTCATCTAAATGTATCACAGATCCATACATTTATCTTTATAATGCTTGTATTTTCAGGTCAGTTTACTGTTTATATGGTCAGGGAAAGAAGGCATTTCTACAGTTCATTGCCAAGTAAATTCCTTATGACAGCCTCAGCAGCGGATATCCTCGTAATATCTCTTCTGGCATATTTTGGAATACTTGTAACATCAATACCTGCAATATTTATCTACATAAGCATTGGCCTTACATTTGTATGGATGGTTTTAATGGATATGGTAAAAAACCTTGTTTTCAGGCATTTCCAACTCTAAATTTAAAATGTATTAAATCTCTATTGATTTCTATTATAAGCATTGAAAATTATGTTATTTGCTGTGTATATTTTTCAGTAATTCAAGCCTTTAACATTTTTTATATTGAATTGTAAATTCCGTCTTTTCGATAAATTTTTACTCCTTACTCTATAATATTTGATTTTTTAATTGACCCTCTTATCGCGCTATTTATGATATAATACATGACCTCCTTCTTACTTTACATTGAAAAATACATTAAGTCATAATTTTCAATATAAAATAATATTACGAATTTCTTACTAAAAATACTGTATTCGTATATTTTATATATGATGAATAAATTATGGTATAAGGACATAGAAGTACAATAATATACTTTTAATGTCTAAAATAATAATATAGCTTACAAATATTTATTAATAATAAATTATTGATAGACAACTGTAAGTATCTACAGCAGGTGATAAAAAATGGAAACAAAATGTAAAATATGTGGAGAAAAAATAGAAGTTCCTGACGATTCAATGGCAGGAGAGCTTGTAGAGTGCAGTGCATGTGGTATGAGCTATGAAATAGCATCAATAAATGCGGGAGCAGTAACAATAAAACCTGCAGAAAATGTGGGCGAGGACTGGGGAGAATAAATTGCTTAAAATCGGTATTGTCGGGGCATCCGGATATGTCGGCGGCGAGCTTTTAAGGTTACTGGTAAGGCATCCTGATGTTGAGATAGTTTCTGCATCTTCAAAAACTCACAGCGGAGAAAAACTTTCAAGGATACATCCGGATCTTTACGGCTTTACGGATTTAAAATTTGAAGATATAACTCCGCAGGAAATGGCGGGAAAGGTTGATTTAATTTTTCTTGCACTTCCACACGGCACATCAATAAAATATGTTCCGGAGCTTGTTGAAACCGGTGTAAAAATTATAGATATGAGTGCTGATTTCAGATTAAAAAATCCCGAGCTTTATAAACCGTGGTATGGTTTTGAACACGGTTATCCAGATTTAATCAAAAAATTTGTATACGGCATGCCTGAATTGCACAGAAATGAGATAAGAAATGCAAGGTATATTGCAACGCCCGGTTGTATAGCATCATCATCAATATACAGCATTGCACCGTTTCTGTCTTTAAAATTATCAAGTGATATTATAAATGTTGATGCAAAAGTCGGTTCCTCCGGTTCAGGGTCAGGCCTTGACGAATCAAAGGTCTTTTCAGAGCGTTTTAATTCAATCAGGGCTTACAAACCGGTAGGCCACAGGCACACACCTGAAATTGAGCAGGAACTTGAATATGCATCAAAGAAAAAAGTGAAAATTGCTCTTTCAGCACATTCTGTCAATATGGTAAGGGGCATATTAACGACATCAAGCATATATGCGGAATCTGATGAATTAAATCTCTGGTCACTTCTTAAAAACTTCTATGGCAATGAAAAGTTTGTCAGGCTTATAATGGATAAGAAAAGCAATTACAAATATCCGGATCCAAAAACAGTTATCGGTTCTAACTTTGTTGATATAGGTTTTGCTATAGACAGGTACATAAAAAGGATTGTCTCATTCGGGGCAATAGACAATCTTATAAAAGGAGCAGCTGGAAATGCAGTTCAATCCATGAATATAATGAATGGTTTTGAAGAGTATGAATCGCTGTTCATGCCCTCATTATTCCCGGTGTAAATATGATAGTATTAAAAATAGGCGGAAGCTTACTGGAAAAATATCTTGACAGTGGCGAGTTTTACAGCATTGTAAAACAGTTCAATGAAAAGGTGGTAATAGTCCATGGCGGTGGAAATTATCTGGACCTTCATGCAGAAAAATTCAATTATACAAAAAAATTTGTGACATCTCCTGAAGGGATAAGAAGCAGATATACAGATAAAGACACACTTGACACATTTACCATGGTAATGTCACTTATAAACGAGAAACTGGTTTCAAACCTTAAAAGCCATGGAATTCCATCATTGACTTTAAACGGTGTATTAAATGCAAGAAGAAAGGAAAAATTAGTTATATTGAACGAAAAAAACAGAAAAATGATTATAGACGGCGGATACACAGGAAAAATTGAAAGTACCGAGTCATCGGCCATAAGGTCTGTCTTAGAAGCCGGTTATATACCTGTTATTTCGCCCGTTGCAAATGGAAAAGACAGTTACTTAAATGTAGATGCTGACAGGGCCGCAGCTTATATTGCCGGTTCTCTCGGTGCAGAAAGCCTGATTTTCTTAACAAATGTCAATGGCCTTTACTTTAATAACAGCATAATAGAAAAAGCTGATTCAGAATATATAAAAAGTATTCTGAAAGATGTTGGAACAGGAATGGATAAAAAATTGATGGCCTCTCTTGAAGCACTGGATTTTGGTGTAAAAAAAGTTATGATTTCAAATCCTTATAACAGCATATATAAAGGAACGGTGATTTCAAATGAATTATGAAGATGAATATATAGCAAATACATATCAGAGGCTTCCTATTACAATACAGAATGGAAGCGGTGCATTGCTGCACGATATAAATGAAAAAAGATACATAGATATGATGGGAGGATACGGTGTTGCAATTTTGGGTTATTCCAACCAGGCAGTGAAAGAAGCTGTCTGTTCCCAGTTTGATACAATAGCCATAGCACACGCCTCTGAATATACGCCGGCAAGGTCAAAGTTTGTAAAAGATTTTTCAAAAATTGTGCCGGAAGGCCTTAATAAATTCTACCTTGGCAATACAGGAGCAGAAGCTGTTGAGGCTGCAATAAAGGTTGTTTTGAAATCCTCAAAAAAACATAAAATAATAGCAATGACCGGTTCTTACCACGGTAAAACTGCAGGTGCGCTTTCAATAACATATTCTATGAAATACAGAAAATCTTTCGAGAGTATTCTAATGAAAGATGTTGAATTCATAAAATACAATGATATGAATGACCTTGATAAACTGAGAAAAGATGATGATATCGCAGGCGTATTCTTTGAACCTGTACAGGGAGAGGGGGGTATTAATATACCTGACAAAGAATATGTAAAACAATTAAGGGAAATAACGGAGGAGAATAACATAATACTTGTCGCCGACGAAATTCAGTCAGGACTTGGCAGAACAGGGAAAATGTGGGCACATGAGCATTTCGATATTAAACCTGATATTATTACAGCGGGAAAAGGCCTCGGCGGTGGTATTCCATTATCGGCAACTGCGGGAAAGCCCGAATTTATGGACAATTTATTAAAAGGGGAGCAGTCATCCACAACAGGAGGAAATCCTATTGCCATGGCTGCAGGCAGTGCAGTTATAAAACAGCTTGATGAGGAAATGATAAAAAGTGTTGCAAGAAAAGGAGAGCTCTTCAGGCATGTACTCTCAGATGAACTGTCAGATGCAAGAATTGTAAAGGAAATACGCGGTCTCGGACTAATGGATGCGATTGAATTGAGAATAAAATTTTTGCCTGGGCCATAGAATTGTTAACAATTTCAATTCAACTGTTATAACGGGCAATAAAATGTTTACATCGCTGATACTTTCTAAGAACGGTATTAAAATACCGAAAACATTCGTTTCATTTACAAATGAAAAATTTCTGGAATCATTTAAAAAGGACTTCAACAACAGAGCTGTTACAAAACCCGTAACCGGAAGCTGGGGAAGGATGATTTCATTATTAAATGATTATTACGCAGCAATGGACGTTTCAGAATATAAAGAATATATGTATCCATTATATCAGGTAAATTATACACAGGAATATATAAACGACTTTGGCAGGGACTTAAGAATATTCGTTGTCAATGACCAGGTTATAGCAGGAATATACAGATATAAATCCGGCGAAGACTGGAGAACAAATACAGCACTCGGCGGAAGAGCAGAACCTGTTAAAATAAGCGATGAAATTTCAGAAATAGCAGTAAAGGTTTCAGAATCACTTGGCAATGGAATTTATGGAATAGACATTCTTGAATCAAAGGATGGATATTATGTAAATGAGGTAAACGGAAATACTGAATTTAAAAATACAGTTCCTGTAACTGGAATAGATATTCCCGGGTATATAGCTGATTATCTCATTTCTGAGGCAAAAAAATGAATATAAAATCCATGCTTCTTGAAATGCTCAATATATATTCACCCAGTGGAAGTGAACAGGAAATTGCAAAGCTTTTGCAGGAATATATGGTAAAACTTGATTTCGAGGACCCTGTTATTGACAATAAATTAAATGTTGTTTCAGTTAACGGCAATGGAAAGCCATCCATATTTCTATGCGGTCATGAGGATACCGTACCCGGCATTCTAGAGGTAAAGAGCAATGGAAATATAGTTTATGGAAGGGGCGCAGTTGATGCAAAATCGTCTCTCCTTGCACTTATTCTCGGTGCAAAGAAAGCAATGGATTATGGATATAAAGGCAAATTTCTGATCTCTGCGGCATCCGGTGAGGAAAGTGACAGCAAGGGCATAAATAATATTTTAGAAACACATGAAAAGTACGATTTTGCAGTTTTCGGAGAGCCGGGAGGATCATCAAATATTACAGCAGGATATAAAGGAAGAATGCTTGTAAAGGTTGAATCAAGGTCAGAAACGCATCATGCCAGTTCTGCATGGATGAATAGAAATGCAATTGATACGCTTATAGATTTCTGGGATTCTTTGAGAAAAAAATACGGCAATAATAAGGATTTTAATTCAATTACAGCAGGAGTAACAAAATTCAACGGAGGAGAATATGACAATATGACGCCGGAGCATGCATCAATGTTCATAGATATAAGATATCCAAAAGCAGTATCGGAGGAATATATAGTCAATGAGTTAAAACAGCATATGCTGGAACTGAATATTGATAATTATTCATTTAATATAGAAAACAGGACATATCCTTACATATCCGATATGAAGAGTACTCTTGTTACTGCATTCAAAGATGCAATAAGTTCCAATGGAATGACGCCAAAATTAATTTTTAAAAGCGGCTCCGGCGATATGAATACTTTGGGTCATTTATGGAATATTCCTGCAATAACCTATGGTCCCGGTGATACACAAATGTCACATACACAGAATGAGTTTGTGGATATAAAAGATATAGAGAGATGTATAAATGTAATATCTGATTCAATGCTGATGATTGCCAACAATAGGTGATAATACTTCAGAATTATCAATTTCACGCATTAAAATAGAAACAACATGTTTTCCATTAAAATGATATAACTGATTAAAAGCTGCGGTAATATCCATATTATTTATTTTTAAAAATATATATGCAATGTAAATGCCAAAGACAATGTTGTATGAATACTGCCCCTGATATTTTTTATTGATTATATTCCTGTATTGATAAAACCAGTGTTTTGTGTAATCCTCCATATGCATAATTCCATAGAAAAGTGAATAGCATGATTCATTATCTATGCCTGTTCTATCAATATATTTCTTGAAGAAGTCTTCTATTGAATTGTCTGGTGAGAAATTTGAATAGTATATATATGCTATTTCAGCAAGTTCGGCAGTGGCCTCATTTATCCCCGCATCAAAAAAATCCGATATAATTAAATTTTTTCTCAATTTTGCGGATAAAATGCCGTAAATAATCCTGTAGTCTGTTTTCATGTTATGTCTTTTATTTCTAAGAACATGAACATATTCATGCATTAAAGATGCAATAGTATTTTCCTCCAGATAAACTTCCATTCTTTTATGTTTTATTGTTCCGTGCTTTATTCCCGAATCTGAATTGCTATATACATAATTATTTAAAGCAAGGCCATATCCTCTCCTGAATGAAGCATGTATTCCAAGAATGGATTTTAAAAATAGTTGAATTTCGCATCTTCTATTCTTAAGCTGTTTTATATCCGTTTTAATCTCTGACAATATTTATTAGAATAGAAAAGACCAATATATTATTTTGACGGTAAAACATATAGATGTAAAATTGAACAGGTCCACACAATTATGATTTGAAGAGTAAAACATCCATAAACGTTATTGATATAAATGATATTTTAAAATATAAATTAGATGGTCTGTATGTATAAGAAGTATAAATTCAAAATATTAAGCTCTATTCAATATACAAAACTAACAAATACAGGACAATTTACAAACTCTCTAAGCACGAAAGCAACTGACTTTGCGATGTGGATGAAGTGTGAAAGTTTATACTTGTATACAGTACGTTATATGAGGAACACAGGAATGGGCATTAAACTTGAGCAGTTGTATGGAATAAGGAATATAAAGTCAGACAGAAATTTCAGTTACTTCCTGAATAGCGGATCATTCTATCTGCCTGAGAAGATATTAGAGTACAGGGACTACCCCGAGTGCCTGTTGTTTATGCTGATCCGTACAGGGATGTATGCAAGGAAAGTACTTATACCCCCGAAGAGGCAACTCCTGAAACGACGGAGAGTTTAGAATCTCCAGCGCTTTAACGTGGAGAGTATGTCAGCAATTATTGAATACATTATTCAAAATTTATAAAACAATAAAATTATTTTTTAGTTTCCTTTATAATCAGGTTTTCTTTTTTCCAGGAATGCCTTTACCCCTTCTTTCAAATCATTTCCCGCATATAACATTCCCATTGATATTGCTTCTTCGTCAAGGTTTATCTTTGATGTGCTGTAAATAAGCCTCTTTGCCACATAAACGGATGCAGGTGAAATCTTTGTTGATAAATCTTTTGCAAGTTCCATGGTATTCTCATCCAAATTATCTTCAAATAATCTGGTAACAATGCCATAATACTCAGCTATGGTTCCGGATATTTTTTCACAGCTCAATATCATATCCATTGCCCTTGAAATGCCTATAAGATTTGGTAATCTCTGGCTTCCTCCGTATCCCGGAATTAATCCAAGAGATGTTTCCGGAAATCCTATTACAGAATCAGGTAAAGATGTCCTGATATCACACGCAAGGGAAAGTTCAAAACCCCCGCCCAGTACATATCCTCTTAACTGCGCAATGAAAATTTTGTTCATGTGCGTTATTTTATCAAAAACGTGCTCGCCCCTGCTTGATATCTGCATAAACATAAACGGATTGCTGATGAACTGTGATAAATCTGCGCCGGCAGAAAATGCACGTTCATTGCCTTTTATTACCACAACATTGACGTTATTATCCTCTTCTATTCTATCAAGCTGCTTTTCAATTGCCTTAAGCAGTTCAAAGCTCATTAAATTGTTCTTTCCATTTTCCAATGTCAATATGCCGACCTTTCCTTCTATTTTGTAGTCAATAAGTTCTGATTTTTTCTCTTCCGTTTTAACTGCTTTTCCGGACATTGCTTCTTTCATTTTATGCTCATTCAATGTCTTTGACGGTTTGAAAACTTCCATTTTATATTCATTGTAAAGTTTATCAAGTGTTTCTATAACATCATCATTGCTTAACCCGTTTGCAACAGTAACGGGCCCGAACGGCCTGTTGAGACCGAGTTTAACACCTGTTTCAATATCTTCCGGTGTTGCAACGCCATTCTCTATTAATTTTGTTGCCTCATTAATTTCAAGTGCAAACATATCCATTAAACTGATTTTGTCGCTTTCCTCTGCTTCCGGAATTTTAGCTTTTCCATTTTCCCAATTATATATTCCCGAACCTGTTTTCAAACCAAGATGCTTTTCTTTTACCAGGCCATCAAATGCCGTGCATTTAGAATAATCAGGCGATAATTCTTTTCCATAATATTTTAAAGAATCCACAACAGTATCTATTCCAACATAATCGAACAGCTGGTATGGACCCATTGGAAGGCCCTGCGATTTAAAATATTTGTCTATTTCTTCCGGTTTTGCAATTTTATTTCCATATGCACTGCACAGCAGCAGCATTTCCGGTGCAGAGATCCTGTTCACAACAAATCCGGCTTCATCCTTTAGAACTTTAATGGGTACCTTGCCAAGTGTCTTTGATAACTCTGCAACCTCATCAATATATTTCATTGATGTTTTGTCTCCTTTTATTACCTCGACAAGTTTCATTAAAATCGGCGGATTGAAAAAATGCATGCCAAGCAATCTTTCAGGATTTCTTATCTCTTCGGCCATTTCAGTTATCCTTATATTTGATGTGTTTGATGCAACTATCTTATCTGTATTCTCTGCAATTTCCTTTAAAACCTTAACCTTGATTTCATATACTTCCGGAACAACTTCAATTGAAATATCTGCATCCGCAACAGCGTCTTTTATATTGTTATAAAAGCTTATATTTTTTAATGCATTTTCTTTTCCATTGCTATCGAGTTTTTTCGATGCTATAAGCTTATCAAGGCTGTCATTCATGCCCTTTTTCGCTTTTTCTATAACTTCGGGATAAAAATCTTCGAGGTTTACTTTGAATCCTTTCAATGCAAATACCTCGGCTATGCTGTGGCCCATTACGCCTGCTCCGATCACTGCAACATTTTTAATCATAATGGCAGATTAATTAAGTGTTAATAGCCTTTTTGAAGTGGTAATTAAATCTTTTATATACTGGATTTACCATCTTCAAATAAAGCAGGTATTATCTTTAAATTCAATTGAACCAATGAAAATCTTATATTTCATTTACGTTTATAAGAGTTATAATTTCTTGATGGTAATGATTATAAATAAATAAAACATTATAATATATGGTAGAGTTTAAGCTGAATTTAAATAATTTTATAGAAGCTGCAGTTTCTTCGAACCCTGATCAGAAAATTATTTACAATAACTCTGAAATTACATACAAAGAATTCTATGAAAATGTTAGAAGGTTTGCGGGCAATTTAATTAAAATGGGAGTAAAACCGGGAGACAGGATAGGTGTTCTGGACTATGATACAATCAACTATATGTACTGCTATTATGCAATTCCAATGATAGGTGCAGTCATACATATGATTAATATAAGGTATCCACAGGAGGTTTTGTATTATACAATAAAAAATTCGGATGATAAATATCTTATTGTGAATGAAGATTTTATGCCATTAATCATGAAAAATAAGGATATGTTTGATTTTATTAAGGCATTTATTGTCTACAGTGAAAACAATACAAAAAATTATGAAGCTGAAAATATTTACAGTGCAAATAAACTTTTGAAAGATGTTGATGTAAAAATAGAACCGCCGGATGAAAATGCAATGGCAACATTATTTTACACATCGGGAACAACCGGATTGCCAAAGGGGGTATATTATTCTCATAAACAGTTAATACTTCACGCCCTTGCATCCTCCACTGCACTTGCAGATGAACCTTCTTTACTGAAAAAAACATCTGTTTTAATGCCTCTTGTACCCATGTTTCATGTCCATGCATGGGGAATGCCATACTTTGGCCTTATGCTTGGAATTAAGTACATTGTTCCCGGAAAATATGACTGGGATAAAATACTGGATGTAATGGAAAAAGAAAAAGTAACAAACTCAGCAATGGTTCCATCCATACTTTTTCTGCTGATGCAGGCAAAACGCGGAGTTGAAGTCCTTAAAAAGACTAAATTAAGGGTTGTAATAGGAGGCGCAGCTTTAAACGCAGGTCTCGCAGCCAAGGCTGAATCACTGGGTATGTCTCTTGTAACAGGTTATGGAATGTCTGAAACAGGCCCTATACTTACACTTTCAAACTATAACACCGATATATTAAAAGCAGATGAAAATACAAAAAAAATATACAGGAGAAAGACGGGAATACCTGTTCCAATGGTTGAATTAAGAGTTGTTTCCGGTGATAAAGATGTTTTACGCGATGACCGCGAAATAGGAGAAATTATAGTTAAATCGCCATGGCTTACTGAAGGCTACATCAATGACCCTGTAAAGACTGAAAAGCTGTGGAAAGGGGGATGGCTCCACACCGGTGATCTTGCAACAATGGATAAATTCGGCTATATTAAAATAGTTGACCGTGAAAGCGATGCTGTAAAGTCCGGTGGAGAATTCATACCCTCGATGGTACTGGAAGATCTGATCAGCACTGTCCCAGGTGTTGGCGAAGTTGCTGTTGTAAAGAAGAACGATGAAAAATGGGGCGAGAGGCCGGTTGCCTTCATACGCGGGAATGCATCAAAGGAAAGTATAATTAAAACCATGCAGGAATATGTCGATACAGGAAGAATTGCAAAGTTCTGGCTTCCCGATGATTATATATTTATAGATGAGTTTGAAAAAACCGGAACAGGAAAAATAGATAAAAAAGTATTAAGAAATAAACTGGAGTGAATAAAAATGGAAGATGTTTACATAGTAGATTACAGAAGAGTGCCTTTTTCAAGAGCACGCCCAAGAGACCCTGAGAAAGATGTATACAACGATTTAAGGATGGATAAACTTTTATCCGACCTTATTAGAGCATCTGTTAAGGAAACAAAAATAAATGCCGGTGAAATAGACGATGTAATTACAGGATGTGCATTCCAGGCCGGAGAGAACTGGACATATGGCGGAAGGCATCCTGTTTTACTTGCGGATTTGCCTGTAAGCGTACCTGCAATGTCAATGGACCGCGCATGTTCATCTTCATTGAATGCAACAGGCATAGGTTCGATGGAAATTATGACCGGAAGGGCAGGCATAATACTTGCAGGCGGCATGGAGCATATGACACATGTTCCACTGGGCATTGACAATCCATTTATTAAACCAAATATGGAATTAATGGTCAATCCCAAATATTCAAAATTCAATATGAATGTTTCATATAATATGGGATTGACAGCAGAAAAGCTTGCAAAATTAAGGAAAATATCAAGGGATGAAATGGATTTATATTCATATAATTCACATCTCAGGGCAGCAAAAGCCTATGATAGCGGTTTTATGAAAGACGAAATTATGCCTGTAACAGTAAATGGCAAAACAATAGATTCTGACATTGCAATTAGAAGGGATGTTTCACTTGAGCAGATAAAATCTCTTAAACCGGCTTTCAGCGAGGATGGAATAATAACAGCTGCCAATTCATCAAGTTTAAATGACGGTGCATCGCTGTTAATGCTAATGTCAGCTTCCAAAGTAAAGGAGTACGGTTTGAAGCCGATGGCAAAAATCGTGGACTTTGCTGCAGCAGGCGTTGATCCCACAATTATGGGCGAGGGTCCTGTACCTGCAACAGAGAAGGTATTAAAAAGAAATAAACTGAGTCCCGATGATATTAATTTCTGGGAAATTAATGAGGCATTCGCTGTTGTTGTTTTAAATGCTGTACATAAATTCAACCTTGACCTGAACCGTGTTAATATACATGGCGGCGGCATATCGATAGGCCATCCGCTGGGTGCAACAGGTGCAAGGCTTGCCGGTACACTTGCCAGGACACTGCAAAGCGAGAAGAAAGATCTTGGTATTGCAACACTCTGTGTCGGCGGCGGCCAGGGATATTCAATGTTACTGGAGCGTGTTTAAATGTTTGAGGAATATAATGATTACAGAAATAAAATAAGGGAATTCGCACTGAAAGAATTTAATGAGGAAGTTGCAGCAAGATATGACAGGGAAGAAAAATATCCTGATGAATTGAGGAAAAAATCACTGGATCTGGGAATAATAGACATGCAGAATCCTGCAAAGGTAATGATAGGCATAGAAGAACTTTGCAGGGTGGATGCGGGCCTTGGAATAGCAGTAACAACTCCATATTTTGGCAGCGAAGTTATAATGCTTTTCGGCAGTGATAAACAGAAAGAGTTATTAAACGATGTATATAAAGGAAAATATATACTTGGGCTTGGCGTGACAGAGCCATCAGGCGGCAGTGATGTTGCATCGTTAAAAACCGTGGCAAAGAAAGAAGGAAATAAATATATTTTGAATGGATCTAAAATGTTCATCACAAACGGTGGAATAGCAGATTATCTTGTAGTCCTAGCCAGAACATCCAGCGATGGAAATCCACATCATGGCCTCACAACTTTTCTGTTAAATACAAAAGCAAAAGGTTTCACAGCAAACAAACTTGTTGACAAACTCGGAGTAAGGGCAACTAATACTGCAGAATTAATATTCAATAATATAGAATTAAGCAGCGATGATATAATAGGCGAGGAGGGAAAAGGCTTCTATTATATTATGACGTTTTTCAATATAAGCAGAATTTATGTTGCTGCCCAGTCTCTTGGAATAGCAGAGGGTGCATTTGATAAAATTAAAAATTACTTCAAGGAAAATAATGTAAAGGATGAATATTCAATGTTCAGGCTTGCAGACATAGGTACAAGGGTTGAGGCGACAAGGCAGCTTACCTATAATGCTGCAACATATCTGTTTGAATTCAATCCAAAACCGGAACTTACCAGCATGGCAAAATCTTATGGCAGTGAAACCGCTGTAATCGCATCAGAGGCGGCAATGGAAATACTCGGTGATAAATCACTCAATGAAAATGTAGAAAGAATATTCAGGAATGCAAAGATTATGGAAATCTGGGAGGGAACAAGTGAAATTGAGAAGCTTGTTATAGCAAGGTATATACTTAAAGGTGATTAAATGAATGAGGAAAATAATATTCTTAAGGAAACAATTATAGAATTCTGCGAAAAGAACCTGGATGAAAAGAAAATAGAATCAGAAAAAATTGGAAGTAAAGTTATAAGCGATCTGGCATCTCAGGGATTTTTAGGTGCCATTATACCTGAAAAATATGGCGGTTCGGGCCTTGATGAAACTTCATATAATATAATCCTCGAGGAAATATCCAGGTATTCGCCGTCCACAGCCATGAAAATACTAATAACAAATTCAATGTATTTTCCCTCAGTAAAAGGAACAGAATTTGAATCAACTTTAAGTGATGTGGCATCTGGCAAAAAGAACGTTTCTGTGGATTTCATAAATTCCGGAAATTATATAATTGACGGAAATAAAATAAAAGGAAAACTTGAATCTATATTAAACGCAGATGCAGACAGTATAGTTGTTTTTCATGACGGAACTGAACTGATAGAAGGTAAATTCAACTACAAAGAAAGGGATTTTATGGGATTTAGAGGTCTCACGTTTGGCGACATTGAGATAAATAACGATTTCAAAAAACTGGGCAATAATAAAAGAAATGAAATTCTGGAATCCTTATATATTCCCTTATCAGCGGTTTCACTCGGTATAATTACAGAATCAATTAAAAAAGCCATGGATTATACCGGCGTCAGAAAAGCTTTTGGTAACTATCTCAGGGACTTTGAACCTGTATCTTTCAGACTTTCATCTCTTCTCGCGGGGGAAAATATACTCAGAAATATTATATATGACAGCATGGATAAATACTATGTTTACAACTTCGCAATGGAATCACTTGTTGAAACTGCAAGATACGCAGTAAATTCCCACGGCGGGTACGGCTATTTCAAGGATTTTGGAGTGGAAAAGTTCTACAGGGATGCAATAGTATTGAAGTCTCTCTTCTATGGAAACAATGAACTGAAGAAGCTTGCTGAACACGCATATGGTGAAAAATTAAATTTTGTTTAATTTTATTCATTTTTAAAAATTCTTCCCTCATAAATATATATTTCAGCATTTTTATAACAATTTTTTTCCATACCGGCCTTGATGCATGTTTCCTTTAAAAAATCCAGTGCCGATAGAGAATATTCCACAGCTACCTGAGGGAGCAATGTACCTGAATTGAATCCACTTTTAATGTAAATTCCATGAAGTCCTATTATTATTTTATCTATTTCATTTTCACTGATTTTTTTCAGTATTCCCAGGACTGTAATTTCTATATCTATTTTTTCAACATCATTTATGGATAATGGATAAAATCTTGGATCACCAAATCCTGCATTATATGCCGCTTTCTGAACGGTTTTAACAAGCGGCATTACCGGATTCATATAGCCTATGCATCCTCTGAGAGTTTCATTTTCATTCAATGTGACAAATGCACCCGCCTTAACCTGGAGCTTATCGGGTATTATCAATTCTTCCTGCTCTAAATTAAATCTTGATTTTATAGAATTTCTGGCAATTTTTATTAAAATTTTTCCATCATCATCGTTTAAGTCTTTGAGTACCTTATCATTTCCGTTGAACATAGATATTAAATTATAATATAGATTTAAACTTTTATATAAACTTTAAATAAATAATAGCAATACTTAAATATGGAAAATACCAGAGAACCCTATGTTGCAGGGGCTTTTTATCCGGAAAATTTTGAAATTCTAAAACAGCAGGTGAAATCATTACTCAGCTGTGAACAGCCGAAAATTGATTACTCGAAGTTGATTGGCATTATTGTGCCGCATGCAGGCTATACATATTCGGGCCATACTGCAGGATGTGCTTACAGCATGATTAAGGGACTAAAGAAAAAATCTTTCCTGATTATAGGACCAAATCATTATGGTTATCCATCCTATCCGGCGATATATACCGGAGGATACTGGAATACACCGCTGGGTGATGCTGCAGTTGATTCATTGCTGGCACAGAAACTTTTAAATAAATCCGACATAATTAAAGATGACAAGGAATCACATGCAATTGAACATTCTATCGAAGTACAGCTTCCGTTTCTTCAGCAATTATATAACCATAATTTTAAATTTGTACCATTAATACTCGGCCGGCAGGATTCCGATATAGCAAGAAATATAGCAGAAACAATAGAAAGTCTGGATGAAATGCCATTCATTATAATTAGTTCAGATTTGAACCACTACCTTCCATATGATGAGAACAATGCTCAGGATGATATTATAATGAATGATATATCTGATTTAAAAGTATCAAAATACTATGAAGATATTAAAACAAATAATATTACTGCATGCGGCTATGGTGCTATTGCCATATTAATGCTCATTACAAAGCACATGAAAGGTAAAATTGCACTTATAAATCACAGCAACTCAGGGGATTACAGCAGCGATAAGAGGCGCGTTGTGGGCTATGCATCAATGGTTGCATACAAATAAAATTTATATATAATTTTTGGCAATACTTATATACTATATAAGCGATATATGATGTTGTGTTAGTTGAATTATATAGATTAAATAAGGGCAAGATACAGTGCACGGCCTGCGAGAGATACTGTCTTTTAAGTCCGGGTCAGAGTGGATTTTGCGGTGTTCGCACTGCCACCGCCAATGGTTTGACACTGGATGTTTATAATACTCCATATGGATTTGCTATTGACCCTATAGAAAAAAAGCCCGTGCTTCATATGTACCCCAATTCAAGGATTCTTTCATTTGGTACATCCGGATGCAATTTTGCATGCAAATACTGCCAGAATTATGATATGAGCCAGCGGAAAAATGTTGCAGGTATACATGCAGAACCGGAAGATGTTGTAAAATTAGCAATTAAAAATCATGCAGACGGTATTGCATATACGTACAACGAGCCAACAGTTTTCATGGAATATGCCAGAGATGTGGGTTTGATTGCACATAAATATGGACTTTTCAATATTTTTGTCACAAATGGATTTGAGACTCCGGAATCGATGAAATTAGCCTCTGAATTTCTTGATATTATGACAGTCGATTTCAAGGGGAATGCAGGAACAAAATTTTATAATAAATATATCTCTGTGCTTTCACCTGAAAGTATATACAATACCATAAAACTGGCAATTGATTATGGAATACATACAGAAATAACAGATCTTGTAGTACCTGAAGTTGGCGACAGTCTTGATGATGCATCCAAAATGATAGAAAAAATACAAAATATAGCAGGAGAATACATTCCATTAAGCTTTTTAAGATACCATCCGGATTATAAAATGACCATACCGTCCACTCCTTTTGAGACTTTGAAAAAACATTATGACCTTGCAATAAATAAAGGTATGAAATATGTCTATTTAGGCAATGTACCTGAATATGATTATGAAAATACATACTGCCCTGAATGCAAAAATCTTCTGATCAGCAGACATACATTTGAATCAAAAGTTACTGGCCTTAACAGTGATGGTACCTGTAAATACTGTGGTTTTAATACAGGAATAAAGCTAAAAAAACAAGTCAAGAAAATTTATTCCTGAAATAATATGGTAAATTTACCGCAATTACATTTTTTGTGCTCAGTGCCTTGCATGTTTGATAGGTTTCTATAAATTCGTTGCTGATGTAATATATTAAAGAAAAATCCAGTTTTACCTCATTATCTTCAAGCCCCTCAATTTTATTGAAAAGATGCCTGCATGATATGGCTGTTATAAGATATTTGGATATTTCACGCCTCATCAAAACATAATACATATTTAACCCTGTTTATAAAGTTCCGGTCTTCTCTGTTTTAAAACAGGCATCTTCTTTCTAACATTATTTATTCTTTCCCTGTCTATATCGCAGTATATTATATCCTCATCCTCAGCGCTTCTTTTTACTATAGTGCCAATAGGGTCTGTAAATGAAGTTATTCCTGTGAAGCCGTCTCCAATTAAATTTGAGGTGGCAAGATATACAGTGTTCTCAAGCGCCCTCACAGAAACAAGTGATAACCACTGTTCTTCCTTAATGGGCCCGGCAAACCAGGCGGATATTAATATTATAACATCAACATCATTAAGTGAATAATTTCTAAAAACTTCAGGAAATCTGATGTCATAGCATATCAACATGCCGAAATTAATGTCACCGACTCCTGATATTTTAAAGGGACCATTGCCGTATGTATAAATGTCAGACTCTTTGTAACCGAAAGCATCGTAAAGATGCGTCTTGCGATAATAATTAACAAGACTGCCATTATTAACATATACTGCAGTATCATAATAATTTCCGTTGTATGATTCATTAATTCCCGTTATTATCCCTATTTTGTATCTCGATGATATATCAATCAGTTTTTTTATATATTCTCCATTAAGAGTCTCTGATTCCTTTTCAATTTTTTCCTTAAACGGAGAATAAAACATATAATATTCAGGGAATACAATAAGATCGGCAGTACCCGCCGCTATTGAGGCATAATGCTCTATGTTCCTTATGCTGACATCTTTATCGCCCACAGGTCTGAGCTGTGTGAGGGCTATTTTTACCATATTTTTACATATTTAACGTGAATATAAAAATTATGGTAGCTGGATTTAAATATATATTACCAATTGTGAAATATGAAAACTATAAAGATTGGAGCACTTGCCGATTCCGGAGATCTTTATCCATTTATACCGTTGATTAATGGAATGGTTAAATCCGTAGACCTTGATCTTGAGTTTGAATTTATACCAACAGTTCAGGAAGTTAATGATAAAATTGTCAAAAAAGACGTTGATGTATCTGTACCTTCAGCGGCACTTTATCCGTACATACAGAATGACTACAGTATTCTGTCATCTGCTGTTGCCTCGGCTGTTGATGGAATAACAGGTATGCCTGTGCTTTCAATGAAAAATATGGATATCAATGAAGTCAGGGAGTCAAATATAATTGTCCATGGATTAAATACCACAGCATTTAATTTATACAAACTTTTAATAGGTAAATATAAAAAACTGACTGTTGTACACAGAGTACTGGATGAAGTTGATGCAATGGTAAACGGAGATGGAGTCATGGTTGCAGTGCATGAGCTTAAAGCCATGTATGATCTTGAAAAAATGGGTGTAAAACCATACAGATTACTGAGTATGTGGGATATGTGGAAAAATCTTTCCGGCAATAAACCAATGCCAATGGGAACGGTAGTTATTAACTCTGACCTTGGCATGGATACTATGAAGAGATTTAAAGACATTTATAATAAGAGCAAAAAGTATGCCGAGGAACACATGGATGAAGTTTTACCTGTCGATGTTAAGATAATGAGGGAGGTACAGAATTCGGACATAAGCCTTGAAGTTATAAAAGGTACAATAGGAGCAGATGTCAAAGAATATAATGTTTCACAGAGTGATGTGAAATCCGGATTAGAATTCTTTTATGATATAATGGAAAAAAGGAATTTATTGCCACATGTTGATAAGATTAGTCTAATTTAAACGAAAAAAATGATAAAATTTTATATTTCGTTCATTTTAGTGAAATATGGCATAAATTATTCATATGTATGAGTGATAACTATTTATACATTAAAAGATTTTAATATTGATAGAAATGTCAGTACTGGGTGAAAAAACAGAAACAGGTCTTAAAGAACTGTTGACTGCAAATGCTGAGGACCATATGAGACTCAACGCTGCAGCAAAATATTTTGAGCAGATGGGCTACACGGAAACAGCAAAAGAACTTAGGGACAAAGCAAATGTTGAGCTTGGTCACTTCAATGCTATATTCGCCACACTGGTTAAATACGAGGGAGTACAGTCTCTTGTCAATGATATGGCAAAAGAAGAATCAGAACAGCACGTTTCAGAGTATACAAACGTTGCAAATGCAGCAAAGGCTGAAGGACACGATGACATAGAAGCTATGTTATGTGCATTCTCAGAACAGGAAAAGGGAATAGCCGAGACTCTGAACAAAATAAAATCAGCATACTAATATTATTATTTATTATTTATTTTTAATATTGAAACAGGCAATTTCTCATGCTTTATTTTGTATATAAATTCTCTGGAACTGTCATTAACAGTTATATCAAGTTCATTAATATCAAAATATTTTAAATCAACAGTATCAGATGACGGTTCCATGATGCCCGAAATTATTTTACACTCATAATCAAGTATTATGTAGTGAAATTTTTTGCTTATAGATTCCGTGATGCCAAGCAGTTTGCCAACGTCCACTTTTAGATGAGTTTCCTCTAACATTTCTCTTTTTAATCCTTCTTCCAGAGTCTCATTAAGCATTAATTTGCCACCCGGTATTGCCCATTTCCCCTTGTCGGGTTCATCCCTGCGCTTTCCAAGAAGAATCATATCATTTTTAAATATAAGCCCGCCTATTGCAATTCTCGGTACCCTGTCCATAAATAATTATTGTTATTTTATATTTAAATTATGACGATGTTAATTTTAGAATTGTACAATATTTAAATAATCATAAAGTATGTGGTCACCATGGATGAATCCGGAGATATACTTGAATCTATGGGATTCAGTAGCTACGAAGAACTTTTTACAGATATTCCAAAAAATATGCGGGTCAGCATGGATTTAGGAAATACTTTAAGCGAAATGGAAATAATTCAATTAATATCAGATACTGGCAGGAAAAATAAAAAGGCAAAAATCAGTTTTATGGGAAATGGAATTTATGACCGTTTTATTCCCCCACTAGTAGATGAAATAATAAACAGAAATGAATTTTTAACATCTTATACGCCGTACCAGCCTGAAATATCACAGGGAATACTCCATTCACTTTTTGAGTACCAGAGCATTATATCGGATTTGACAGAAATGGATGTTACAAATTCATCAATGTATGACGGTTTTACCTCACTTGCAGAGGCTGTAAGAATGGCATACAGAATAAATGGAAAAAATGAGGTTCTGATTCCGGAGAATATATACATCTCAAAATTGATGATAATGAAAAATTACTGTGCAGGTTTAAATATTAAAATCATTAAATATAATTTTGGTCCTGACGGTTTGATAGATATGGAGGATTTAAAATCTAAAATATCAGATAATACATCGGCAGTAATCGTTGAAAATCCAAATTCTTACGGTTTAATAGATATAAATGCCACAAAGGTCAATGAAATAAAGAAGGATGCGATACTTATTACATACTACGACCCGGTATCCCTTGGCATTATAATACCACCCGGTGAATACGGCACAGATATAGCAGTGGCGGAGGGCCAGCAGCTCGGGCTGCATATGAACTATGGCGGACCGCTTCTTGGGCTGTTTTCCTTTAAAAAAGAATATGTTCACAGGTCTCCGGGAAGATTAATAGGCATGTCAAATGACCTTGATGGAAAGAGGGCATTTGTAATGACACTCCAGGCGAGAGAACAGCATATAAGGAGGTCAAAAGCAATGAGCAATATATGTTCCAACCAGGCACTGATGGCAGTTGCAGCACTTTCATATTTATCAATTCTCGGTGAGCATGGCCTTAAAACTATCGCGTCCATTACTATAAATAAGAGCAAAAAATTGAAAAATGAACTTAACAGCCGTGGGATAAAATCAGTATTTAATGGAATAAATTTTTCAGACAATTTATTTTATTTTAATAATAGAGATATTCTTAAGAAAAATGGAATAGCAGGAGGTATGTCATTGAAATCCCTTATTGATACTGATAAATATAACAATGCTTCATTCTTCTCCGTAACAGAAAAAACAGGAGATAATGACATTGAGGAACTTGCAAAAATATTAGGTGATTAAGATGTACAGGCAGGCTTATTATGATGAGGATTTTATAATTAATTTTAAAACCGGAAATGATTATTACATTGAGGAATCAGATACAGAAATACCTGAAGGGCTCAGGAGAAAAAATTTGAGGCTTCCGGATGTTAGAAGTGTGGACGTTTCAAGGCATTTTACAAGGCTCTCTGAGATGAATTATTCTGTGGATATCGGTATGTATCCTCTTGGTTCATGCACAATGAAGTTCAATCCGAAATATGCGGATTTCATTTCATCAATGGATGATTTTAATTCAACACATCCGCTTGAAGATGAATCATATGTCCAGGGCAATTTAGAGGTTATGTATAAACTTCAGTCACTGTTGAGTAAAATCTCAGGAATGGATTATACCAGTTTGCAGCCATCTGCCGGAGCCCATGGTGAATTTACAGGAATATTAATAATAAGAAAATATTTCGAGATTCGGGGTGAACTGGGTCAGCGTGATGAGATTATTATTCCTGATTCAGCACATGGAACCAATCCGGCATCGGCTTCCATGGGCGGTTTTAAGGTCATTGAAATACCATCGGATGAGAATGGCCTCGTTGATCTTGATGCTCTAAAGGCAGCAGCCGGAGAACACACGGCAGCATTTATGATTACAAATCCAAATACGCTTGGCATCTTTGATGATAGAATATCTGAAATATCATCAATTATACATAACAGCGGTGCTCTTCTATACTATGACGGTGCAAATTTCAATGCAATTCTTGGAATTACAACTCCCGGAATTATGGGTTTTGATATTGTACATTTCAACCTGCATAAGACATTTGCAACTCCGCACGGCGGTGGCGGTCCGGGCGCCGGTCCGGTATCGGTGAAAGCATCTTTAAGGGAATTTTTACCTGTGCCTCTCGTAGTAAAAGACGGTGATTCCTATGCTTTGACCTATAATATAAAAAACAGCATAGGAAAATTATCATCATACTATGGATCATTTGGAATAATTTTAAGGGCACTTGCATATACTTTAAAGAATGGAAATGGATTAACTGCAAATTCAAAGCGTGCAGTTATGAATTCCAATTACATGGCAAATGCCCTTTCAAAATATTATAATATACCCTTTAAAAAATTAAAAAAACACGAATTTGTATTATCAACAGAAAATACCGGCAGAAAGGCTCTGGATATTTCGAAATTTATACTTGATTATGGAATACATTCACCGACAACATATTTTCCATTGATAGTCCATGAAGCCATGATGATAGAACCAACAGAATCAGCTACTAAAAAAGATATGGATTATTATATTGATGTTATGAAAAAAGCGCTTGAGGTACCACTGGAAGAACTTAAAGCAGCACCTGTAAATACATCTGTTAAGAGAATAGATGAAATTAAGGCTGCAAGAGAATTGATTCTTAAATGGCAGTGAATTTTATATAATAAAATTAAGATATAATATTATTTATACAATAATTTTTATAATTTCACTTTTTACTAAAAAATGTTCTTACTGACGGTGGAATGGAAGACCATATCGATATAGCCTCATCCACATCCTTTTCTGTTTGCAGATGGTTGCCCAGTTGTTTTATTAATCTATAAGGTATTGAAAGGCCGTCTATAGACGAAAGACCGGCTTTCATAACATCATTTGGATTTGATAAATTGCTTATAACAACTTTGGTGCTTACATTATACTTCTTAAGCATGTCATTAACGTGCTGTGCAAATATACCGTCATCCTTAACCATATCATCAGACTGGTCCGCCTTTATAGCAATATAATCTGCAAAGTTTTGCGCCGCCATAATGGCCTGAAGATAGTTGTACACAGAAATGGCACATGTTTTAACTTTCTTTTCGTTTAAATATTTCATTGCTTTAAAACCATAAAATGTTGCCGGAATTCTTATTACCATATTCATGCCAAGGGAATATATTTTCATTGCCTGTGATACTATCTCATCGTATTCCCTGCCTATAATCTGAACATGGACCTCTCCATTCATAATTTTTGATATATTTGAAATAACCTGGTCTGTAGTATAACCCTTTTCCACTTCTCTTGCAATGGATTGCGGGTCCGTTGTAACGCCATCTATAAAACCATAATCGACTATTTCCCTGATTTCCTCAATACTGGCACTTTCAAGAAATAATTTCATAATTATCCATGTTAAATTATTATACTCTATTTAATTATATTGTAGAAATTTGTGGCGTAATTTATCTACTGTTAAATTTTATACCGGTTTATAAAATTATATGTATTCGAAAATATTTTCCATTACTTCATTATCACCGGGAACGGATAAGAGTATACCATAAAGTCCGTATTTTGATAAATCCCTGATATAATTTTTTAAATCCTTTAAATCTATGGCCGACTGTTTGATTCTCTTTAATATATCATAATTACGATCAGTTTTAACAATTATATATGGCATTAATCGCTTAGTATCGACATTATCAAGCATTGATAATTTATTAATGTTTATAACAAGGAATAAATCAGCCGGAAGTTCCATCCTTTTCTTAATATCTTCCGCCGGTCTGTTAAAGCTCAGGATCAATCCGCTTTTTAATTTCCTCTTTTTTGCAATGAAAATAGCATTTTCCGAGGTAATATGGTTGACTTCTTTACCAAATTTAGGTGTATCACCCTGTGTAAATATCATTGAAGCATTCAGTGCAAGTGCAGCATGTATTTCAGATCTCAGTTTAAGTTCATTTATATCTTTAAGTCTCTGATTAATGATAATTTCTCTATCCGGAAAAACAGATCTTATAATGCAGGCAATCAAATCCGGAGGCACAGTTGGATAACCAAGTGGATTATCAGGAATATTAAAGCCGTCAAAATTATCCATTTTCTTAATTCTTTCTTTAAATTGTACAAGATGCTTTGAGGGATATATTTCGGCAAATATTTTCATTTAAGCTTTATATGCTGTTAAAATATAGACTTTTTTATTAAACAGGAATTTTTTTAATTGATTAATAATAAATTACCATGAAACATTTTAAAATATAGTTTTGAAATTATGAAAAGTTATATAAATACATTTAATTCATCGCTATTATTAAGTATATATTTTGCATCTTTATAAAATGAGGATTGAGCACAGTTACGGCATTATAATATATTCGTATATCAATGAAGCTCCGGTTTATTTGTTCCTATCAAGAAGGGAAGGATGGTACGATTTTCCCAAGGGGCACATAGAAGCAGGGGAAACTGGCACAATGGCAGCCCTCAGGGAAACATACGAGGAATCAGGCATTAAACTCAGTGAAGATCAGTTAATTCCATTTTTCAGCCACGACATAGAATATAATTTTACATATAACGGTATAAAAATTGAAAAGCATGTTGAGATGTATATGGCTCATGTTAATAATGTAGAAGTAAAAGTTTCTTCTGAGCATACGGGCTATAAATGGCTTTCATTTGAGGATGCCATGTCCATTCTTAAATTTAATAATCAGAAGGAGTTGCTGTCATTCGCCGAAAAATACAGGATAAAATTTGAGTGTATGGCTAAATTGAATGAAGAATATGGTGAATTATACAAAACCCCTGACTGGAAACTAAGTAAAAACTTTGTACCCGGGACAGGAAATTTATGTTCAAAAATCATGGTTATCGGGCAGGCACCGGGAAAAAATGAGGATATACAGAAAAAACCATTTGTTGGGAGGAGCGGCCAGCTTCTGGATAATATACTTATGAATGCAGGCATCAATAGGAATGATATATACATAACCAGTGTTGTTCAGTTTTTTCCCCCTTCAAATAGAATACCGGATAAAAAAGAAATTTCTTTGTGCCTTCCATATTTAAAAAAGCAGATAGAAATTATAGATCCTGATTATATTATACTTCTCGGAAGGGTTGCTGCCGGTTCATTATGCGATATAGAAAATATAATGAACAGCCATGGTAAAATTATAGATGGAAAATATTTTATTACATTTCATCCGGCGGCAGGACTCAGAAATCCTGAATTTTTGAAACTAATGCAGGATGATTTACTGAAATTCCAGCAAATAATAAAGGCAGGAAACATATAATTCAATTCCATCATGAATTTTACAAAAACAATAAAATCAATAATAGTTTGGAAATGCCTGTCCCTGAATCAAATAGCAGTGAAATTTAGAATTAAGAAAAACTCCTATTTCTCTGTCAAGCAAAAATGTTTTTTTTGAAACATAAAATCATATATTATTATATTTACATGATAGTACTGTCTCCAAAAAAGATATTCATGCATATATGATAATTATAATTATATAATCATTTTATATTTATCAGCGGTCTTCCCGGCCATGGATTCTTTGTAGCTATTGTTTTACTGCTCTGTACTTCTATTTTAACTCCAAGCGATTTTTCCATAAAATCAAGGTTTTCACGGATAATATTATATTCATCTGCAGGTTCTTCTGAAATACGCTTCTTATTTTTCATATAGTCGCCTATCATGATTCTATAATTCTTTTCCAGTGTATTTGCTTTATAATCTGTAATAAATTTCATCTGCTCATCGCCATAAACAGTTATAAATGCAGTTTTTGCTTCTATTTTTATAATTTTAAGTATTTCTCTTATATCCGATAATAGAGACTGTAAATACTCCTCAGATTTGAGAACCTTAAAATCTATCTTATCGTATACATCTGTATCAATTGTTTCTGAACTTACATACGTGTTTGCCGCATATCTGTGCCAGTACTCCTCACAGGCAAATGGGATAACAGGCGATAACGCCCTCAGCCAGTCCTTAATAATCATGCCAAGTGCTGCGTTTATATTTCCGCCGCGGTTTTCCAGAGATTTTAAATCATTTATTACATTATAAAAAATTGAAATATATGCATCTCTTATATTCATTGATTCCATCATAGAAATATAGTTTTTAAGGTTGAGATAAAATGAGGAGTAAAACCATTTATAAATATAGGAATTTATCTCCTCTGTCTCTGAATAATTATCCAGCATTTCAATAAAATAAAGATATCTTTTCTTTACTGATGAAAGGTCCTTTTCATTCCAGTCAAGAAGGGATGAAATATCTGCGCCAACTGCTATAAAAAGTCTGTATAAGTCAGCAGAATATTTGTTAACTATATCCAAAAGTGATATGACATTGCCCTTGCTTTTAGAAATTTTACTTCCATTTGATATGACAAGGCCGGAAATTAAGAGGCCACCCGGTAAATTTTTTCCTGAAAACAGTGCAGCATGGTTCATAACAAAGAATGAAAGATGATTTGATATATGGGGCGGTGCAGTTATTCTGAGGTCATTTCCATACCAGTAATCAAAGGCATTTTTTGCATTAAATGCATTATCAACAGTAAATTTATCATAATTATTTTCCAGCGGTTTTCCCATAAATATATAATCAAGTATTTCACCGGGAATGCTGTTCAGATGTTTATATATATTTTCAAGTTCATTTCTGTTAGTATATGCAATCATGTATATTGTAGAATCAGAAAGTGATTCAATAACCCAGTTTTTATCGAATGGAAGAGGTGTACCTATACCGCGCCTCCTGGCGCATGGCCTTTCTTTTAACCAGTCTATTGCATCGTTCATGAGTTTTCTGTATATCTCCGGATAAAATTTCATTGAATTTATAAGGTCATGTGCCTTTTTCTTTAGCCATTCCGGTGAATAGTCTATAAACCACTGATTATTTAATACAGCCACTATAACCTTTGAACCCGATCTTGTAACAGCTTTTCTTGTAGTTTCATAAAATATTAATGCATGTTTTTCTTTTATAAGATCAGATTTTATTATTTCCCTGCCCTCTGAAACTGATAAATTCGTATATTTTCCTGAATTTATTAATTTGCCGCTGTAAAACTCCTCTTTATATAATTCCTGCGTCGCCTCCTTTAATTTTTCTGTATCTTCTTTCAGGTTGTATTTTTTTACCAGTAATTCGACATTTATATTACTGTCAAGCTTCACAACTTTTTTTATTTCATTTTTTATTCCATTCTTATTGTAGAAAAGAAAATCAAATATGGAATGCCCGGGAACAGAATAAACTATGCCGGTGCCATTATCAGGGTCAACAAAATCCGCCGTGATTACACCAACTTCAGCATTATAGAATGGAACAGTAAATTTTTGAGAAATTATATTATCAACAGGGATATCGGAAATATATCTTGCATCATCATGCTGGAGCAGAAATTTCAAATGCCCTTCATATGACATGCATATCTTTTTGTTTTCATAAGAAACAAGAACATATCTTGCATTCCCATTGACCCATATATTTGTTACGCCATAAATTGTTTCAGGCCTCAGTGATGCTGCCATAAGGTAAAAGCCATTGCCTTTGAAGAGAACTCCTGTAAATTCTTCTATACTGACTTTATCTGTGTCTCCATCCTTAATATCATCCTCACCAACCGCATTTTCATCGTCTATCGAATAAAGTATGGGATATTTGCCGTTCTTTATCAATCCAAGTGATTTTAAATGCATAAACTGCCATTTTACTATTTCCTGATAAAATAAATCGCCTGATGTAAACTTTCTTGTCCAGTCTATAGAATAGCCAAGGTCAGTAAAATCTTTTATTATCACCCTTGAAAAATAATCTGCTATGTTTTCCGGTTTTTCAAAAGATTTTAAAATTTTTGGTATATCATCCATTTTTTCGTACTCTGAAAGATAGCTGCGGTAAAGTTTTTCTGTATCAGGTTCGTGGTGTTTTAATCTCTCTGAAAATGCAAGTATCGGTGTTCCACTCTCATGAAATGCCATTGGAAATAAAACATTATATCCTGTTAATCTTTTATATCTTGCTATTATGTCTCCTAAAGTATATGTCCTGCCATGGCCGACATGTAAAGAACCGTTGGTATATGGCCAGGGAACTGTTACAAAGAACTTCTTTTTATTTTCGTCCACTGAAGGTTCAAATACACGATCATTCTTCCAGTTTTCACGCCATTTTTTCTCTACAATATCATCCATTTAAACCACTAGGACTGCTGCCGCCACAACCGTTGCCCATTCGTCAGGCTTTAATACAACTGTAGTTGCTGCAATATTTTTTGTACTTAATATTTTATCATCCAGTACATATTCGCTTTTTTTATCATCCCATTTGAGATGGTCATCAAGTCCCATGGTGCTTGCAAGCATCTCCGCGGCGAGTTTTTCAGCGAAATATCCTGAATCGTTTTCAGTCTGCCCGAAATTATGATGTTCACTTAAATATCCCCACTTGCTTCTGTCTGATGGAACAGCAACACCGATTGCTGAGGAAATCATTCTATTAAGTTCATTTGATGAGTTCCTTGCAAGTACTGTGAATAATATCTGTCCATATGATAATAACTTTAAACCTTCTGCTTTGTCCACTATCTCAACAAACGGCGGTAAAATAGAACTGACACTTACCAGATTATATGCAGCTATATCAGCATCTCTGAGTGCATTTTCAAACGATTGCAGCTGTGTCTCTCCGCGTCCGATTCCACGGGTAAAAAATATTTTTTTTGGCAGTAACATGAGGGTGTATTATTAATTATTTAAAATATTTACTGGCACGGTTATCTGAATTTCTACTATCGGGTGCATAAATCAATACATAAAAAAAAGTTATAATATTTTAAATATTAATTTGTTATCTATTAGTCATATCAATGATACCGGATAATGTTTTTCAGTTACTTGAACCACAACTCGTAGAGGTCGCAAGGAAAGCAGGGATAACAGACCCTACAGAAGCGCAGAGGCTGGCAATTCCTGAAATATTAAAAGGTGAAAATGTTATATTGATATCTCCTACAGGCTCAGGAAAAACAGAGGCAGCATTGCTTCCGCTTCTAAATAAGATTTATATGAAAAAACCGGAACCGATATCACTTTTATATATAACACCGCTGAGGGCGCTCAACAGGGATATGCTATCAAGGGTATTTGAATACTGTAAAACTCTTGATATAAGAGTACAGGTCAGGCACAGCGATATAAGCCAGGCCGAGAAAAATAATATATCAAAAAATCCTGCCGATATATTAATTACAACACCGGAATCACTTCAGCTTCTTTTAATGGGCAAAAGACTCCGTGAACACATAAAAAATGTAAAATATGTTGTGGTGGATGAGGTTCATGAGATGGCCCAGAATGAGCGCGGATCCCAGTTTTCAATAGCTATGGAAAGATTAAAACAGATTTCAGGCGATTTTCAAATCATAGGACTGTCTGCAACTGCCAGAAATGAGAAAGAGCTTTCATTGTTTTTATCACCGAAAAAACCTGCAAAAATAATTAAACCTGTAATTAATAAAAAAATGGATATAAAAGTAATTTTGCCTGATGAGAGTGATGAGGAAACAGCCGAAAAAATGGGATGCGACCCGCAGTATGCCGGATCAATAAAACTAATTCACTCCATTATACAGGAAAATACAGGTACAATTGTATTTGTAAACAGAAGGTACGTTGCAGAAGACATTTCATTCAGAATGAATTTATGGCTTAAGAATTCCGGAATAGCAGTTCATCACGGATCATTATCAAAGGAAACAAGAGAGAAGGCAGAAAGTGACTTCAAGTCAGGAAAGATAGCAGGATTGATATGCACATCATCACTTGAGCTTGGAATAGATATAGGAACAGCAGATATGGTTGTTCAGTTCAATTCTCCAAGGCAGATTAACAAGATGATACAGCGTATCGGCCGTGCCGGTCATTCTCTTGAAAAAGTATCACGTGGAACAGTAATTTGCAATGATGTCATAGAATTGGAGGAAGCATCGGCAATAGTTGAAAATATACTTTCAGGGCAACTTGAAAATGTTATGATAAGAAAAAATTCATTATCAACAGTTGCAAATCAGATAATGCTTGAACTTAATTATTCAAAAAAAATAGATTACAAAAATTTTTATAATGTTATAAAAGGTGCATATCCGTTCAATGATTTAAATTATGAAGATTATTTTTCAGTGATAGAATTATTATCAAGAACGAAAAAATTAATTATAGATGAAAATTATATAATCAAGAGATATTCTATATTGAATTATTTTATAGAAAATATCTCAATGATAGCCAGTGAGAGGAATTATAAAGTCATAGATGTTATAAACAAAAAATTTATAGGTACTTTAGATGAAAAGTATGTTGTAAATGAAGTTTCCCCCGGTTCATATTTTGTTATAAAGGGGTCGACATGGCGGACTATAAGAATAGATGACGATAAAATTTACGTTGAACCATTTTCCACAGCTGCAATCGCACCGCACTGGGTTGGAGAGGAAATTCCTGTTCTATATGAGGCAACATCCAGAGTATCACTGGACAGGAAGAATAAATATATAGCAAATTTTATAAATAGCCGCGGAAAAGAAGCACTTGAAAACTGGTATAAAAATGATATGGCAACACTTGATAAGATAATTATCGAGGCACACAACTCAGAGATTATAATACAGATACTTCTGGGAAGCCTTGGGAATTTTACACTTGCACAGATATTATCCGGAATATTAACATCCATAACCGGAGAAAGCGTTGAGATGGATTACTCGCCCTATCATATTTATATGAGGGTTGGACGCAATATGTCTGCAGAGGACATAAAAAACATAATTACCGGGTTTGACCTGAATAATCTTGATGGTTATATAAAATCATCTGCAAGGCGTTCCAGATTTTTTAACAATGTTTTTTTATACGAGGCCAGAAAATTCGGAATTATTACAAACAAGGCAGATATTACAAGGATAAGATTTGAGAAAATAGTTGATTCTTATTTTAATACTCCTGTTTATGAGGATTCAATAAGAAAATTGATTTTTGATTATATGGATGTTGAAGTTTTGAAGAAATACCTTGAAAGTTTAACAGAAGATATGTTCATTTTAAAGTCAAAAATTTCAGACTCTTCAAATGTCTTTCTTTCGCATTATTCAGAGAGAGTTATGCCATTAAAGCCCACAAAAACAATACTTGAATCGATTAAAAAGAGGCTTGTAAATGAGGAGGTAATATTATACTGTACGTCCTGTGGATATAAGAGAACATTAAAAATAAAGGATATTTACGATATTAAATGCCCTATATGCCATTCAAGCCTTGTAGCTTCCATTTCAAAATATGATGAGGAACTATTAAATAAAAATAATGATGAAAAGGCTAAAAAGAGGCTAATTAAAAACGCCCATCTTGTAAGGGAGCGCGGGATAACTGCCGTTATGGTTCTTGCTGCCCGCGGTGTTGGGCCTGAAATGGCATCGAGAATACTTGAAGTTTCATATCCAAATGAGGATGATTTAATCAGAAGATTGCTCACTGCAGAAACCGAATTCGCAAAAAACAGACAGTACTGGTGAAATATTAATATAGCGTTTTTTATAATTTGTATATAATATAATTAACGTCTATATAGATAAGTATATATAGAAGTTTATTTTTACTTATTTGATAATCATGATCGGTGGTCAACCCATATTTATATTGAGAGAGGGAACAAAAAGGGAAAGCGGAAAAGATGCAATGTTCGAGAATATTGATGCAGCTAAAGCTATAGCTACATCGATTAGATCAACGCTTGGACCGAGGGGCATGGATAAAATGCTCGTAGATTCTCTTGGCGATATCGTTATAACAAATGATGGTGTAACAATTTTAAAGGAAATGGATGTTGAGCATCCTGCAGCCAAGATGATGGTTGAAGTATCAAAAACACAGGACAGCTATGTTGGCGATGGAACAACAACTGCTGTTATAATTGCAGGAGCACTGCTTGACCAGGCAGAGTCACTTATAAAGCAGAATGTACATCCCACAGTAATAACAGAGGGTTATAAAACAGCAGCCGCACAGGCCAGCAGGGTTCTGGACAGCATATCAAAGCCGGTTACATTAAAAGATAAGGAAATACTTATTAAGATGGCAAAAACCTCCCTTAACAGCAAGAGTGCATCTGTTGAGAGTGATCTTTTAGGAGAAATTTCATACAATGCAATAAAAAACATTGCCGAGGAGAGGGATGGGAAATACTATGTTGATTTTGACAATCTGCAAATAGTAAAGAAAAACAGCGGAGAAATTGATGAAACACAGCTAATAGATGGAATTATACTTGACAAAGAAAAAGTTCATCCAAACATGCCAAAAATAGTCAAAAATGCAAAGATAGCACTTTTAGATGTTGCACTTGAGATAAAGAAACCGGAATTTGATACAAATCTTCAGATAAGCGATCCGTCAATGATACAGAAATTCCTGGGTCAGGAGGAAGATTTATTGAAGGAAATGGTAGATAAGGTAAAGGCAACAGGAGCAAATGTCGTCATCACACAGAAAGGAATAGATGACATGGCACAGCATTATCTTTCAAAGGCAGGCATATATGCAGTCCGCAGGGTAAAAAAATCAGATGTTGACAAGCTTGCAAAGGCAACAGGAGCAGCAATAGTTTCATCACTTGAAGAAATTTCAGCAGCCGATCTCGGAGCAGCAGACACAGTGGAAGAGAAGAAAATAAGCGATGACTACATGACTTTCATAACCGGAAGCAAAAATCCAAAGGCAATAAGCCTTCTAATAAGGGCAGGAACTGAACATGTTGCCGATGAAATCGAGAGGTCTCTTACAGATTCACTTCATGTGGTCGCTGCAAATAGACATGCTTATAAAAATAAGAAGCGCTCATGCAAACGGCCAAAAAACCTACGGTATCAATGTATTTACCGGAAATGTTGAGGATATGGAGAAATCAGGTGTCATAGAACCGATCAGAGTTGGAAAACAGGCTGTTGAAGCTTCAACAGAGGCTGCAGTAATGATATTAAGAATTGATGATGTAATAGCAACCAAGTCATCAAGGGGCGGCTCTCCAGGAGGAATGCCCCCGGGTGGTATGGGCGGCATGGGTGGTATGGGCGGAATGCCCCCAGGCGGAGATTACTGATTTTAATTTTTTTAATAGGAATATTTATTAATTTTTTTGTACTTGCTGTTATATGATGCATATAGGTTTGTATTATAAAGTTAAAGAAGGACATGATAAAGATTTTGAATCATCATTCAACGGAGTTTTGAAATTATTGAAAAGCCAGCCTGAAACGGGTTTTATAGATGGCAAATTATATAAGGAAGTTGACTGTCCAAGGGAATACATGATTTATACAGAGTGGAAGGATAAGGATTCATTCCAGAAATTTGTGGAAATGAGAGAATTCAAAGATACAACAAATTATGGAAAAAGTATACTTGAGGGTGCTCCAAGAAATAAAATTTTTGGGGAAAGCAGGGAACAAACTTATTAAATTAATTATAATACACATTTAATGGAAATAAGTTATCAGGCAGGTTCTATAATATCAGATGAAAATTATAATGGAATATTTACATTTGATGAAAGAATTAAAAAATATAGGGCGCCTGCATACAAATATTCAGAAATAATTAAAGCTGAAAATATTAAAGACCATGTTTTTGAAAATAAAATTCTTAATGTCACTTCTGAACTAAAGCTCAGGCCTTACCAGGAAAAATCCATCGAATTATGGTCAAAAAACAATTATTCCGGTACTATAGTACTACCAACAGCAGCGGGAAAAACAATTCTTGGTATATATGCCATAACACTATTAAAAGTTCCCACAATCATATTTGCTCCTACCATAGAACTAATTATTCAGTGGAGGGAAAAATTAAAAAATACATTACATACAGAGATCGGCCAGATTGGCGGCGGCGAGAAGGAGATACTTGATATTTCAGTTTCAACTTATGATTCTGCATATTTAATGGCAGATAAACTTGGCAACAGGTTTAAGCTCTTTATTGCAGATGAAGTGCATCATATGGCTTCTGAAAGTTATCTCCAGATTGCAAAAATGTATGCTTCGCCATATCGTCTTGGCTTAACAGCCACATATGAAAGGGCAGACAGCCTTCATGAAGTTCTTGAAAATTATATGGGTGGAAAGGTTTTTGAACTGGGCTATGAGGAACTGAATGACTTCATTTCAAATTATAAAATAGTAAGAATTCCGGTTGACTTAAGTGAGGAGGATGAAAAAGAATATAACAAAAATCGTGAGATATTTTTATCCTATATCCGTAAAAGAGATATAAAAATAAATGGAAATATGGATTTTGAACATCTTATAAGGTCATCATGGAATCCTGAGGGAAGGGAGGCACTTTCTGCATGGAGAAGGTCGCGGGAAATAGCTTTCAATGCCAATCAAAAAATAGAATACGTTGGCTACATACTTTCAAAACACAAAGGCGAAAAGATTATAATTTTTTCAGAAGATACAAACACAGCCTATGGCATATCAAGAAAGTTTCTTGTTCCTGCACTTACATATATGACTGCAGGAAGGGAGAGAAAAAAATATCTTGACATGTTTAAAACGGGGGAAATTACAGTTCTGGCCACATCAAGGATACTTGACGAGGGTGTGGATGTTCCTGATGCTTCCATAGCTATTATTATGAGTGGGTCCGGAAGTACACGGCAATTCAGACAGCGTCTTGGCCGTATTTTAAGGCCGTCCGAGGGTAAATCCAGCTATTTATATGAACTGGTAAGCCAGGGCACAACAGAATATGGCACTTCAAGGAGGAGGAGGAAGGGTGTTCCCGTCGGAATTAATGATAACCCGTAAGACAAAAACAGGTATGATATTTCCTGTTTTTCTCTCGGACGAAAACAACGATTATATAACTTCTGTGAGGGATATTTTTTATAATAATATTGGGCAGAAGAAAGATATAATAGCCGCAAAATTGAAGGAACTTGAATCAACAGCCCAGAACATTAAAATAATACGGGCACTGGCACTTCTATATTTCCGGCACTCTATTTTCGCTCCGCCGGTGAATGTTGATGCCGAGGCTCTGAGAGACAAAGTTTTCAGGATGGCAAGGATACCTCCTGTTACTCCCGAATCAAGGGAAATAATATTAAAAGAAGCCGGAAAAAAGTTTGACATTAATCCGGATGAAGTTATTGCAGGACTCTATTCTGACAAGGACAGCGAGTTTATATTAAAAGAACCTTTTGATCTGGATATGTGGGGTGTTGCAAAAAAGTACAATATTGAACAGCTGGAAACTATATTCATGAAGGCTAAAGAATTAACAATTACAAATTTGTCCGCATGGAATTATATATTAACTTCAATTAAAAAACTTGGTCTACTGTATGAGGCCGAGATTGAAAACAAAACACTTTCCGGTATTAAGGTAACAGGGCCGCTTCAAATATTTGAAAATACAGAAAGATACGGAACACGATTTTCACAGCTTATAAGAAAGCTTGCAGGGCTTGAGAAGTGGGAAATAGAGGGCATAATAAGATTAAAAGATAAATTTGATAAAACTACAAAAGAATATAAAATAAAATTAAGTGATTCAATTTCATATTACCTTCCGGATATAAAAAGAAGTGAAGATAAGAATCTTCCTGAATTTGTCAGGCCTTCGGAACCGCTTTTTTATGACAATTCTGTCTATTTTCCCGACTATATTATGAATTTAAATAATAAAAATATTTACATTAACATAAGCAACAAACGCAGTCTGGAAAATGATAATGAAATAGCAAAAAGAATGTCAAAAAATTTTATATGGATAAATGTTGTTATTCTTTCACAGGGCGAAAAGAAGCTAAATAATGTATATACTTTTCAAAATGATATTGATTTTTATGTTTTAAAGGAAATGCTTGAGAAAAAATATGCAGAGAATAAATCTCTGAACAGTGAGCTTGATAAAAATTCAATAGATGCTATAAAAACTACAGTTGACAAACTTTATCCTGATACAGAGAAAATGTTTGAGTATATAGAATCACAGGGATTAATACCGGAACGTGTTTTGCCCGCACTGGGCTATAAACTTAAGTGGCACGGTCTGGATATAATAGTATTGAAAAAATAAACATAAAAATAATTTATATGTAATTCCACAGCGGGTCCTGCCAGAGGTCATACTCCTCAGTTATTTCCTTTATATCTCTGATTTTAAAATTATTATTCAGTTTTTCTTTATTATATAATTCCATTAAATTATCATAATTATATTTTCCATACTCATCAAATTTTTCTCTTAACTTTTTCTTCATTACCGGATGAATATCATTTAATTTTTCAGATTTATACAGAACACGGTAATATTTATCCTTATCAAGCGTGACATGAAAGATCTGCCATTTTAAATCAGATAATTCATTTTGTAAAAAGTAATTTCCTGTTAAATTTGATATTGCAGACACAACGTCATTTTCGCCGGCTTTCTCCAACTGAAATGCTATCTCAACCCCATTCATAATAAACACCATTAACTCTAATTCTTCTTAATGATTCTGTCATGTATTATATACCATGTGCCCAGGGCTATAATTCCAAGTTTTCCATCTGCATCAAAGAGCTTTATCTCTATGATTACTGCTGTCCTGCCTGTCTTTACTGCATCTGCAACAATCTTAAACGGTCCATTACTCATTGGTGCAAGAAAGTTTATCTTGAGCTCCTGTGTAACCTGGTCAATTCCAGGATTAACTGTCATTGTTGTTATCCCGCCTGCGTAATCCAGTGCGGTCATCATAGCGCCGCCATGCAGGACTTTTCCTGCTCTTGTGGCATTGTCCGAGTATGGCATTGATAATTCCACATGCCCCTCTTTTATACCGGTAATCCTGATACCCAGATATGAATATAAATTCTCATTTTTCTCAAATAGTCCATTAAGCTTATCCAGATCTCCGGAAAGACTCATTATAGATTCAATTCTTCCAGCCATGTACAGAAATGTGATTTTTATATTTATACAATGGCATGGCATTATGATTTTTTGTGTAAATAACATATTCTATTAAAAATATTATTTTTGAACAAAATTCTATTTACATAAAGGATATATTTTAATTTATTATGTCATTATGATTACACAAATGGAAGACTATGATGTTAAGATAGTGCCTGTTAACTATGAGCGCAGAATAAAACTCTCCTTCTGTGCAGTTATAATGGAATACAGTACGGAAATACTGAAAAATATAGAAAAAATAAAAGAAATGGCAGAGGATACCGGTATATCATATGAATTTATAATTTCAACCAGATTTAATATAGATTATTATTCAGAAAATATAGTTTTTATATACAAAAATTTCAACACATATGCAATGGGAAAGCAACTTGCTTTTAAACATACAACAGGCGATTACCTTATAATTTTAAATTTGGACAGGGATTATCCCGGCAATCTTGCGGATATGATATATAATATTACAGACAGGAGAGAAAATAGGGCATTTATATATGAACCATTAATAATTTCCAGGGAGCTTATAGAAAAGGCCGGCGGGTGGAGAAATTTAAGGGAATACGAGGATATTGACCTTCTGGCGAGAATTGTCATGTATGGTGCTGTTATTGCAATTCCATCTGAAAATTATGACGTCATAAATTATAAAAAATTGAAGCATACCTCTTTTATTGGAAGGCTAAAATGCCTGCGCGATGCTGCCATTGCATGTAATTTTAAACTATCTGACCTTATTATGATGAAAAAAGAGCCAATTTTTATGTCATTAATTTCATATATTTCTTCCAGGCTGTCATATATTAAGCCCTATAAAAACGGCTTAAACAATTATATAATTATAATAGAGTCTATCATTGAATCACTTATATTAAAGGATTATGAAAACTATTTTCCTGGGAATGAAATACCACTGCTTCATATTCCCGCGGAAGAACAGGAATACCTTAACAGGAAAAGTGAGTTATGGGTAAAGCTGGAGAAAAGCCTGCCCTCAATTATTGACAACATATCAAGCTGACATATTCTTCATTCCCCGGATAGATGTCCCAATGGCCCGAATTCAAATAAAAAAACTGTATTATACGTTTCGGATTTTTAAATGAAGATTAAAATATCAGAATATAAGATTTTACAGGCTTATAAAAATACTATTTATTTTAACTTATATCCGCAGTTGGGGCAATATGTCATATTCTCATTAATTTTTGCTCCACAGCGCGGGCATCTCATTGACTCATCAGGTAGATTTTCATCCGGTGGATTTTGATCTTCTATATTTTCCTGTATGTTTTCATATGGATTTTTCTTTTTATCATTTCCAAATACTGCCATTCCGATATTTGCTTTCGGTGCCTTTGCCTTGGCCATATCCAGTTCATGTCTTCTCGTCTCGATGTCAGTTTGCTGCTGCCTGTTTGACTCCTCCTTTTTTGCTATTGTTGCCTCCCTTTTTACCTGCTCAACCCAGTTTTTGGATTTTTTTACAGCAAAATCAGTCCTTACAAGTTTTCTATTTTCGTCATAATATTCTATGCTTAATATCTGTCTTGTGAAAATTGGAAATGCAGGAATGGCATATGTTGCATTTTCCACATTATATAGAAATATATTAAGATCAATGGTCTGTGGTGATGCACGTATCATTGCACGCTGACCTTTTTTTTCAAATACTATTCTCTTATCGGATAAAAAGAGAATACCATTGATATATGCATTGTTTTCTATTTTTTTTGCCTTGGCGGCAAGATATTCGTGTTCATCGCTCTCATATATAGGCATTGCATACATATATTATATTAACTAATAAATTTTATTGTAATTGAATAACAAGTTTTTTTCATGTGCACCGGAGAAAAAATTATTAATGCAGTTGATATACAAAAATATGACAGATACTGTTCCGGAAGCAAGAAAAGCCCATCCTTATTTTATGTATGATATGTTAAAAGAAACAGGAAAATCTCTGGATATTACACTTAAAACAATGGAGTCTATAGATTACAGCTTCTTAAAAAATAGGCCACTTGTATTTACAGGAAATGGAACCGCATACCATGCTGCACAGATAGGCTCCGGATTCCTAATAAAGACAGGTTTTGAATTCTCAGTTATTCAATCATACGAATTATTGCATTACACGAGGCCCTTCTATGGCACTGTTGTCGGAATATCCAACAGTGGAAAGACAAAATCTACTGTTGATTCAATGATATTTCAGAAAAAATATGCATATACTGCAGGTGTAACTCATTATTTCAATACACCATTGGAAAATATATCTGATATACCTATTATTATAAACTCGGACGATAAATCACTTTGCAATACAAAATCCTTTTTTGACAATGTTATAGCTTCCATGTACATAGCCTCAAAATATGCCGGTTTTGACCCAGGAATAAAAGAAATTGTTGGATCCATAAAAAAACTACTTGATTCAACTGAAAATTATGTGCGTGATATAGCACACAAAATGAAAAATATAAACAGAATTTTTGTCCTTGGAGCCGGTCCACAGGAGCCCGTTGCACGTGAAGCAGCACAAAAAATAAAGGAAGCAAGCCACATATTTGCAGAGGGTATAGAGCTGGAAGAATTCATACACGGGTGTACCTCGCTTATTGATGAAAATTCACTTTTAATAATAATCAGCAGTAAAACTGTCAATGAAAGAAGTGATGATATAGTAAGGGCATGCCGCATTGTAGGAACAAAAACTTTTACATTGAACGGTACGGGAGATTTCAATATTGATACGCCGGATAATTTTGATGAATATACAGGTGCCGTTCTGAACGTGGTACCATTATATTATCTCGCCTATTATCTTGCTCTGGAAAAGAATGTAAACCCTGACCTTCTCAGATTTGATGAGGAGAAATACCGCGAATTCGATAATATAGTTTTCCCGCCCGGCGCCCATTAAATTTAATAATTTTTAAGAAATTATATTTTATAAAATTCATGTCATGATATCGGGCATGTTACTGTAATTATAAATATATAATAATTTTTAAATATAATATAGACATAAAGTATCATGGCTTCAAAGATGTATATTGGAAGTACGGAGGGCAAGAAAGTTTTAAATCCCGTTAATTACCATATACATCATCATCATTCAGGAATAGTTATGGATACTGAATTGCCAGACAGATTTTACAGCATCCGTGATTATCTTGAAAATAATAGACCGCAAATTAAGTGAAATAACCGTTTCAATGCGTTCCATATTCGAAAGAGCAGGATTCATTGAGACTTTCCCGCCGGTTTTTATTAAAAGCAATGATATTAACGGTTTCAGGTTTCTCTTTGAAAACAGTGTATATGTCCTGGAACCCGATATAACAGAAAGTTTACTGGATGAGAAATTTAAGGACAGTCCTAAAATTTATTACATAGCACGACAGGCAGATATTTATCTCAGGGAGACCTTAAAATTCGGCGCTGAATATCTCTTAAATGATAAATTTGAATCAAGCATCCAGATATTAAAACTTATAATTAAAACACTTGACAATCTTGGAATCAGTGATTTCAATATAGATATAAGCACCACTGACGTATTTCAGAAATATAAAAGCTATGATAATGGTAAAAAGATAATGCATGCTATTTCAACAAGAAATTATTATGAACTTGATAATTTGAATATAGACAATTCTGAGAAAGAAAAAATACTAAAAATAATGAATACAAGATCAGGGAAAAGCGGAATAGAATTTCTGGATAAAATTGTTGAAGCTGTAGATGATTCAAGAATAGTTACAGATCCCGGAACAGTAAGACAGCAGGAGTATTACAGCGGATTAATATTTGAGATTTACGGCAAAAATGGATTTATTGGAGGAGGAGGCAATTATAAAATAAGAAACAGAAATGCCTGTGGATTTTCAATAAATCTTGAAACAATATATAAATTATACAGAGAAAATGAGGTGATAGAATGAAATTTGTTATACCCCGCGGCAGGCTGATGCCAGAGGCAGTTGAGTTTCTACAAAAATTGGATATCAATATAAATATAGATGATGAAAGGAAATTATACTTTAAAAATGGCAATAACGAATTTATGTTTCCGAGGGCAAGGGACGTGCCGGTATATACTGAATATACAGGCGATATAGGCATATGTGGGCATGACACTTTAATGGAAAGCAAAAGTTCTGTTTTTGTTCCGCTTGAGCTTAATTTCGGGATTTGCAGACTCAGTTTAATAGCACCTCAAAGATATTCAATGTCTGAACTGTCAGGCATGGATATAGCAACAAAACATCCAGTGATTACTGAAAATTATCTTAAATCACGCGGGATAGAGGCAAATATAATAAAACTTAACGGTTCACTTGAGCTTGCCCCTGAAACAGGTCTTGCCGACGCTATAGTTGATATAGTGCAGACAGGCAATACAATGAGAAAAAACAATCTTGTTGAAATAGAAAAAATAATGGATATAAGCGCAGTGCTTATAGTAAACAGAATATCTCAAAAAATTAAATTTGATGAAATCAATAATTTTATAAAAATTGCAGGTGAAATAAATGGAAATGGAAGAATATGTAAGACAAATATTGAATGATATAAAATATGGCGGAATTGAAAAAGTAATTGAATACTCCAAAAAGTTTGATGGATATTCAGGCAAATTAATGGCAACGCCTGAAGAATTCAGAGAAGCAGAGGATATACTGAACAATAATGAGAAGTCGGTAATAAAAAAAACATATGACAGGATATATAAGAACCATTTAATACAATTTAATAACGATAGAATGCGTATTGATAACGGTTCAATTTACGGAATAAGATATACACCGATTGAAAGAATAGGAATGTATATACCGGGCAAAAAACCACTGCCATCAACTGTAATGATGATAGGTGCACCTGCAAAAATAGCAGGAATTGAAGATATCGTTATTACAACAGCACCGGACGGGAATGGAAAAGTAAGCCCGTATACACTTTACATCGCAAAAATGCTCGGCATATCTGAGGTTTACAAGCTCGGCGGCATTCAGGCCATAGCATCCATGGCATACGGTGCAGGAATGAAAAAAGTTGACAAGATTTTTGGCCCCGGCAATATATATGTAAACGAGGCAAAAAGACAGGTTTTCGGCCAGACAGGCATTGACGGCCTTTACGGTCCATCGGAAATACTGGTAATTTCAGATGATACTGCGAATAATGACTATATAATTGCTGATCTGGAATCACAGCTTGAGCATGGAGAAACCTCAAAATCGTGGCTTTTAACAACAAATGAAAATGCTTTAAAAATTATCAAAAACAGCAGGATAGAAGTTCACTTCTCAAAAAATATGGATGAGCTCATAAAAATAGCCAATGACATAGCGCCTGAACATATAGAAATACAGTGTAAAAATGCCATGGAAGTATTTTCGGGCATAAAAAACGCCGGCGCTGTATATATAGGTGATTATGCCCCGGTTCCGGCCGGCGACTATTTTCTCGGTGTTAACCATCTTTTGCCTACAGGCGGTACCTCAAGATTCTCATCAGTACTTACAGTGGATGATTTCATGAAAAAAACATCATTTGCAAACGTTTCAAAAAATGATTACCTGAAAAATTTTAACCTTGGGCTTAATATGGCAAAAATTGAAAATATGGAACTTCACTATAAATCCATGGAGGTCAGATCATGATTAGAAATACCAATGAGACAAAGATTGAAATTGATTTTAATTCAAATGATATTTCAATAAATGGGGATGATATGATATTTAACCATATGCTCAAAACTCTGTTTTTTTACATGAAGCAGAATGTAAAAATAAAATACAGTTTTGATTTGAGGCACCATCTCTGGGAAGACACAGGCATTACATTTGCAATGGCAATTAAAGAAAAAATCAATGGTAAAAACATAAAAAGGTTTGGAAATGCAACAATGCCAATGGATGATTCATTAATATTATTATCACTCGATATTTCAAGGGCATACATAAATTTCAGTGTAGATTATAATAATGAAGAGGGCTTTGAACTCAATCTACTGTATGAGTTTTTATGGGCATTTGCAAGAACATTGCCATGCACACTTCATATCATAAAATTAAATGGAAAAAATCCGCATCATATAACTGAAAATATATTTAAAACTCTTGGTGTATCATTAAAAACCGCAACAGAGGAAAGCACACAGCTTGAAAGCACGAAAGGTACACTATGATATCAATAATAAATACAAACACAGGAAATTTATCAAATATAAATAAAATAGTAAATGGAAAAATTACTATTGATGCCGCAGAAATCGAAGATTCAGACGGTATAATATTTCCGGGTGTTGGTTCATTTAGCTATGTATCCGATATTATTAAACCTGTTAAAGAAATAATTTTAAAAAAGATTAACGACGGTATACCGTATCTTGGCATATGCCTTGGGCTTGAAATTTTATTTGATGGCAGTGAGGAAGGTTCAGGAAAAGGATTTGAAATATTCAATGGAATAAATAAAAAATTTACAGGAATAAAAACTCCGCATATGGGCTGGGATAATATTATCATTAAAAGAGAGAGTAAACTATTTAAAAACATTAAGAACAATTCCTTTTTCTATTTCATGCATTCGTATTATGCCCCATTGATAAAAGAAACATCGGCGGTGACAAACTATGGTTTAGAATTTTCCTCTGCTTTGGAAAAGGATAACATTTATGCTGTTCAGTTTCACCCGGAGAAATCCGGAGATAACGGCATTACAGTCTTAAAAAATTTCAGGGATTTGATATGATAGATATATATCCTGCAATTGATATTTATAATGGAGAAGCAGTGTCACTTACAGAGGGAAAAATAGAGAATAAGCAGGGCTTTGGAGACCCGATTGCTTTTGCAAAAACTTTCTCAAAAATTTCCGGAAAACTGCATATTGTTGACCTTAACGGGGCATTTACCGGAATAGCATCAAACTTTGATATAGCATTAAAAATAAGGAATGAAAGCAATGCATTTATCCAGCTGGGCGGCGGTTTTAGAAATATAGAAGCTGTAAAAAAAGCTCTTAACTCCGGAATAAACAGCATAATTCTTGGAACAGCATCGTTAAATGACAATTTAATGGAGGAAATTTGTCCTCTTCACAGAAATATAACTATCAGCATAGATTCATATAACGGGAAAATAAAATACAATGGATGGAACAGCCAGTCAAACATGGAATATACTGAGTTGTTTAATAATTTAAGAAATAAATTTGATAGATTCATTTTTACTTCGGTTAAAAACGACGGTACTGGTTCAATAGCTAAAATAAAACGGTTCTGGGATGATGAATATATCATATACGCCGGCGGCGTAAATTCAATAAATGATATAAAATGTCTTGAAAAAACTGGATTTTCCGGAGTAATAATAGGGAAAGCACTGTATAATAAAACAATTAAAATGGAGGAACTAAAATGCTTACAAAGCGAATAATAGCAGCACTTGACATAGCAAACGGAAGAGTTGTCAAGGGCATAAATTTCAAGAATATAAAAGATTCCGGAGACCCTCTGGAACTTTCAAGAAGGTATGAAAAAGAGGGCATAGACGAACTTGTTTTTCTGGATATAACAGCTACCAATGAAAAGAGGAAAATTATGACAGAGCTTGTATCGAGAATAGCATCGCAAATATACATACCTTTTACAGTTGGCGGCGGCCTTAATTCAGTAGATGATATGTTGTCATTAATAAGAAACGGTGCGGACAAAATTTTTGTTAATACCTATGCAGTTGAAAATCCTGATGTAATTTCAAAAATCGCTGACAGAATCGGCTCTGCAAATACTGTAATTGCTATAGATGCACAGAAAATAAATGATGAATATTACGTTTTTACACATGGGGGCAAAAAAAGAACAGGGATAAATGCCATAGAATGGGCAGAAGAAGTTGAAAAGCTCGGAGCTGGTGAGATATTATTAACATCAATTAATACAGACGGTACCAGAAACGGATTTGATACTGTTTTAACATATAATGTTTCAAATAATGTTAATATTCCCGTTATAGCATCCGGAGGTGCAGGCAAACCGGAGGATTTCCTGGATATTTTCAAAAACGGTGCGGATGCAGCACTCGCAGCATCGATATTCCATGAAGAAATTTACAGTGTAAATGAAATAAAGAAATATTTAATGGAGAATGGTATAAATGTTAGATTATAATATAAAAATAGATGGAATTATGCCTGTAATTGTACAGGATTATGAAAATAATGAGGTTCTTACACTTGGCTACATAAATAAAGAAGCATATGATAAGAGCATGGAAACAGGTTATATGCATTATTATTCAAGGAGTAAGAAAAGGATAAGAATGAAGGGTGAAGCCAGCGGCAATGTACAGACCATTAAAGAAGTAAAACTCGACTGTGACGGTGATGCACTTTTAATAAAAGTTATCCAGAAAGGACCTGCATGCCATCTGGGTACAAGGAGCTGCTTTCAAAACATTGATGCAAAGCCGAATTACAGTAATATAAATTATTCCCTTGAAACGCTTTTGGATCTCCAGGAACTTATATATAATACAAAGGAAAAACCGCGTGAAAATTCCTATACCTCCGAACTTTTTGCATCCGGTGAAGAAAACATAAGAAAGAAAGTGGGCGAGGAGGCCGTTGAAACAGTGCTTGCGCAGGGAAAGGAAAGAATTATCTATGAAACTGCGGATTTATTATATCATTTACTGGTATTTTTATCATACAATAATATAAAAATCGAGGAAGTAATGAACGAACTTGACAGGAGAAATAAAATGAAATAATTTATTATAAAATTATGATACAGGGTGTCCTCTTGCATTTTTAATATTTGCATTTTTGCCATCTTCAATAGATTCCAGAACAGTTTTCAAATTTTCTAAAAACATATCGGATAGATCTCTGCTGAAACTTTCCCTTACAACTATTCTCATTAAAGTAGTATTATTTGCATGCTCCGGAAGTGAATAGGCCGGTACTATCCAGCCATACTGCCTCATCCTTGCTGATAAATCAAAGAGTGTAAAATTGTTTTCATTTTTCAATTTAAATGTAATTACAGGTATATGTTCCGCCCTGCTTACAATATCAAATATTTTCATTTCATCGAGCTTTTTGGCAAGATAAGATGCATTGGACATCATGTTTTCGGCAATACTTTTATAACCCGATTTGCCAAGTCTGATTATATTGTAATACTGGGACGCAATATTAGCTGCACTCTTGGAAAAATTTAAGGTATACGTTGGCTGCTCATCCCCGAGATAATTTACATAAAAGATTAAATCCTCCGGCAGATCTTTCTTATTTTTAAATATGAGCCAGCCAAGACCGGGATATACAAGCCCGAATTTATGTCCTGAAACATTTATTGAATCAACATGGCTTAATCTGAAATCCCATTTAAATTCAGGTTCTATAAACGGTGTAACAAATCCTGCACTTGCAGCATCGACATGAATCGGTACATGAATTCCTGTTTTATTTTCATAACTTTCAAGGAGAGAATTTATTTTATCCACATTGTCAAAGGCTCCGGTATATGTTGTTCCCATAACTGCACCTACTGCTATGGTATTTTCATCCACATTGTTAACCAGTTCTTCCGGATTAACAACCATCGTTTTTGAATCAACAGGTACAACTCTGGCATCCACATCGAAGTATCTTGCAAATTTATCCCATACAACATGTGTATCTGCGCCAAAGACTATATTTGGATGTGAAAAATCTTTATTTTCTTTTTTCCTGTTTGCCTTCCAGTTCCATTTATGTGCAAGCAGTGCAAGCATTATAGATTCTGAAGATCCTATTGTTGAAGTGCCCGTGAATTCTGTACTTTCAGGTGCATTATATAATCTCGATAAGATATTTACTATTCTTATCTCCTCTCTTTTTATCTGTGGATATTCAAAACTGTCAATAAAATTCTTATGTGCATTTTCCATGAATAATTTGTCGGCCTCAGGTTCCATATATGTTGTCACGAATGTAGCAAGGTTGAGTTCGGGTATGCCGTCAAGATTTAATTCTTCATGTATTAATTCATATGCAGCCCTTGATGGCATTCCATCCTCCGGGAATTCATACGCTGGAATTTCTTTATTAAAATCCCTGCTGCTGTAAGTTCCGAATATCTTTTTTTCTTTTTTCATCTTTCCTGCTACCATGTTTGATTATTTTGTTATATTATAAAAAGTAATGGTTAATATAATATATAGATTATAAAATTATAAAATCTTATTTAAAAGTTATATTTAGAACTTCAGGCAATATTAAAATATGAAAACTCATTTATATGTTTATGGTAGACCCGGATTTTAAAACACTGATAGAGCTTTCAAAAGAATCGGCAGACATTGCCAGTATGAAGCCAGAGATAATAAGAAATTTTCTTGACCAGAGTTCAATAAGCTCTCAGGGAGACAAGGTTAATATAAGGCATGTTGAGGATGCAGAAATAACACTCATGGATAGAAATTTACATGCAAGGATATATGATGATGCAGAATCAGAAAATGCATTAATCTATTACCACGGAGGAGGTTTCCTCTTTGGCAATATAGAAACACATGATAATCTTTGCAGGTTTATTGCCAGTGAATCTGGAGTAAAAATTATATCTGTTGAATACAGGCTTGCACCGGAAAACAAATTTCCGGATGCATTCAACGATGCCTATGAATCTTTCCATTTTATCAATAAAAATAAAGAAAAATTCGGAATTTCGGGAAAACTTGCCGTGGGTGGAGACAGTGCAGGTGCCAATTTATGTGCGGCTTTATCACAGAAATGTGCTGATACATTATCAGATAAGCCTGTTTTACAGTTATTGTTTTACCCGAGCCTTGCACCGGATAATTTCTCACGTTCATTCATGGAATATTCAAATGGTTATGTTATTACCGGAAAAATGATTGAATACTTTGGGAGTTTATATTCCCGGGATATGACCGATTTTATAAATCCATATTTTTCTCCGCTTTTAGCTAACGATTTCAGTAAACTTCCTCCCACGATTATGGTATCAAATGAATACGATCCATTGAGGGATCCACAGGAAACATATGTAAAAAAACTGAGGGAATCAGGTGTAAGGGCTGTAGGAATAAGGGGTATAGGCATGATACATGGAATGGCAACGGATTTTGAAATTTCCGATGGCGCTAAAACTATAGTCAAAATGGTTTCAAGAATAATAAAAGACTACTTTTAGAATAATATTATTCTGATTTTTTATTCTGTGTGAGCTGGAAGACCGGCAGGAAGTTCTTTCCTTAGAGTGTGGCAGTTGATTCTATCTGCTTTCTTTTATAAATTATTATTGAAATTATACCGCATATTAAAAGATAAGCTATCAGAACTTCCAGACCCTGGTACATGGCGGGATAAAAGGGATCAAACCTGATATGGTTTTTTATTCCGGTTGAATATCCGTTATTAAATATCAAATAAATTACTTCCCCGGCAAAATCAAATGAAAACCATGGATCAACACCGCCCACTATGCCAACAAATGCATCTATTACAGGAAATCCAATGAATAAAAGAAGGACAGTACCGGCTATTCCAGTTGACTGTTTTTTGAATAAGGCCGAAAAAACAGAAGCAAGAGAAAGTGTTGCAGCTAAAAGTATTAATAGAATTCCGAGGCTGTTGAATATGAGCGGTGTTACCATGCCATAAAGATAAAATGATGACACAATGCCGCCCAAAAAGTATAAAAATACTATAAAATACGATGCGATTAAAGCAGCTGTATACCTTCCAAGGAATAAAACAGATCTTCGCACCGGCTGTATAAGTGAATAATAAGCGGCATTGGTTCCGGTATCGGAGGATATTAAATCGCCGCCGAAGAATGCTGCTATTATAACAGCAATGTCAACTGAAAATTCTTCCATATAATTATAGAAAAAAAATGCGTCTGTTCCTGCCCTGAACATGCTGTACTCATCATGAATTATAAGAATACATACACCTGATGTTACTGCAACAGTGAATAGAGAAAGCCCTGCAAAACGTTTTGTCCTTAAATAAGATTTGAGCTGATATTTTAAAGCAATAAAAAATTGCCGGAGGTCACTGTTTCCATTCACAAATAAAAATGTTACCACTATATAAAAATGTGATTATTGAAAATACACAACATTTCAAATTATATTATTAAATTTTTAGTGTATACTATTATAGTTATAAAGCTGGTACATGTAATAAAACTCCGATATGACTATTATAATAAATGAAAATGACATAATAAATGAATATATAGACAATTCATTAAACAGGAATAAAATTCCGGATATACCTGCAACTATGACGAATACAAATGCAAGTATGCCACTTAATATCATTTTTTTATTTTTCATTCTTGTGCTGAGCAAAAGCATTATAAATGACACAATGAGAAGGAAAAACCCGAGAAGCATATGTATCATAATGGAAATAAAATCGGGTCCAAGCGATGTATAACTAAAATGCGTTATACTGCTGAGAGGTGGAAAATTAACATATAAATTTATATAAATTCCAAGAGTAAATTGAATGGCAAGTAATGCAATCATAACATCAATTCCAAGCCTTGCATATGAATATTCCGGTTTCATCAAGCCATTATTTAAGTATTGTATTTAAATAATTTTAGAGTACGACCTTAAACTCAATAAAATAATACTGATTTAAAAATTTAAAATTTGGAAAGTTTAAAATTGCTACCCAGCAGTACACCGGCTATTGCAACTATACCGCCTATAACCAGGAAGAATGTCGCAAAATCACCGATATACCCTATTACTACAAGTCTTCCAGTTTCACCATATGTGATACTTGTGGCAATTTTTGATGATGAGAATTCAACAAAAACGTATCCGCCCTTGCTCAGATTTCTGTATTCCTTTATATTGCCAAAACTTGTATATGTTGTCAGGCTGTATTTTGACAGGGCAGAGTCATTTTTAATTAGTGAAACATCACCTGATTTAACGAGCCCCGAATGTGATGTCGGGTTTGTTACAGATATTATATAATCTTTGTTCGCGCTTATATTCTTTGATATATACTCAGTTCCTGATTGTGTAAAAGATGTATCAGTAATTGACGCCTTTTCAGAACTATTATAAACATAAAAAGCGGCACCGACAACAATGAGTACTATGCCAAGAACAAGAATCCATTTCTTCATAACTATATACTAAATTATTTTATATTTTATATTATCAATTGTTTAACATGTTCTACAAACCCCCATTTTAACAGAAATTGAGCGCTAAATCTCTCAGGAAGGAAAGAACAAAAGCGAAATCTCTATACTTTGTAAGAGAATTAAATAAGTATTTCCTATAACCCCGACAAAGTAGCTTATTCAGTTTACTCACTGTATTACTACCTCATTCGGGTGGTCAAGTACTGTGGAAAGTTTTCTTCAATGATGGGATTGTTGACTTCTCAAAGCTAAAGTGAGAGGAATAGCTGAAATGTTCGGTGTCGTCTCAATAGAATGCCACAGGAATTTCAATGCTGTAATCAATATCCATAATAGGGAATAAAAGTGGTAGGATACTTCCGAATTTAAGTCCGTAGAGATTGGAGTTCAGTCTTCTTTGAAGATTCAGCCAGTCGATGAAGCAGAAATCCATCCTCTAGGGTGGTGAGGATGTCACATAAATTTCTTTAAATCCTGTTATAAGGTAAAGTATTGCTATACTGAAAATCAACAACGATGCTATTATTACCATAATAAAAAAATCGCGGTCGACATTTATTATAAGAAAACCTGCAATTACTGCTCCCATAAATACGCCTGCATGCTGCATTGAGGTGTAAAAACCGAGATCCCCGCCGTATGTCCCTTCAGGTGCTATTCTTGTTATTAACGTTGGGAAAACTGTTTCACTGATTATATAACCTGTGTAAAATGCCACGATGCTTAATTCAAAATAATATGTATTTGTTATTGTGGAATTTAAAAAATATAGAGGAACGCTGACAGTTAGAACTATCATTGAAACAAGGGAAAATAATACAGTCTTATTTTTATCCGCCGGCCTTGCAACTGCCAGACCTATTAATCCGGCTATGAAAACTACAGGAATTAAAAATTCGTAAAATCTGTCAACTCCAAAATATTTTAATGAAAAAACCGGAAGATAAAAATAAAATACTATCATATAAAAATAGATAAAAAAACCGATGATGGATATGACCGCCAGTCTTGAACTAATTTTCCTTTTCCCATTAAATATTTTTTCTTTCTTACTTTCGTGTATTTTCAGAAGAGGCAAAAATGACAATGCTCCAATGATGGCAGCTATTATAAATAAAAATGAAAAGCTGAAGAAAGTTGCGAGAACAGGACCAATTACAACTCCGAGCATGAAAGAGAGACCAATTCCAATACCTATTACCGCATCTGATATATTTCTTTTATTCACGGGCACACTTTCATGTACAAGAGCTATGCCTGCTGCACTGACTGCTCCTGCACCTTCAAGAAGTCTACCTGCGATTAGGCCATATATATTATACGGATATGCACATATTATATTTCCGGCTATAAAAGTAATTATTCCAATGGATATTATAAGTTTTCTACCGTATCGATCGGACAGCCTTCCAAGAGGGGTCTGAAATATTGCCATTGTTATTCCATATGCACCCAGGGCAAGACCTATAAGCAAATAAGAACTGGTAAACTTTTCACCGTACAGTGTAAATATAGGAAGAACCATAAAAATTCCAAGAGTTCTAAGACCGATTGTAATCGAAACAAGAGATAAAATTGACATCTGCTCCCTGGAAAATGACTTCATCATAGTTATCCAGTATGTATCTATTTATAATATATGTTTTGTATATCATTTCATATACAGTTTTCAGATAATTTTGTTATTATAGCATCACATATGGATTAAAAATGATAAATATTTATAACAACAGTTATTTAACGTTAATAATAGTTATATAATATATGAATTACGCCATAAATTTTCATAGTTATGACACTTAAATCAAAATATTTATTAATCACCATCAAATAACTATATACAATGCAGGTTCATTACTCTTTTAAATATGATAAATGTTTTGCGTCAGAACTGATAAACAACTTTGATGTAAGAATCAAAATATTGAAACAGGAATGTAAAGAAGAATGCATAAGTGAAGAAATAGGTATATATTCTGATTCCGATGAACTGCTGGATAAGACAGAGGACTATTTATCCAACTATCCCCATATCTTTTTACTGAATACAATAGAAAGAAAATCAAATTACATAAAAGTTGACCTTACCGCAAATAATTGCCCATTACTCAATATAATGAAAAAGAAATTAATGAATCCGACCGGCAAAATAAAACTTGAGAGGGTAGACTATAAAGGAAATATACACTGGGAACTAAATGTCAATAATTTTAATAAAATAAAAAGTATAGATGAGACTCTGCGCGATATTTATGATGTAAAGAATAGCACTATCAAGGTAAACAATGGAAGGCATATGAACAAAAAGTCCGAATATATATTAAAGGAAGCCTTTGAAAGAGGTTATTTCGACGTGCCGAAGAAAATAGGATTAAAGGAACTTTCGGACGTTACCGGCATACCGCAGACGACGCTTGACCTTTTATTAAGAAGGAACCTGAGGCAGTTAATACAGGAAAATGTTAAATAAAGACAAAATAAAATTTTTTAAAAAATTTATTTAAAAATGGACAACTGAAATACAACAGAGAGCACAATTATTATAGTAAACAGCTGATGCACGGGTACTATAAACCCGGGTTTAGCTGCAGACCTGTTTACCGAAATAAAAACTATTATTCCAACAAGAATCTGAACTGCTATTACTAAAACAGCTATACTGTATGTAAAAAAGAATATTATCAGCGTTGTTAAAAATAAAATAACAGCAAGCCCGTGAACAGTCCATATCCATTGTGCCCTTGTTTTTGGTATTTTGAAATAGCCAATTGAACGCTTATAGCCTCTTTCTCCTGTTGTCATACCGCCCATGAAAATAACACCAAAGAAGAAGTATAAAGGAATATTGTGAGTTAATAAGCCTATGACATTGCCCGCCAGTGGAAATACTATAAGCAAATATGTCAGGGCAGTAGAATATGCAAGGACATCATGCAGACCCTGTACAACAGAGGGAGCTTTTCCTGCCAGTGTATAAAGTGTTGCCATTCCCAGAAGTGCAGTCAAAACTATCAATATGAGACCGGTTATTTCCAGCGCACCATGGACAAGGACAATCATAATAACGGCGTCAACACCGAGAAGTGTTGCAAGTATTCTGTGCCATACTTCCGGATCTCCGGCCTTTGCTTTTAATGGCATATCCTTTGTGTATGGCCATTTTGTTCCAAGGGATAAACCATATCCATAACCCTCTACTGTACCGCCGACTATTATAATTCCAAAGGCAAGAACAACCTGGAACATAAAATAATAATACAAAATTGCATTCATTTCAATCACTGTTTAACATCATTTTTTACTACCCTTTACGTCTATTTCACTCTCGCTTTTCAGTTTCATCTGTGTTCCGAAATGCTCCTTAAGATAGTTCCTTACATCATAAAAATATATGTTGTTATAGGGGCAGGCTCTTATACAGTCACCGGCACCAACACATTTTACACTCTTAAACTCCCCGCTCTTTATGAATGAGCCGGGCATAGTTGAAAGCCCAACCTCGCATGAGGTGGCACAATCCTTTGTCTTGCAGGTTTTGCACATATTTTTGTCCTTTACCTTAAGTTTAAAGAATCCAAGAACGCTGAAAAAGCCCACCAGAGTTCCTGTTGAGCACCAGCCGTATTTCCTGCAGGGGCTCATTCCAACAAAAGGAATGGAAAAGAAAAATACATACCACAGTATGTTCCAGATAAAGTATGAATAGAAAACCGAGGGGTCTATTCCATATATACTGAATTCGAGTCTCCCTGTACTTGCATATAAATAGGAGAATGCCGAGGCAAGTATCGCCCACATCCAGCCTCCTGTTGCTATGAACAGAACCGAATCAGTAAAATGGCTGCTTCTCTGTTTTCTGCTTATCTTTGCTTCATAATTGTATTTAACCATGGATTGCCCAAGCGTTCCACCATACATAACTGCAGAGGGGCAAAGTGTTGAACAGTAAGACCTTCTGCCAAATAACAGGGCAAGAAATGCATAAAGAGCATAGGAACCCACCAGTGGAAGAACAAGGTAAGGATATAAGGCCGCCTCAGCACCTGTATTTGACCACAATGGAAGTTTGTTATAATATAAAGGATTTAAAAAATTTGGTCCTATTGTAGTATATAGAACATAAGCAGCAAGTGCAAAGGCAAGATTAATTTTTTTTCCGCGGTCTTTCAGTGTCCTCATTCTTGCTATTACAAGCGCTCCCATTTCTATGCCCATTATGATTAGAAATGTTGGTGAATCCGCAAAATACCCTATAATGTATAAAATTTCAAAGAAATCAGATAACGGTGTGAATTTATAAACACCGCCCACCATATCATATATTACCTTGAAATTATTGATTCCAGTTGTTGCGGGAACAAAGGGAGATACAAATTCTTTTGCAACATCGTGAACATAAAATCCTGCAAGCCCGATGCTGTGGTAAACGGGCAATGTATCAATAGCATTGTAAAAAGGTGCATAGACATATGTTGTAAAGTCCATGGAACCTGCCATTAAAAGTTCTGCTATAAAAGAAGAAATAAGGACAAAAAATATTAGATGGGCAGGTTTTAATACAAGTTTTTTCTTTTTAATTACAATATCATTTTCTCTTTTTTCTTCTATTACTTCCGGCTTTTTAATTGAAAACATGCTCTGGAAGTAATACCACATACCAAATATTATAGCCATGGCATAGAATATCCAGGCAAAGCCAAAGGGTTTCAAAATGATGCTTCCTATAAATGTGCCTATAGACATTAAAAGATAATCAATAAAAATCATTTTAATATGGTAAGCATCGTCCTTTGGAAGCATCATTCTATGTTTGGCAATAAATTCAAAAAATACAATCATAAAAATTATCATCACAGCTGTTTCGCCAACGCTGCCAATAAAAACAAATTTATCATTTCCAAGTATTGTCGGCGAGAATAAATCCATTGTGAATATTGAAATTGAAGTATATTTATGCATTCCCTTCGGTTTATAAACAAGATAGAGGAAAAACATTTCAATGCTCATAGGAATAAGGAAATACATTGTATTTATTCCATTGCTGAGGTCAGATACAAAATCCAGTGAGTAAAATGCATGATAATAATCAAAATGAATAATAGTCGGATTAAATAGATAAAACAGGAAAAGGCCCATAGAAACTTCATTCCATATTATAAGGCCGGTAAATGCTGTGCCATTGGCTCTGGTAAGTCCCTTTCTATCAAGTCCACCATGCATTACTCCAACGAATGTAGCCACTATGGGCTGGGACATTAATATCATTCCAAATGAAAAGGCAAGTGCTGTATCTATATAATTGTGAACAGTAGTAATGTAGAGAAGAAATGCATCCAGCATGCTTGCCATCATTGCAGTGAAAATACCTATAGCCGCAACTTTTAAAAATGAAATGTCATATTTATGCTTTATAAGATATGAAAAAACAAATATTATGTAAGTTACCATAATGGCTATTGTGGCAATACCGATGAAAAATACAACGCCGGGCATATTGTAACGGGATTTAATAATAATATTATTAGGTAATTGTAGAAATTCTTCTATAATTACTTTTATCCTTATTATACCATACTCAACGTATCATGAAGAGGGAGGTAGTGGAAAGTTTAATTATATCAGTATTTACATTATATGTTTTTATCTATTCGGCAATTACCGGAGTTTTTGTGGTTTATTCTACACGACTGTATCCTGCAATTTACCAGTTTATTGTCATATTAATACCATATGTTTTACTGCCACTTCTGGTTTTCTGGCGCAGGAATGCAGTAGTTAACAGGATTTATGCATATTTTCTTTTTATTGGGCTTGGGACTTTTATAATTCTGCTCTTTACATATATAGTATATCCTCTTATAGAAATTATTATACTTTTTGGAATTGCATTTTACACAGATCTTATAGATAATTTATATTATAAAAATGATAGAAACATATTTTATCACGGGACAGCCTTTATTTTAATATTATTTATTATGCTATTGATATCGAGATTTCTGGTCATTTCTGTCCCCGTTGAACCCACGAAAATTGTAGTGGATTCAATATATGCGGATTTCTCTGCCTCAAAGGTTCCATATTTCTTCTATTATGGTATTATAATGAGGGTAAATTATGTTTATTTTACTATGGGTTTGCAATCCATAATATTATATGCTATACTTGCCGCGCTTTTAACAGAAAATTATTTCCTTATTTTTAGCATTGTAAATATAAATGCAGGAATTTTTAGCAAAAAACAGAATAAGAAAAAACAGATAAACAGTGCAGTTACTCCTGCTATAAGCGGTGGAATTTCTGCCCTGAGTTGCCAGTGTGAGGGTCTTACTGCAGTACTCCCAACTGTAGCTGCCGTTGTTGCAACAGCAATCAGTACTGCTCTTCTCTCTGAAAGTATATTATTGTTGTTATTCAGCAATTTTATGCTATCCGTATTCTTTTACAGGAGATCAAGAATTAAATTTGTATCATCTATAAAAAATGCAAGAAATAGCAACTATTTTCCATTTCTTGCAATATTCTTTGTAATGTTGATACCGGTTTTTGAGGTCATTGGAATATTTTTCCATTTGCAGTTCAAATCTTTGATATTTTTTTATGGCGTTAATGTATTGATGTTCGTATCCGGTATTTTTTTAATGTATGTCATATCTAAATTTGGAATGAAGCCATTTATTAAGACATATCATGTTAAGGCTATATTATCGGCAGCTGCGGCCATTATGATGTTTATATGGTTCATACCGTCAATTGCATATTTCGCGTATACGTATTACCAGTATTATTTTCTAATGAATATAATGGCAATTATTTCGGGAGTAATTACTTACTTTGTCTATTTCAGCCTTACAACATATAAGGCGGCCTATGTGGAATTGAATTCCATGATGTTTAGTATGACTGCTCTTGTTCTGTTCTATATCTCCATAATTTCTTTAAAAACTTTATACCCTCTATTTGGAATAGAGCAACAGCTTGTCTTTTCCGCAATACTCTGGGGCGTATCACTGCCATTTATGTGGTTAAGCACGATAGATACAATGTACAGATATTCTATTCCCGTGCAGCCATTAAAAATACAGAGCAAAAATACACCGGAATCTCAAAAAAGTGATTAACAATAAATAATGTTTAAAATTTTTAAATATGACTATAAATTTATTTTCTTAATATAAATTCTTTCACAAAGATCGTGGCCCCAATGGCAACAAGAGCACACATACCCATTATAACTTCAAGATACAATGATTCTGTATTGGGGTTATAAGCTGCCGGATGCAAAGTGATTAACTGTGTAATAGCTTCGGTAATCATAAAGTAAAATAACTAATATATATAAAAAGCTTATTCATGAATATATTCATCTATTGGAAAAATACAAATGGTATAGCTATTACTTTTAACTGTTAATTGCCCAGTATCAGGCACTGGACCCGTCAATTCATTAATTAAACCAATACAGCATGTGCAGAATCTAAAGTAGTTTATCATCTTTAAAAATGTGTGGAATAACCAGGTAATGATTCATATTCAAAACAGTATACTAATAAACCCGAAGAACGGAATTATTACTACTCTTCAATTTTAATGATTTTCTTTCTTGATTTTAGACCACTGACAATTTTTATGGACGATTCATGAACTTTATAGAATTTTGAAAGTTGTTTAATAATATCTATATTGGCGCGGTTATTTTCAAAAGGTTCTCTGGTATAGACTTTCAGAGTTTCATTTTCAGAAATAATACCTCTATCGCCCCTGTATACATGGATATTAATTAACATATAATAGGTATAGAATATGAATATAAATATAAGCATATCTTACTTTATATATGCCTGAAATTTCAGTACTTTATATTTACAATATAATCCGGGCTTTTCATTTAAATTTTCATTTGCCGGGAAGATATTCGATGCCGGGTCTATTGAAGTACCGGACAGAATCTTGATTTAAATGCATGAGGAAGAATTGAAGTATACGATAAATTTGAATGCTTTAGAATGATGTCAAAGGCTTATAATTACAGTTCGATGAATTTATATTTCTGTGCATGAAAGACCGGCAATAAGATCCATCCGTAAGACCTTAGTAGTTGGCATAATATCCCGGCTAATAACTCATTACAAATATGAGTCGTTTAGTGACAGAAAATATTAAATCTGTATAAATGTATTCAATTTTTTATCAGATAAATTATTCATAAAATCTAATGCATCAATAAGAACAGGCGTAAGAATTTTTCGCTATTTCGTGAAAATATTAAGTTATGCTGCTATGTACCGGAATTATTTAACATAAAATAATAATGTATTAAAAATAATCTTTAAATAACTGTTAATTCTATTAAAATAAAAGCGGTGTTTAAATGTATGACTTAAATCATAAAATATGCATAATTACCGGTTCAGGGCGCGGCATAGGAAGCTCTGTTGCTGAATCACTGTCAAAAAAAGGAGCAAGTGTGCTAATCAATGTGAGAAAGCACATAGATGAGGGCGAGAGCACAGTTTTAGAAATAAATAAAAAGGGTAAAGCAGCGCTTTCGGTGGCTGATGTATCAACTGAAGAAGGTGTAAAAAAACTATTTGATGACTGTATAGAAAATTTTGGTATTCCTGATGTTCTGATAAACAATGCCGGTGTGGGAATACTCGAACCTTTTGCATCATTAACAGAAAAAAGTATGGATATAATGCTCAGAACAAATTTATATTCTGCAATATATGCATCTAAAAAATTTGCATCAATTTCACATGGCGGAGTAATAATAAATATTGCCTCTCTTGCAGGAATCATTCCCTTTCCAGGCCTTTCAGTATACGGAATAACAAAAGCAGGGCTTATTAGTCTTACAAAATCACTGGCTGTGGAGCTGGCAGCATCGGGAATAAGGGCAAATGCAGTTGCTCCGGGTATAGTAAAGACAAGAATGGGAGACAGCCTTTTACAAATAATGAATATCAATGAAGATGATTATGGGAAAAAATATACGCTCACCGGAAAACTTATCGATGTTAATGAGGTTGCTGAAACTGTTGTTTATTTAATAGAAAACGAATCAATGACAGGAGAGGTCATAGAAATCGATTCTGGCGTTAAACAGATGCTGGCAGGATTTTTTAAAAATTAAAATGCCATTTTTTCTTGAGAAGATAGAATTATAGCCTGACATGATTATTTTCCCTATATTTCAATAAATAACATCGAACATTAATTTCTGGCGTTCTCTACGGACTATATGGAATAAATAATTTTGATAGAATAATAAGTAGGATACACCTCTTTAATTATATTGTAATTTTTTTGATTTTTTGTTAATGCTAAATATTTCTGACTGTTTGTTCTTTTTTCACAAAAGATTAATAAGCCTTAATTTAATAATCAACTATAGATAATGTGAAGCGTATGAACAAACGGGATCAGGTTTTATTTATAGTTAGAGGGTTGAACTGAATATGAATCTACGTCGAATTCTTCTTGATGTGGATAAGGGTCTGAACAGGCCGACATTGATAGAGCTGGCCGGTGCCATTGAGGATGCTCCAGGTGTGGACGCGGTTAAGATTACTGTCACCGAAATGGATATGGAAACAATGGGCACAAGCATTATTGTTGAGGGGATTAATATAAATTATAACTATCTTATCAAAGTAATAGAGGATATGGGTTGTGCAATTCATTCAATAGATGAGGTAGCTACCGGAAAGCATATTATAAAATGATTAAGAAGTATATATTTCCAGTCAGCATTGGTCTCTCAGACGGTATAATAACTGCATTAATTTTAGCATCAGGCGGCATAGCAAGCAGCAGGGTAATCTCGCTTTACCTCGCATTGAAAATATCATTTGGATCCGCATTTGCCGGAGCTTTCAGTTACTTTATTGCACAGTATGCAGGGCTTAATGAGGAATTGCACAGAACGGCAATGCAGCTTAATCTTAAATCTACAGATTACCTTCTTAAAGGCCATCTTGGTTTACAGATATTCACCGAGGCCATTGCCGGTGCATTGATTGCGGCATTTTTTGGCTTTCTGGGTGCACTGATACCACTTTCATCCTCACTTCTTGTGCCTCACAATATAGTTATACCGTTTTTTTTGTCATATATATCACTGGCAGTTCTTGGACTATTTATAAGCAGAACAACTGCCGGAAGGGCCAGATTCTGGATATCGGTAATGGTTATAGTTGGAATTATTGTAACATTTGCGGGATATGAGCTCAAATTAATAGTGTAATTTTTTTGAAAATATTTATTATTATTGCATTTATATACAGTTATGAAAGTTGCGGTCATAATGGGCAGTAAATCTGATTTTCCTGTAATGGAGGCAGCTGTAAAAGAATTACAGAATTTTGGAATAGAGGTGGAATACAGGGTAGTCTCTGCGCACAGGACTCCTGAATTAATGCTGGAATATGCCCATAATGCAATTAATAATGGCATAGAGGTAATAATAGCCGGGGCAGGCGGCTCCGCACATCTTCCGGGAATGGTTGCGGCCATGACAACATTGCCTGTAATCGGTGTTCCTGTGCAGTCAAAAGCATTGAATGGAATGGATTCACTATTATCAATAGTGCAGATGCCTCCCGGAGTTCCGGTTGCGACAGTATCAATAAACGGTGCAAGAAATGCAGCGCTTCTTGCAGTGAGAATTTTATCAATAAAGTATGATACATTAAAAGCTATGATGGATAAATTTATGGAAGATCAGAAGAATTCTGTACTGGACGATAAACTATGATTATTGGCATAATAGGTTCGGGGCAGCTCGGTTATATGATGATTAATACCATGCGAAGATATCCCTTTGAATTTTATGTTATAGATGACAATAAGGGACCGTCGGCATATATTGCCGATAAGTTCTTTTATAATAAAGATTATAAAAATTTTGTGGATTCATGCGATTATGTTACTTATGAATTCGAGCACGTGAGCGGGGAAATTTTAAAATATGCCGATGAACAGAATAAGCTAAGGCCCTCACTGAAGGCTGTGAATTTAAAGAAAAACAGGATTCTGGAAAAGCGGTTTTTAAAAGAAAATAACTTTCCTGTAGCTGATTTTGAATATACAGAATCATTTAAAGATGCATTTAAAATTGCACAGTCCATGGGTAGGGGAGTTATAAAAAGCTGCCTCGGTGGATATGACGGCAAAAACCAGTATTTTATAGACCCATCATCTAAATATAAAGAAGAGAAAGACATGCCATATGTTGTTGAAAAATTTATTGATTATGATTATGAATCATCGATAATTGCAGCAAGGGATAAAAATGGCAATTTTGAATATTTTGAGCCATCATATAATTATAATCAGAATGGAATTTTAATATATAATATAGCTCCAATAAATAACAATATTGAAATGATAGAAATATGTAAAAGATTGATGAATAAATTGGATTATACAGGTGTAATGGGTATAGAATATTATATAAAAGGAGATAAAACAATAATTAATGAATACGCTCCAAGGGTCCATAACACAGGCCATCACACACTTACCGGATCATCAGTATCACAGTTCGAGGAGCATATACTTGCTGTTTCAGGTTTAACACTTATAAAACCGGTTATGTTTGTACCATCCGGAATTCTTAATATTATCGGCACCGGCATAGGCAATAAAACAGAAGAAATTTTAAATGCAGGTAATACGAATATATACTGGTACCATAAAAATGAGGTCAGGAGAAAGAGGAAAATGGGGCATATAAATGTATTTGGAGATACATACAATGATGTAAAAAACAGAATAGATTTACTTATCAAAATACTATACGATGGCGATGTCAGCAGCTATATATAACATTACAGGAATTTTAATAATTTAATAATTGCAATTCATTAAAGGAGTACCACTCCCTTAACACCCTCAACTTTTTTTATTTCATTTAAAACATCACCGGTTACAATTTCAGTTGTTACTATTACAGCTTTAGGGTCATCTATCAAATCAGGATCATCGGTTACAACCTGCCTTATTGATATTTTATTTTTAGCCAGTACATCCATTACACCTGCAATAATACCGGGCTGTGCAGCATCCGATGGTATAATTTCAATAACGCTGAATCCAATTTTTGAACCAGCATTTTCAAAATTTGAAATTGCAGAAAGGTTGCTGAAAAATGAGTACAATTTTTTATCATTAATTATTTTTGATACCATATTTACTACCACCCGCCTGTCAACGTTATAGGCACGGGCAATAGAATTGGGTTTAATTTCAATCACATCACAGAAAAGTTTTGGTTCATCATACATAATTTTTACTGAAATCCCGATTTTTATCATTTTTTGTACAATCTTCATCTCGGCAGGATAGCCCTCAAACACTTCATAAATATAATCCCACATACCACTGTTAATTAAAATCTAGTATTTAATTATGTATTATAAGATGCGAATAAATTGACGAAATTTAAATATTATGTCAGACGCACATCATACATTATTAATATTATCAAAACCATGCTGTATAAGGCATTATAAGTTTTTTTTGCATAAATATTTTTGCATAAAAAGATTTTTATTTAAATAAAGAGATTAAATACATAATAAATTAAATTCAATAATTATAGAGATAAATATTAAATTTTTATAACAAATTAAATAATTCAAAATCAGTTCTCTAAAAAGTTTATTTAACTATTTATAGAAATATAATAAATTACTCTTTTGAATATTTTTTGACAAGCTCAATAAACTGTTCGTGCTTCCCTGCCCTGTGAACATTCAGTTCCGAATTTTTCATGGTATTTATTATAAATTCTGCAGGAAACTGCATTGGTAACTGTGATACAACAAATTTCGCTGCTTCTTCGGGCTTTTCTTTTAAAAGTTTGATTCCAAGATTGTATGCCTCAACAAACTCCTTTTCTTTTGAATAAACAGTTGCACCACAGCTTCCTGGAAGGTCCATACCGCTTTTCTTGAAATATTCTTCAATGCTCGTACCGTGTGGTTCAATAGCAGGAACAACTACAGTATCAACCTTATTTGAGTGCATGGCATCCATCAGTTCTCCCATGGAGTCATAGTATTGAATTTCAACATTCTTTCCTGTTTCGCCAATATATGCTCTGAACAAAACGTCGGATGCACCGCCCTTTCTTGTCATTCCAATTTTATATCCAATTGCAGGGTAAACCCTTGACAGATTTTCTATTGTTATATAATCAATCGGAAGACCATTTTTTACCAGTGATACAGTGGAATCAAGTATAATATCCGGTTTTTCATCTCCAATATCAGAGGACTTTTTGAATTCAATATCTATATCATTTCTTTCCATTTTTGCTGCTACCAGAGGGTAGCAAACAGGTCCTGGCGCTGCTATAACTTTCATAATCAGTAATATCTCTGTTAATTATTAATTTAATGTATAATTTTATGTTAGGAATACAATTTATATTTAAATAGAAATTATTTTCGCCATTTCCGGTATTTTCCGGTGCATATGGAAGTATAAATTATGATGCTGATATTGACATCATGAATTGCCAATTGTTATATGTTCAGGATACGATTATATTACATTTACATTCTTAACATAGCATCTTTCAACATTTCCTGAACATTATTTTCATATGGTGATCGAATTAATAGGGAATATTATTTATGGGATAATAGAAAAAATTCTATTAATAAAATTTTTAACATGTATTATACAAACAATAATATTATAAAAATTTTAATTGTATAAATTAACGGAAAGTAATATATGGTATATTGAAATTAGGTTTTTTAAGGTTTAAATGAAAAAGTACTTGGTTTTGGAGGATGGAACAATATATGAGGGAAAGGGTTATGGATATGAAGGCGAATCAACAGGCGAGATAGTTTTTACCACTTCTATGGCTGGCTACATTGAAACAATTACAGACCCGTCTTATGCCGGTCAGATATTAATTTTTGCATTTCCGTCAATAGCAAATTATAACATGAATCTGGAGCATATGGAATCGGGCCATGTTCAGATAGATGGATTGATAACAAAAGATGCACATGAAATATTTTCGGCAGGAGCTTCTTTTAAAGAATTCAATGAATTCTTGAAGGAAAATAAAGTCCCCGCAATAGATGGAATAGACACAAGGGAAATAGTCAAAAATATAAGAACAAAGGGAGCAGTAAAAGCCTATATAAGCAATAAAAATGAGATACCGGACAAGTTCATTGACACAATGTCACTTGACCTCGTGGCAAAAGTATCAAGAAAGGAATATCAATATTATGATTCCGGAAATAAAAAGAATATTCTATTTATTGATGTTGGAACCAAGAACAGTTTAATAAAAAACCTTTCAAATACTGCTTCGCTTCATATTGTGCCCTACAATTATGATTTTTTCAATTCGAAATTGAATTATGATGCAATATTTATTCCAAATGGCCCGGGTGACCCTGCACATAAATCGCTTGAACCTATTCGGGAATTTATTAAAGAAAAATATAATGAAATTCCTGTGATCGGTGTATGCCTCGGCAATCAATTAATATCATTATCACTGAATGGAAAAACGGAAAAGATGAAATTCGGCCATAGAGGTATTAACCATGCAGTTATCATAGAAAATAAAATCTATATTACATCACATAACCATGGCTACGCAGTAAATGAAGAATCATTGAAGAATACAGAGCTTATTGTTGCAGGAAGGGACATAAACGATGGAACGGTTGAAATGGTAAAGCATAAGGAACTACCTGTATATTCAGTGCAGTTCCATCCCGAGGCATATCCGGGTCCGTATGACAGTCTCTGGTTTTTTGAAAAAATTAAAGAAACACTTGGTGGTATTCATGAATAATGGAATTAAATGCACACTTGTAATAGGTTCGGGCCCAATTGTTATAGGCCAGGCTGCTGAATTTGATTATTCCGGCTCGCAGGCATGCCTCGCATTGAAGGAAGAGGGAATTAAAACAGTGCTTCTCAACTCAAATCCTGCCACAATACAGACAGACCATGAAATTGCAGACCGTGTTTATATTGAGCCTGTTGACCCGGAAAGTGTTATAGAAATTATTGAGAAGGAAAAAATAGATTCAATTTTACCGTCAACCGGCGGACAGGTGGGATTAAATCTTGTAATACTCCTTGATAAACTGGGAATTTTGGAATCGCATAAAATAAAGGTTCTCGGTACTCCTGTTCCATCAATTAATATTGCAGAAGACAGAAAGGCTTTCTTCAATTTAATGAAAAGAATTAATGAACCTGTAATAGACTCATATACCCTTATTCCGGATAATTATGAAAATGAAATCAAAAAAATAAAGAAATATCCGCTTATTTTAAGAACAGGCTTTTCACTTGGCGGCTCAGGCGGTGTTATAATAAACAGTGAAATTGAACTCTTAAATTATGCAAAAGATTACTTTTCTATTCACGATGATTCACTGGAACTTGATGAATCTCTTCTTGGACTTAAAGAAATAGAATATGAGATGATGCGTGATAACAATGGAAACTGTATATCCGTATGCAACATGGAAAATTTAGACCCAATGGGCGTACATACCGGTGAGAGCATTGTAACAACTCCATCTTTGACGCTGAGCAATGATGATTACCAGAAGTTGAGGTCTGCTGCAATACATATAGTCAGCGAGATCGGTGTCATAGGTTCATGCAATGTACAGTTCGCAATCAACCAGAAAACAGACGAATATTATGTTGTGGAGGTAAATCCAAGGACATCAAGGTCATCGGCACTTGCTTCAAAGGCTTCCGGCTATCCAATAGCAAGAATATCGACTAAAATAGCACTGGGATACAGTTTAGACAGGATAAAAAATCCTGTCACAAAGAATACATATGCTGCATTCGAGCCCTCAATGGATTATATAACAGTAAAAATTCCAAGATGGCCATTTGATAAATTCTCTGTTAAGAGGGATATAGGCATTGAAATGAAATCTATTGGAGAGGCAATGGGCATAGGAAGAATATTTGAGGAATCCCTTCTTAAAAGCATATCATCACTGGATATAAGGCAGGCCGTTCCATTAAGGTTATTTACATCCAGAGAAAAAACATCTGAACTCTTAAAAAATTCCAATGACCAGAGGATATTTGTCATATTCGATGCTCTCTTCAACGAAATGGATGTAAATGAAATAGCCGATTTATCAGGTTATGATATATTTTTTATAGAGAAGATGAAGAATATAGCAGATGCAATAAAAGAAATAGAGCCCGGTGAAATTCCTGAAAATATAAAAGAATTAAAGGAACTTGGTGTTTCCGATGAAACCATTGCATACTACTCGAAGCTCGATACCATGGATATTATAAATCACAGGATAAAAAACAGTATTATGCCGGTATTTAAAAAAATAGATACATGCTCCGCAGAATTCGAGTCTGAAACATCATATATGTATTCGTGTTATGACACTTTTACAGACAATAAAATCAGTGCAAAGAAGAAGATTATTGTTATTGGTTCAGGCCCAAACAGAATTTCACAGGGAGTTGAATTTGACTATGGTGCCGTGAAATCAATAATAGCATTAAAAAAAATGGGCTATGAAGCCATAATGGTAAACAGCAACCCCGAAACGGTATCAACTGATTTTGACATTTCGGACAAACTGTACTTCGAGCCAATAACACTTGAGCATATTTCAAATATTATAATTGCGGAAAAGCCGTCCGGCATAATAATACAGTTTTCAGGCCAGACAGGGCAGAATATGGCAGATGCAATCAATGAAATATTCGGGCATATTATAAAAGGTACACAGTCGGATGATATATATAATATTGAAGAGAGAACTGTTTTTTCCGGTACATTAAAGTCGCTGGGTATAATGCAGCCTGATTTCATAGAGGCAGGAAACTTACATGACCTGGAGGAAAAAATAAGGAGTATAAGCCTGCCCGTCATAATCCGTTCCAGTTTTATTATAGGTGGAAGGGCCATGGATATTATTTATGATTACAACATATTGTCTGAAAGAGTGCAGGAACTCTTTAAGGAGCGCCCGGGCTCACCGGTGCTCATAAGCAAATATTTGCAGAATGCAACAGAGCTCGATGTGGATTTTATTTCAAACAGCGAGAGATCAGTAATTTCAGGTATTTCTGTACATATTGAAGAGGCAGGTACACATTCAGGCGATGCAACAATGGTACTTGGCCCAGAGATACTGGAAGATAAGTATAAAGAAAAAATTGCTGATACCGTTGAGAAATTAAGGGAACATTTTCATCTTTCAGGGCTTTCAAATCTTCAACTTGCAATAAGCAATGGAGAAATATATGTAATAGAGTTAAATGCAAGGTCCTCAAGGTCCGTTCCATTTGTTTCCAAGGCCACAGGCATAAACTGGGTTGAGGAAGGTATAAAGGCAATTTTGGAAGATAAGATCAATGCGAAATATATCGAACCCAAATCATATTTTATTAAATTGCCTGTGTTTCCATTCAGCAGATTCCGTGACATGGATGTAATACTTGGGCCGGAAATGAAATCCACGGGTGAGGCAATGTGCTGTGGATTGACATTTAATGAGGCAATGTCCAAGGTTGTAAAGATAATGAAGCGTGACTTTAATCTTAAATCAGCTATATTAACAGTGAATGATATGGACAAGCCTGCTGCAAAATTGATAGCATCGAAATTGATAAAAAGCAATGTAAAAATATATACAACGCCGGGAACAAATAAATACTTAAAATCTTTCGGAATTAATACAGAAATAGCTTATAGAATTAAGGATATGAGGGAACCGGGAATAAGCAACATTATAAAATCAGGAGAAATCTCAATGATTATCAATACGCCTTCAGAGACATACGGTTCAATAAGAGACGGATTTTCAATCAGAAATCTTGGAATAAGACTGGGTATACCGCTGATAACAAACATAAGATTTGCAACAGAGCTCATAAATGCAATTACAGAGAAGAATAGTTTACATGCAAGGGAAATAAATGAATATTATAAAAACAACTGAGAAATACTTTTAATATTTATATTATTACAGTACATGAAAAACTTTGATTTAATTTATAATAAAATTAAGAAAGCAGTGCCGGAGCATCATTTTGAATTTACGGATTCACCTTTCTGGATTCTTATAACTACAGTTTTATCACAGAGGACAAAGGATGTTAACACAGATGCAGCGGCCAGAAATTTATTCAATAAATATAAGGATTCATATGGCCTTGAACATGCAACCGCTGAAGATATAAAGAATATAATAAAATATGTTGGATTCAGCAATGTAAAGTCAAAAAGAATAATAGAAATTGCAAGAATTATAAATGAAAAATATAAAGGCAATGTTCCTGCAAGCCACGAAGAGCTCATCACCATTCCCGGCGTTGGCAGCAAGACAGCAAATATAGTATTAACACAGGGATTTAAAATACCCGCAATAGCAGTGGATACACACGTTTTCAGGATATCCAACAGAATAGGTTTCGTAAACACAAAGAATCCGGATGAAACAGAAGAAGCATTGAAAAAAATAATACCGTTAAATGACCAGGTGGAATTCAATCCGGTCTTTGTTGAATTTGGGAAAAATATTTGCAAACCCATATCGCCAAGGTGTGACATATGTCCTGTAAATTCGTGCTGTGACTATTTTCAAAATAAAAAAACAGGCAGCGTTTGAACACAATTTCCGGTATAATTATTGCCGGTTTACTGGCGCGCTGGAATACCCTTCATCTCAAGTATATGAAGAAACATATTTATATTGCAAGTAGATATATTTCGTGTCTGCTGGATTCATAGTTGAAATTCGCTGGACATAGCTCCATGCATCTTTAAAATTTCATGGTTTAGCATGGATAACACAATATTACCGGGCATGCAGGCCCTTGAAGCAGAGACCTTCAGGTTTTGTTGCAGGAGGATATCACATGATATATAATGTAGTTACAGACAAATTATTTGACGGAGAAAAAATTATAAATGCAATAATGCATATTAAAATTGAAAATGGAAGTATAATTGATATAATTCCTGTGTCAGAGGATAAATTAAAGAATATTCTGGACAGTAATACTCATGACCTGCGCGGGAAATTTGTAACTGCCGGGCTTATAGATTCACATAACCATTTTATGCTCACAGCACTTAAACTCTCATTTCAGGTCAATATGGGCAATATTTCATCATACAGCGAATTTTTATCCAGGATTGCTGCAAACAGAAACCTTGCACTTCATGGGTGGCTCCAGGGTTATGCAATGAATGAATATGAAATGAAAGAAGAAAAATTGCCCGATAAAAAGGTTATAGACAGGGCTATAAGCGATATTCCTGTATTTATTACCCATGTAACAGAGCACTACGCAGTGTGCAACAGCAAAGCACTTGAGATAGCAGGAATAAATAAAAATACTAATGACCCAGAGAATGGAAGAATTGGACGGGATGTATATGGTATTCCCGATGGCAGGTTATACGAGGCAGAGGCCATGGACCTGGTTAAGAAATGTATACCGGAATATAACTTGAATGATTATGAAAAAGCAATAATTGATACAGCAAAAAAATACTCTGATGCCGGCCTTACAGCAGTAAAGGATACCGGCGGTACAGGAATGGATATAAATGAAAGAACAAGAATTACAGCATTTAACAATGTAACCAGGAAGCATAAAATTCCATTAAGACTCAATATAGCACTTCCGGTATATTCACTTGACGATGTTGATGTAAAGATAAAACTCTCAAAAAAAGTGGAGGAAAACAGCCAGCTTAAATTTGGCGGTTTCAAACTTTTTCTTGACGGCTCAATAATGTCAAGAACAGCGTGGATGAAGGAACCATATAAAAAAATAAATCCCGTTGAAAATGAAACTACGGGAATTTCACTGTGGGACATTGATAATTTTAAAAAGGCATTAAAATTACTTGCAGAAACTGAAACTCATATAAGTATACATGTTATTGGAGATATGGCAATTGAAACAGCAATAGATACAATAGAAGAAATCGAGAAGGACAACAAAAAATCTCATTTTGCACTTGTCCATTCATATAAATTAAATGATAATTTAATTGAAAAAATAAAAAATATATCTGCAGACATAGAGACACAGGCAGCTTTTATTTATTTTATTGGTAATGCACTGCAGCAGAACCTTGAAGATGATGAATCAAAAAATCTATTTCCATTATTAACATTGAAAAAAGAGGGAATAAAATTTTCCAATGGCTCAGATAGCCCTGTGACACCATTTTCACCGGTATACGGCATTTATTCATGCATTTACAGGAAAATAAAAAACGGCAATGCAAAAAATGTTTTTGACACAGGAGAAAATATAAGCCCTGAAGATGCATTGAAGAGCTACACATCAATGAGTGCAGATATTACAGGATGGAATAAAATTGGATATATTAAGCCCGGATTTTATGCAGATTTTACAATATGGGATAAAGACCCTGAAATACTTGGAGATAACATAAAGAAATGGGAGGAATTGAAATTACAAACACTCACATTTTATAAATGATTCCTCGATAATGGTTTTATAACACCAATTATAATAATAATTACCCCTGTAAAGAAGAAAAGTGATGAGATTTCAAAGAGTCTTGAATATGATAATATTGTATTATTCCTGAATATATACAATATAAGGCCATAAATTAATGGAGAGAATGCAGCGCCTGTTTCTGTGGATATCAAAAATATGGATAAATACTGCCCCGCCCTGCCCTGTGGCACAACAAAGCTCATGTATGAACTTATAATGCTGTAATAGCTGGCATATGAAAGGCCGATAAGAGAACCAAGCAATAAAAACTCATAAAATGTGTGTGAGAATGAAATCAATAATATGCTTATTCCACTTATGAATGGAAAAATTACAAGCATTATTTCTCTGTTAAATTTATCTGACAATATCCCTACCGCAATTGCCCCCAGAGCCGAGATAAATAGAATTAATGTTCCTGATATTGCAACATATAATGATGCATTTTTTAATGATAATCCATATTCAAAATAATAGTAATAAAAAAATATTAAACCCGAGCTGCCCAGTGTTATGAATAAATTTGCAACAGATATGTATTTAAATTTTGAAGAAACGATCTTTCTTTTGAGAAATGATGCCAGTTTTCTTATTGTGATATCTGTTCTTGTCAGATAATCTTCCTTCCTGACAGTAATAAATGTTAATATTGATGTAACAGTGACAGTTAGAGTAATAGCAAGAATACCGTAAATGAATAATTTATCGCTCAGGAGAATTCCGGAAAGCCCGAAGCCCATGCCAGAACCCGCAAGAGTAAAAAAGCCATTGACACCTGAAGATGCACCGCGCTGGTTAGATGGTATTATGTCCCTGATAAGCGGCTGATATGCGCCATATGCAATATTTGATCCTATTTCTATTAAAAAATAGGTTAAAATTACAATAATAATTGATGAATGGTTTATTATCAACATTATAAGAGATAATACTGTAATTAATGACCCGGTTAATATCATTGGCCTCCTTCTTCCTATAAAGGTATGTAATCTGTCCGTCAGGGTACCGGATATATAGTTAAAAGCAAGTCCGGACATAATTCCAAAA
>JABEBX010016670.1_pt1 | contig 76486 bp, 76 predicted proteins | sample 7245971 | NCBI WGS metagenome assembly JABEBX01 (sample SAMN14506365, study PRJNA622280) | hot springs metagenome | biome: hot spring [ENVO:00000051]|acidic hot spring [ENVO:00002120]; feature: spring [ENVO:00000027]|sediment [ENVO:00002007]; material: sediment environment [ENVO:01001048]... | reverse complement strand
CTTTCCCTTCGATTTCAAAATTGCACCGAAATCATGTTCGGCAAGAACCGCAAAATTCTCAGATTTTACAATGGCTTTCAAGTTATTTCTTGCACTTTCAAAATCGTTAATCTTTATCTTCTTTTCAACAACTTTCATTTTGTTCCTCCTTCATAAAGATTTTTCAAGATATTTCATCAACGTTTCCAGTTCTTTCAATTTTTCATCAACATCTCCACTGTTAACGGCATCTTTAACGCACGTCTCTATATGTTTGTTTATAACAGAAGTGTTAGCCTTTTTCAAAAGCGCTATGATCGCCAAAAGTTGAGTTGAGATATCCACACAGTACCGTCCATCTTCTATCATCTTTATGACGGCATTCAAATGCCCCTGCGCCGTCTTTAAAAGATTTAAAGCCTCTTCGTGTTTTAAAGGGTGATCCGCCATGTGAACGTGAAATTCTTCCATTTTGCATTCACTCTATCTTAACAAGGGTATATCCGGCTTCTTCGATCGCATTCTTAAATGTCTCAAAAGGGATCTCTTTTTTCGTCTCCACCTCTGCCGTTCCCGTTTCAAGATTTACATCGGCTTTTTTTACTCCCTTTATACCCCTTAACGCTTCTTCCACGTGCATTTTGCAATGCTGGCACGTCATACCATCAACATACAATTTCATATTCCGACATCTCCTTTCAATTTTATGCCCTTAAGTCTTAGGGCATTTGTAACAACCGTAACTGATGAAAAGGCCATTGCCAATGCCGCTATCATGGGATTAAGAGATATACCAAATGGCAGATAGAGAATTCCAGCGGCTATGGGTATGCCTATTATGTTGTAAAAGAAAGCCCAAAAAAGATTTTCTTTTACGTTTTTTATAGTTGCATTTGAAAGTTCTATTGCCTTGATGATGTCTCTCAAATCGTTCTTCATCAACACCACATCTGCCGTCTCCATCGCTATGTCCGTTCCAGATGACACGGCAATACCAATATCAGCCTTTGCAAGTGCCACAGAATCGTTTATTCCGTCCCCGATCATCGCAACTTTGACGTTATTTGCCTTTAGTTGCTCTATTATCTGAGCTTTTTGTGCTGGCAGCGTTTCTGCAAAGAAATCATCTACACCTATCTGTTTTGCTATGATCTTGGCAACTTTAGCATTGTCTCCCGTGAGCATATAAACTTTTCCCATCTTTTTCAAAGTTTGGACGGTTTCAATGGCAGTTGGGTTTATCTCATCAGAAATACCAATAAAGCCTATAACCTTTCCAGCGTACTCCACAAAAACCGGAGTTTCTCCGTCTTTGATTGGAAGTTCATCTTCATACGGTATGAATTTTGCATTTCCCATTCTTACCTGTCTACCATTCACAGTGCCCATGATCCCTTTTCCCGCGATAGCCTGAAAATCTTTAACATCTAACAATTCCGATTTGTACGCATTGGTTATGGCTTTATCTAAAGGATGAGAACTTCTTGAGGCCATAGAGGCGGCAATCTTTAACAATTCATCTTTGTCGTAATTTATAGGTACTACATCTACAACTTTAGGCTTTCCATACGTAATTGTCCCTGTCTTGTCAAAGACAAAAACCTTTATCTTCCTTAACATCTCAAGTGCTTCTCCACTTTTGAAAAGTAAACCATTTTCGGCTGCCTTCCCGCTGCCAACCATTATCGCGGTAGGAGTGGCAAGTCCGAGCGCACATGGACATGCTATGACAAGCACCGCTATGCTCATCGTGAGGGCAAAAATAAATCCTAAGCCAAGTAAAATCCATATAACGAAAGTCAAGACGGCTATTCCAATAACGATTGGCACAAAATATCCACTCACTCTATCTGCCAGTCTCGCGATGGGCGCTTTTGACGATTGCGCATCCCGAATCAATTTTATTATCTTCGCAAGAACGGTGTCTTTACCTATCTTTTGTGCTTCTATTTCTATCGTTCCATTTAAATTTATGCTACCCGCAGAAAGATGTGTGTTTTTTGAAGCAGCAGTCTTTGGTTTTAGATTCATCAATTTCTTTATCGCCGTTGACGTTCTCGATTTTGAAAGATTTTCGAAGTATTTACCCAAAGAGATGAGTGCTACGATTACGCCTGCAGTGTCCAGATAAAGTCCAGAAACATACTGTGGATGGCCCAAAATTATCTCAACAGTTGAAAACAAACTGTAAATTATGGCAGCACCGGTACCAAGACCAACGAGAGTATCCATGTTTGGTTCACCTTTGAAAAGCAAAGGAATGCCTTTTATGTAAAAATTCCTTCCGAAGATGATTATTGGTATGACAAGTAGTATCTCAACAAGAGCAAAATTTAAAGGGGAAACGTCCGGAGAAATTACCGAAGGAAGATTGAGGCCAAAAGTGTGAGCCATTGAAACAAACAGTAATGGCGCTGCGAAAACAGAAGAGAAAATGAACCTGTTTCTGAAGGTGTGAACTATTTTTTTACGTTTTATCTCGTCTTTGTCATAATCGTCGTCCAAAATAAGAGTTGCTCCATAGCCAGCTTTTTTGACATTTCTTTCCATATCTTTTACTTTGACAACTGCTGGATCAAATTTCACAACGGCTTTTTCATCCATAAGATTTACGGATACAAAAGAAACTCCATCAAGTTTCGATAGAGATTTTTCTACGGCTTTTACGCAAGAAGCACACGTCATACCTTCAATGTCCAATTTTATTTCCTTTTCTTGCTGCATATTCTCACGTCTTTCTGTACGCTAAACCATTTTTATATTCCCCCACCCCACCGGTGGGGATCAACTTAATTGTAGAATACATTTATTTCTTTAGCATGAAAAATAAAACAATTATTTGTTAAACACAAATTCAGGATGAAGAATTCTGGACATCGTGTTTCCCTTCATCACCACTCACTAATCTCTAATGTCTAATCTCTGATGCCTAATCCCTAATTCTTAATCACTGTCTTGGTCTTTACTGATTACCGATCACGCGTTACGCGTCACTGTACTTGCCACACGCTATAGGCTATATGCCATGTGCTGTTTTGTAATGAACTCCGGCAGGCACCCTCTCTCGATGTCTAGTCTTCGCTGACGCTGCGGAGGTTTCCTCTGGAGTATCATGCTCTCCGCCAATCATCACCACTCACTAATCTCTAATGTCTAATCTCTGATGCCTAATCCCTAATCTTTAATCAATATGCCTTTGGTCTTTTAAGTTGGTTAAGCATATAATATAAAAAACGAATGAATGGTGGCGATTCTTATGAAATGGATAACGAGATCTCATGTTCATGTTGACAGAGTTGCCTGTCCGTGGTTGATAAAGCGATTTATCGATAATCAGGCAGAATTTATCTTTGTGGCTAAAGCATTGATCTTGGATATGGCAAAAGCAGAGAATGCCATTCCATTTGACGTTGAAGGAGTTGAACTTGGTCATAAAGATGGGCATTGTTCTTTTATTTCAATTCTTGAAAAATACAAGATCACAGATCCAACTTTGAAAAAACTTGGAGAAATCGTGAATGCCGCAGATACGAATCATCTTGAGATGAGTCCATACGCTGCTGGGCTTGAAATCATGGCGAGTGGATTTTCCTTACTCTATCCGGATGACATGAAAAATCTTGAGAAGCAATTCGAAGTCTACGATGCAATTTATGCGGCTTTAAAAATGAGACAAAGTGAATAAGAAGAAATTAACGGATTTTCTTGCCTTAAATAATTCCATGCTTTCCATGCTTATTCTCGTTGTAATGGTAGGCATGGGACAGTATATGGGTGACAAATTTTTACCACTTTACTTGATAGCACTCGGGGGAGGAGCAATTTCCGTCGGTGCTTTGAATGGTATGCAAAATTTGCTTGGGGCCATATACTAATAGCCATGCCCGCGATAATGAGTTTGATATCCGATGCCGTGCCTAAAAACAAAAGAGTAATGGGAGTTTCCATGCACTCTCTTGTCAGAAGAGTTCCGATGGCGCTTGGTCCACTTATCGGAGGAATTTTGATAGGCGTGTATGGAATCACCAATGGTGTAAGAATATCGTTTATCATAGCAATTGTCCTTGCAATTGTATCCATATTCATTTTCAGTGCTTTTATAAAAGATGCAGGTAAAAGAGAAAAAACTGTCAAGATAAGATCGATGCTTAAAAATTTAAGAGGAAATCTCAGAACTTTACTCATATCGGACATACTTGTAAGATTTTGCGAGCAAATTCCTTACGCTTTCGTCGTCGTGTGGGTAGTTGAAAAAAACGGACTTAGCGCATTTCAATTTGGAATTTTGACCGCCATAGAAATGGTAACAGCCATGATCATTTACGTACCCGTTGCTTATCTTGCTGATAGGCACACGAAAAAACCATTTGTGGTAATAACTTTCGGGTTCTTCACCCTCTTTCCGCTTGTGCTTCTCTTTTCAAGAAATTTTGAATTACTCGTTATAGCCTTCATAATAAGAGGCTTAAAAGAATTCGGGGAACCCACAAGGAAATCTTTGATAATGGATTTTTCGCCTGAAGGCCAAAAGGCTGGAACTTTCGGTGCATATTATCTTGTAAGGGACAGTATAGTATCAGTTGTCGCCTTTTTGGGTGCCTTTCTATGGCTCATTTCTCCATCAACTGATTTCCTTGTGGCTTTTGCCTTTGGTTTGTTAGGAACTGCCATTTTTTGGATATTCGGAAAATCATCCGAAAAAAATCAATTTATATGATTCAACTTTAAAAGCCGAATGTACATTTATCTTGCAGCTCCAGCATGTGCCCCGTCGGAAACTGTCCTCGCAAGGCGCCGGATTCCTCTAGGGCATCATGCTCTCCGCTGGAAGATTCGGAATTTAAAAAAGATTTAGTATACGTCTTAAATTTTACAGCGTCAATCCTCCATCAATTCCTAATACCTGACCTGTTATATATCCTGCTTCATCCGAAGATAAAAAAAGATAGGCATTCGCTACATCCAAAGATTCTCCCATTCTACCAAGCGGCGTCTTTTCTTGCACAAGATCTCTTACCTTCTCTGACAGGCTTTCAGTCATCGGAGTCCTTATGTAGCCGGGGGCAATGGCGTTAACACGAATGTTGTAACGTGCAAGTTCTTTTGACCATGTTTTTGTCATGCCTATCAAACCGGCTTTTGAAGCGGCATAGTTTGTTTGCCCTATATTTCCATAAATTCCAACGATTGAAGATGCGTTTAATATGACACCGTTACGTTGGTTCATCATGTGCGGAACAACTGCCTGTGTAACGTTGTAAACTCCCTTAAGATTTATGGAAATTACCGCATCGAAATCTGCTTCAGACATTCTTACAAGAAAATTATCTTTTGTTATTCCAGCGTTGTTGATTAGAATATCTATTTTCCCAAGTTCTTTGGCAATTCGATCAACGATCAACTTAACTTCATCGTGCTTTGAAACGTCCATTTTGTAAATTTTGTAATTGCTTTTTAACTCAGATTGAGCTTTTTTCAGAGATTCTTCATTGTAATCGCACGCCGCTATGATCGCACCTTCAGTTATAAATCTCTTTGCAGTTTCAAGTCCTATACCACTTGCTGCTCCCGTTATAAGAGCCACTTTTCCTTCTAATCTCATATTTTCCTCCTATATTGATCCTGTGAGTCCAAGAAAAAATTTAACACCGAGTTGTAGCGCTTCTTCATCGACATCGAAATATGGACTGTGATGCGGGGCAACTACATGTTTTGATTCAGAGTGTATGCCCAAAAAGAAAAAAGCGCCTTTTACTTTTTGAAGATAATACGCAAAATCTTCCGATCCCATGGTCGGAATGGCCTCTTCAAATTCAAAGCCAAGTCTTTTTATAACCTTCATAGCCTCATTAAATCCTTCTGTCGAATTGATGACCGGTGGAGCAATTCTCTTTAAATCCAAATCCGCATTTCCTCCAAGAGAATGGGCAAGACTTTTCATGCTTTCGACATTAGATATCACTTCATTTCTTGTGACATCAGAAAAAGTGCGAATTGTTCCGAGTATTTTTGCCTCCGTCGGAACCACATTGAAAGTATTGCCTGAAACGTGTATTCCAAAGACCATATCAACTCCATCAACAGCCCCAGATTTTACCATTTCACACGCCCCGCATCCACCTTCCTCTGCAGGTTGAAAGATAAATCTTACGTTTTTTGAAGGTTTTTTCTCTTTAACCATGTATTCTGCTGCAGTCAAAAGCATCGCCGTATGAGCATCGTGCCCACACGCGTGCATTTTACCTTCAATTTGAGATTTGTAAGGTTTATCGTTTATCTCTTTAATTGGAAGCGCATCTATGTCCGCTCGCAGTGCTATCGTTTGATCTGAGCCGACATTTAGATCTGCTATAGTTCCCGTACCGACTTTCTTGTAAGGTATTCCAAGATCATCAAGTTGTTTTCTTATGTATTCGGCAGTTTTGAATTCTTCAAAAGCGAGTTCTGGATTTTTATGAAGCCATCTCCTGTGTTCTATAACTTTTTTTGAAATATCCATGATTCACTCTCCTTTCTCGGAAAGATCATAACACATAAGAAGGACAAATGGCGCATGGCGTATAGCATATAGCGAATGGCAAATACAGTGACGCGTAATCAGTAAATAGAGATTAGAGATTAGAGGTTAGAGATTAGAGATTAGAGATTAGAGATTAGTGAAAACAGCATATGGCGTATGGCAAAGACAGAGATTAGACATTAGACATTAGGGATTAGTGAGTGGTAATGGCGGAGGGCGTGATGTCCAGAAATCCTTTGAACTCGGGGATGAATGGTGTTCATCTTTTGGTTCATCAAAAGTGTTATAATTAAAATCAGGCTTGCGAAAGGAGGAACGGAACATCGTATTTCGTCACGGCTACGGCCGTTCAAAAGTTGCTTGATGCAGGAGGAATTGTGATAGCAAAAACGAATATGGATGAATTTGCCATGGGAGCATCTACAGAATATTCCAATTTTTTCACAACAAAAAATCCATGGGATCTTCAAAGAGTCCCTGGGGGATCGAGTGGAGGGTCTGCATCTGCGGTTGCAAGTGGTATGGTGCCGTTTGCGCTTGGTTCTGATACCGGTGGCTCGATCCGCCAACCTGCATCCTTTTGTGGAATAGTTGGATACAAACCTACATATGGTCTTGTCTCAAGATATGGCCTTGTGGCTTTTGCCTCTTCTCTCGATCAAATAGGACCACTTACCAAAAATGTAAGAGATGCTGGTTTAATTGGGAATATCTTGATCGGAAAAGATCCAAAAGATTCGACGACAGTCGAAAAGAAAATAGATCTTTTGAAAAAAATTGAAGACTCAATTGAAGGATTTAGGCTGGCAATTCCGAAGGAATTCATAGAAGGGCTTTCTGGCAGCGTTAAAAATGTTTTGAACAATGTCATCGATGATTTCAAAAAAATGGGTGCAAAGGTTGATGAAGTTTCTATTCCCTCTCTTAAATATGCCGTTGCAGTTTATTACATAATAGCACCGGCCGAAGCCTCATCAAATCTTTCAAGGTATGATGGTATAAGATATGGATTGAGTTTCGGCGGTGATTCGGTAGACGACATATACACAAAGACAAAGGATGAGGGATTCGGAAGAGAGGTAAAAAGAAGGATAATGCTTGGAACTTTTACGCTTTCAGCGACTTATTACGATGCATATTTTGACAAAGCACAAAGGGTTAGATCTAAAATAGTTCATGAGATGAGACAAATTTTCAATTCCTACGATGCCATAATTGGTCCTACAACGCCTGGAGTGGCATTCAAAATAGGCCAACTTTCTTCACCACTCGAATACTACCTTCAGGACATTTACACCATACCTGCAAATTTGGCGGGATTGCCTGCGGTAAGTCTTCCAATGGGAAAAATAAATGGATTACCCATTGGTCTGCAAATCATGTCAAATAGATTTGAAGATGAAAAGCTTTTAAGAATTGCAAGAAATTACGAGGTGGCAAGAGGAGAATTTCCACTGCCGGAGGTTGTAGCATGAAAACCGTTATTGGCCTCGAAATACACGCACAACTTTTAACTGAAACGAAGGCATTTTGTGCTTGCAAAATAGATGTAAATGCAAAGCCCAACACAAACATATGTCCTGTTTGTACTGGTCAACCTGGCGCTCTTCCTGTGCTTAACGAAAAGGTCGTTGAGTTTGCCATAATGGCAGGACTTGCGCTTAACTGTGAAATTCATGAGGTTTCAAGTTTTGATAGGAAAAATTACTTCTATCCCGATCTTCCAAAGGGATATCAAATAACCCAGTACTTTCATCCCATAGCAACTGATGGATATCTGGATCTCGAAAGTGGGAAACGCGTAAGAATACGACGTATACACATAGAAGAAGACGCTGGAAAGATGGTACATTCGTCTGAAAATATAACGGAATCAAAAGAAAGTTTGATAGATTTCAACAGATGCGGTGTGCCTCTTATAGAAATTGTAACAGAACCTGATATGGAAAAGTCTGAAGAGGCAAAAGAATTAATGGAAAATTTGAGGGATATTCTCAGAACACTTGGTGTTTGTAGCGGAAATATGGAAGAAGGAGCGCTAAGATGTGATGCCAACGTTTCAGTTGTAGATGAAAGTGGGAGATCTAGTTCACGAGTAGAAGTTAAAAACATAAATTCGTTTAGATATGTCCAATATGCCATAGATTACGAAGCAGAAAGAATTTCCAAGACGTTAAAGGATGGAAAAGACGTGAAACATGAAACACGTGGGTGGGATTTTGTCACAAGAACAACGGTTTCTTTGAGATCAAAAGAAGAAGAGAACGACTACAGATACTTCCCAGAACCGGACCTTCCGATTTTGAAAGTTTTAAAATCTCAAATTGAAAATATAAAGATGAATCTTCCTGAATTGCCAGATCAAAAGTCAGAAAGATACGTTAAAGAATACAATCTGGCAAAAGATAATGCAAATATAATTTCGAAAGACAAGACAATCTCGTCCTATTTTGAAAAACTTGTATCTTTAAAGATGGATCCAAAAGATGCTTCAAATTGGATTGTGAACGATCTGCTTGCTCTCTTCAACGCTGATTCTGCAGATTTCGATTCTGAAAAAGTACCGATTGAAAATCTTAAGGTACTTATGGAATACACGAATTCTGGAAAGATATCAAGATTGTCGGCCAAAGAAGTTTTGAGTGAGATATACAAGAACGGGGAAAGTCCGGAAGATATAATTAAAAAAAGGAATTTAATCCAGGTTTCGGACGAAAGTTCACTTGTGCCTGTGATCAAAAAAGTCATTGAAAATAATCCATCAGTCGTTGAACAATACAAAAAGGGTAAAACATCTGTTGTTGGATTTTTTGTTGGAAACGTCATGAAAGAAACGAAGGGGAAAGCCGATCCAAAAGTTGTTGGCGATCTTGTTAAAAAAATCCTGGATGGCGATATTGAATGAAAATAGGAACACGTGAATTTGATTTTTCGAGAATCTATGTGATGGGAATCATAAATGTAACTAATGATTCTTTTTATCCTCCAAGCAGAGTCAAAATCGAGAATGTTGAAAGAAAAACTGTTGAGATGATCAATGAAGGAGTGGATATAATAGATATCGGCGCCGAATCCACAAGACCTGGATCAGAACCAATCAATCCTGAAGAAGAAGCAAGGCTCATTGGCCTCGCGGTACGATCGATGCGCAACGCGAGCAACATACCGATCTCGATAGACACGTACAGATCCAAAACTGCCATTGCCGGTCTTCAAGCAGGGGCTGATATGATCAACGATGTGAGTGGTCTTGAATTCGATTCTGAGATGCCAAAGGTATGTGCCGATTTTGATATTCCAATCGTTTTAATGCATCTAAAGGGTACACCAAAAGATATGCAGGTTAATCCGTATTATGAAGACGTTATCAAAGAAGTATACGAAGAATTCGAGCGAAAGATCGAGAAAGCGGTAAAAAATGGCGTTAAAGATTCAAAAATAATTTTGGATCCCGGGATAGGCTTTGGTAAAAGGCTTGAAGACAATTTGAAAATCATAGCCCATCTTGACAGATTTAAAAGTTTGAATAAACCCATACTTATTGGAATATCAAGAAAATCCATGATAAGCAAGATAATGCCTATGGATGTAAATGACAGACTTGAATCTACGATAGCCTTAAACACTATCGCTGCCATGAAAGGTGCAAATATAATCAGAGTTCACGATGTATTTGCCAACGTTAAGGCCATGCGAATGGTCGATGCCATAATGGGGGTGTAATGATGGAACATCTTGTTTACGTTGCTTTTGGTTCAAATCTCGGAGATAGGAAAAACAACATATTACTTGCCATTGAAGAGATGAAAAAGAAAGCCATTGAATTTTTGAGGATATCTACGATGTACGAAACAGAACCTTACGGTTTAAAAGATCAACCGAAATTCATCAACTGTGCTGCGCTTGTAAAGACATCTTATGCGCCCATGGAATTGATGGATACCCTTCTTGACATAGAAAAATCGCTCGGAAGGGTTAGAACTACAAAGTGGGGTCCACGAGTGATCGATATAGACATAATATTTTACGATAACAAGATAATAAATTTCGTTGATCTTATAATACCTCATCCGGACATGCAAAACAGAGAATTCGTTCTTAAGCCGTTAGCGGAAATAGCACCAAATTACATTCATCCAAAATTCAAAAAAAGTGTTGTTGAACTTCTTAACGAAGTAGAAGGTGTCAAAATTTGAGAAAGATTAGATTTGCCGTTGTCCAAAAAAATTTCGTTGTTGGAGGCATTGAGGAAAATTTAAACAAAATCTTCTCTTCAATAGAAGAGGTTACAAAATTCAAGGCTGATTTAATCATTTTTCCTGAACTTGCGATAACGGGATATCCACCCGAAGATCTGCTTTTCAGGCACTTATTTATCCAGAAAAATCTTGAAGCGCTTAATGAACTGGTGAAATTCACATCTGGCCGGGACGAACTTATCATAACTGGATTTGTAGATATGAAAGACGACATATACAACGCCGCTGCTGTGATTCAAAACGGAAGTTTGATCGGATTTTATCATAAAATAATGATTCAGACAAGGGCATCAGATCTCAGAGCAGCAATAGTTTATGCTAATACAATCGGAGGACAAGATGAACTTGTCTTTGATGGTCATAGTTTTGTCGTAGATGAAAACGGGACAACCATAGCGAGAGCAAAAGATTTCGAAGAAGAAATCCTTTTTGCCGACATCGATATTCCGAACATAGTAAGTATGAACCTTCACGATCCAAGAAGGCGCGAAAGGATCGAAAGAGGAACTGAAGTGGATTTGATTCACACCGAATTAAAATCAAAAGAAAGAAAAGAAATTTCAAACGTTATTTCTCCCGCCCTTACCATTGAAGAGGAAATTTTCAAAGCATTGACTTTGGGAACAAGAGATTACGTGATTAAAAATGGATTTAAAAAGGTCTTAATAGGTTTAAGCGGGGGAATAGATTCGTCTTTAGTTGCCGTTATAGCCACAGAAGCCATTGGCAAAGAAAACGTCGTAGGTGTCATGATGCCTTCGATGTATTCATCAAAAACAACTGGAAATAAATCGGAAATGAGCACGGGCTATTCTACCCTTTACGGAGACATGGCCGGAGGATTTGCACCGATAAAAGATCTTTACAAAACCATGGTTTACAGAGTTTGCAGGTGGTACAACTCAAAGGCTGGAAAAGAAATTATTCCATCGAATATTCTCGTAAAGCCACCTTCGGCCGAATTGAAGCCCAATCAAGTTGATCAAGACACACTTCCACCTTACGATGTACTCGATAAGATTCTTGAAATGTACGTTGAAAGGGATTTATCTTTGGAAGAGATCACAGAAATGGGTTTTGATGCTGAAACCGTTAAAAAAACGATACGTCTTGTTGATCTGAGCGAATACAAAAGAAGGCAATCTCCACCTGGTGTGAAAATAACCTTTAGAGCATTTGGACGTGATAGAAGGCTTCCAATAACAAATCATTTTAGAAGGTGATCATGTGATTTTCTTCTGGCCTTTCTGGTGGGGTTACGGTTCTTGGAGTTTGATATGGGATATTGCTGGAATTGCTATTTTTTTCATGGTGTTTTACCTTTTTTTCAGATATGGAATAGGTTTCTTCACCTGGCGCAATTTAGACAGATCGGATAAGCCTTGCGAAATTCTAAGAAAGCGTTATGCATCTGGTGAAATAACAAAAGAAGAATATGAACAAAAGAAAAAAGATCTTGGATGTTAAGAATTTTTCGACGGCCAATAAGCTATAACAAGTGAAGATGCCATGAGTATGCCACCCGCGATCAGTTGAGTATTTAATTCTTCTGAAAGTATTATAAATGCAAGAAAAGAAGCTATCCATGGTTTTACAAAAAAAGCCATTGATCCGAGACTTGCTCCTATTTTTGAAATACCCTTGAAGAAGAAAAGATAAGCGATGCCCGTTGTGACGATTCCTATGTATGCCAGGTAAGGTAGGGCTTTGAGAGAAATTTCAATTGGGACTTTGAATATCATCATCTCAATTAAAACAACGGGAACGGCTATGACAAAGGTCATGAAATTAAAGGCGGCGCTGGATGAATGCTGTGTTATAGTCTTGCCAAAAACCGTTAAAATTGCAAAAAGAGCGCTTGCAACGATCATTATGAGTACGTAGATGTCTCCTTTGAATCCTGAAGAGTAAGAAGTAACTGTAAGACCTGCAAATCCGAGGATCATGCCGATGTAAACTCTGAGAGGAAATTTTTCTTTGAAAAGCAACTTTGAAAATAAAAGCACGAAAATGGGATTTGCACTGAATATTATGGCCATCTCATTCGCCTGAGAATTTGCAAGTGCGAAATGGTAAAGACTCATTCCAATTCCAACTGGAATCGCACCTATCCAAATAAGATTTATCCAATCTTTTCGGGTCAAGTTTTTCAAAGTAGAAAATCGAACAAAAGGAAGTAGAGTCGGTATTGCAAAAAGTAATCTGAAAAGCCATAGGTTAAGTGGATCAACATAACTTCCTATGAATTTTGAAATGACTTCTATCGACGAAAACAGTATTATGGCAAGGTATACGTAAAAATAGCCCATTAATTTCCTCCATATGCGTTGGGATCTGCTTTAGAAATCTTAAATCATAAAGCTAATTGACCTAACTTTTCTATTTTATCATAGAATATTCGCCTTTTTCTGTACCGATCACGCGTTAGTGTGTTTGCTATACACCATATGCCATACGTTATACGCCATTACCGCTCACTAATCACTAATGCCTAACGTCTAATCTCTATGTGCCCGTGATCTGGATTTTGCGAGGTGACATACAAAAATTTACAATCATTTTACCAAGATTTATTCAAAGATTATTCGTTATGGATCACGAACTTAAAAAAAGTGATGAATGTAATCGAAAAAACATTCATTATAAATATAAAATTCGTAATTTATGCTGAATCTTTTATTTTGAGTTTTGACTCCATCATATGATCATCGAAAATTGTCCTCACTGGCACTGCGGAGGCCATCTCGAGGGCATCCTGCCCTATGCTATACATCATTTGCTATAGGCCATGCGACGCCGTGTCCTGCTTTAAGATTGTGCTCGAGAAGATTATCCATCATTTCATGTAGATTTTTATTTTGATTCATCGATTCTCTTTCGTGTAGATTTTTTATGAGTCAATTCGATGATTTAAAATTGGCTGTCATCTATGCTAAAATAATAAATAGGAGAGGTGATCATCTTGTCAGCACACTGGACATACATAAAAGATTTGAAAGATCATGTTGGGGAAATCATAACGGTAAAAGGATGGGTTTTTAACAAAAGATCAAGTGGTAAAATTTACTTTTTGCAGATAAGAGACGGAAGTGGTTTTGTTCAAGGAGTGGTTGAAAAAACATCTTCTGAAGAAGCCTTTTCCAATGCCGAAAAAATCAAATTAGAATCAAGTGTTGTAATCGAAGGCAATGTCAGAGAAGATAAAAGATCGCCCTATGGTTATGAACTTGACATAACTAAAATCGAAATCGTCCAAATACCTGCTGAAGAATATCCAATTTCCAAAAAGGAACATGGAATTGATTTTTTGATGAACAATCGTCATCTCTGGCTTAGATCTCAAAAACAATTTCATATTTTGTACGTTAGAAATGAAATTATATGGGCAGTCAGAGAATTTTACAGAAATAACGGATTTATCCTTGTTGATACTCCAATTCTTACGGGAGCCATAGGAGAATCTGCCGGAGAACTTTTCAGCGTAGATTATTTTGATCTTGGAAAGGCATACTTAACGCAAACGGGACAGCTTTACCTCGAAGCGGCAGCAATGGCACTTGGAAAAGTTTACAATCTTGGACCTACATTCAGGGCAGAAAAATCAAAAACAAGAAGACATCTTACAGAATTCTGGATGAATGAAGCCGAAGTTGCCTATTACGACTCAAATGATAACATGCATCTTCAAGAAACACTTGTGTCTTATGTCGTTGGTCGCGTACTTGAAAGGGCTGGAGATCATCTTAAGGCTCTGGAAAGAGATACGAAGTTACTTGAAAAGGTTCAAACACCTTTTCCAAGAATATCTTACGATGAAGGCGTTAAATTACTTCAAAAAAAAGGATTTGATATAAAATGGGGCGACGATATAGGTGGGGACGAGGAAACAGCCATAAGCGAGGAATTTGATAGACCGGTAATGGTTTACAATTATCCAAGAAAGATAAAGGCTTTTTACATGCAACCTGATCCAAAAAGGCCAGAGGTCGTGCTTTGTGATGATATGCTCGCCCCAGAAGGATATGGAGAGATAATAGGCGCATCGGAACGTATAAACGATCCAGACTTACTTACCGAGAGGATAAAAGAGTTCAATCTTCCAGTTGATTCTTATGACTGGTACATAGATCTTAGAAAATATGGAACAGTCCCACACAGTGGCTTTGGCATGGGAATAGAAAGAATTGTTTCGTGGATATGTAAACTTGAGCACATAAGAGAGGCGATACCTTTTGCCAGAACTATATACAGAATACATCCGTAGAGGTTAAAATGGCGAGATTACTTTCTTCTGAACCACAAAAAGAAGATGAAGTACTTGTTTCTTTAAGACCTTCAAATTTGAACGATTACATAGGTCAGGAAAGAATAAAATCAAGGCTTAATGTGGCAATAAAGGCCGCAACTATGAGAGGAGATGTGCTCGATCATATCTTACTTGCAGGCCCTGCTGGTCTTGGAAAAACAAGTCTTGCCATGATAATAGCAAACGAAATAGGAGGAAAATTAAGGACAACAAGCGGACCGGTTGTTGAAAGGCAAGGAGATCTTGCTGCAATTCTTACATCCTTATCCACAGGAGACGTGCTTTTCATAGATGAAATTCACAGATTACCGCATCCTGTTGAAGAAATACTTTATTCTGCCATGGAAGATTTTCAAATTGATGTCATGATAGGCAAGGGACCTGGAGCAAGAAGCGTTAGACTTTCTATAAATCCGTTTACTCTTGTTGGCGCAACGACAAGAAGTGGTTTGTTAACACCTCCTTTGAGAAACAGATTCGGAATGATCTTCGAAATGGATTTCTACACGATGGATGATCTTGCTTTAATAGCAAAAAGAACGGCATCTTTGCTTAGAGTCAAAATTGACGATCAAAGTGCCGTGGAAATAGCAAAAAGGTCAAGAGGAACGCCAAGAGTGGTAAACAGATTTGTGAAAAGAATAAGAGATTTCGCAACTGTAAAGGCAAAAGAGAGTCTTGATATGGAAACGATAGAAGAAGCATTTGAGTCCATGCAGGTTGATAAAAATGGTCTTGATGAGATGGATATAAAGATACTTTTAAAGATGGCAAGAGATTACAAGGGAGGACCGGTAGGAATAAATGCGCTGGCAGCAAGTGTTGGAATAGAGCCAGAGACCATAAGCGAGGTTTACGAACCGTTCTTACTTCAAGGAGGTTTTGTTGCGCGCACCGCAAGGGGCAGGATTTTGACACAAAAAGGGTATGCTGTGATAGGAGAGTCTTTGATTTGAAAGGATGTGGATCATGTTTGCCGTTGCAAATCTCGTGTACGCAATTGCCGTTATTCTGAACATAGTGGTGGTCTTTTTCATGGTCGTCCTTGTCATAGATGGAATACTAAGTTTTTTGTTTCCTTATGGCTTTCCAATAAGAAGAATTTTTGACGAAATCGCCGAACCTGTCCTTAGACCATTCAGAAAATTCATACATCCTTTTGGTTACCTTGATTTCACTCCATTTATCGTTTTTCTTGTTTTGCTTTTCATACAAATTTTTGTTGTCAATTCACTCTTTGATCTCAGCGTGGTGTTGAGAAGATGATAAAATTTTACGGTGCTGTCATTGTAAAGAACGAGAACAATCAGGAAGCCGTAAGAGCGTCTGAAGTTTTGAAACAAAAAATTGAAAAGAAAATAAAGATTTTCGACACCGAAAACGTTCCTGACAATTCTATTTTCTTTATTCTCGGTGGCGATGGGACTGTCTTAAGATACGCAAAAAGAATTGCACAAAAAGAGCCTTTCATCGTAGGGATAAATTTTGGTCACCTTGGCTTTTTAAGTCCTTACGAATTCGGCAAGATAAATCAGATCATCGAAGATATTTTAACAGATGGGAAGTTTGTCGTCGTTAAAAGGAAGCTTTCCAAAGTCAGAGGCAAATTCGGAGAAATTGAATTTTTAAATGAATTCGTTGTTCAAAGGGATGTCCATTCTCATATGATCGATGTTGAAATAAAAATAGACGATTCTAAGGTTGGAGCTTTACTTTGCGATGGAATTTTAATCTCAACTCCCACAGGTTCTACCGCTTACAATCTTTCCGCAGGCGGCCCTGTGGTGGATCCGGAAGCAAATGTACTTTCAATAGTTCCAATGATGGCTCATACGCTTCTAAAAACACCCATCATCGTTTCTTCAAAAAGAAAGATAAGAATAGAAGTGCATCCGCGTGACAACGAGAAATATTTTGCCGTTTCAGATGGAGAGGTGCTTAGCGATCAGAATGATATGGAATCATTTGAAATTGAAGATTCTGGAAAGAGCGTGAAATTCCTATGCACGGAAGAGAGAAATTTTTTTAAAATCGTGAATCAAAAGTTAGGTTGGGGAATTAGAAATGGATCTAAACGTTATGACTGATTCAAAATACAAATATTACGAACAAGCCCTTGATTCTATGATTGAAGGCGTTATAATGGTCAACGAGTGTGCAGAAGTGATCTTCATAAATAAAGCGGCGCGTCAGATATTGGATCTTAAAGATGCACATTACAATGGCAAAAAGGTTGTTGATGTCGTTCCCAACACGAGACTTCACAAAGTTGTTGAGAATAGAAAGGCAGAAGTAGACAGAATTCAAAGTGTTGGAAAAGTGAAGATCATAACGTCTCGTATTCCTCTTATAGATGAAAATGGTGATTTAAAGGGAGCTTTTGCCGTTTTCAGAGATATAACAGAAGTCCAAAAAATGGCCGAGGAGGTTACAGATCTAAAGCACGTAAGATTGATGTTAGAAAAAATCATAGAATCAACGGATGATGCCATAAGCGTTGCAGACGAAAACGGGAATTTGATGATGGTAAATCGTGAATATACCAAATTGACCGGTTTCAACGAGAAAGATGTTATAGGGAAACCAGCCACAATAGATATAGCCGAAGGTGAAAGTGTCCACATGATGGTGGCAAAAGAAAAAAGGCCAATATTAGGCCACAGACTCAAAGTAGGGCCCATGAAAAAAGATGTCATAGTTGATGTTACTCCTCTCTTCATAGATGATAAATTCGTTGGAAGTGTTGGCGTAGTTCACGATGTTTCAAGGATAATCTCTTTAAGTCGTGAACTCGAAGAGGCAAACAGAGTGATAAGACATATAAGTGCTCGTTACACCTTTGATGATATCATAGGAAACGGGCAAGCCATGCAGATTGCCATAACGCAGGCAAAAAAAGTCGCATCTACGAGGGCAACTGTGCTTTTAAGGGGAGAGTCAGGAACGGGAAAAGAACTTTTTGCACATGCTATTCACAACGCAAGTGATAGAAAGAATTCTGCTTTTGTGAGCGTGAATTGTGCGGCTTTACCGGAAGGAATTCTTGAATCAGAACTTTTTGGGTACGAAGAAGGAGCCTTCACCGGTGCTCGCAAAGGTGGTAAAATAGGACTTCTTGAAGAATCTAACGGAGGCACGCTTTTCCTTGACGAGATTGGAAAAATGGAGTTGAACGTTCAATCGAGGTTTTTGAGATTTCTTCAAGAAATGGAAATAACAAAACTCGGAAGTACTAAAGTAAAACACCTTGATGTCAGAATAATAGCTGCTACGAATATAAACCTTGAAGATATGGTCAAAAATGGAACTTTTATACCTGATCTTTATTATAGACTTAACGTGGTTCCAATATACATCCCTCCTTTGAGAGAGAGAATTGAAGATATAGAACCTCTCGTAAAGTATATAATAAGAAAATTAAATCAAGAATACGGTAGATTGGTTGAGAAGATTTCAAAAGACGCTTTGAATGTGATAGAAAATATTTCTTGGCCTGGGAATGTAAGAGAACTTGAAAATTTCATAGCCCGAGCAATGATAAACATGGATATAAGTGAAAAAGAGATAACAATTTCTTCTTTGCCTTCTTACTTGCAGGTACAGAAAAAAAATATCAACGGAATAAAAAACAATCTAAAAAAATCTCTTGCCAACTACGAAAAAGAATTGATAGAAGATGCACTAAAGGCAAATGATGGAAACAGAAAAAAAACGGCTCAATCTCTTGGAGTAAGTTTAAGAGCGCTTTTTTATAAAATGGAAAATTACAAGATAAAGTGAGGAGGAAGTAAAATGAAAGACCTATGGGAAGAAGTAAAAAGCGTTGACTCTGAGATTTACGAAGTAATTCACAAAGAACTTGAAAGGCAAAGAAATGGTCTTGAACTTATAGCCTCGGAGAATTTCGTTTCAAAGGCTGTTTTGCAGGCAATGGGGAGCGTTTTGACAAACAAATACGCTGAAGGATACCCTTCAAAGCGTTACTACGGTGGATGCGAAATAGTTGATATAGCAGAAAATCTTGCACGAGATAGAGCGTGCCAGCTCTTTGGAGCAGACCATGCAAATGTGCAGCCACATTCTGGCTCTCAAGCAAATATGGCCGCTTACATGTCAATCGCAGAACCAGGCAGCGTTATGATGGGTCTTTCTTTGACACAGGGTGGACATCTCACGCATGGATCGCCCGTGAATTTTTCTGGCAAACTTTACAAAATAATTCCTTACGGTCTTAATCCAGACACTGAAACGATAGATTACGATGAAGTCAGAAGGCTTGCGATAGAAAACAAACCAAAGATAATAGTAGCGGGAGGAAGTGCATATCCAAGGATCATCGATTTCAAACGTTTCAGAGAAATTGCAGACGAAGTTGGGGCGTATCTTGTCGTGGATATGGCACATTTTGCTGGCCTTGTTGCAGCCAAAATTCATCCAAATCCAGTTGAATATGCCCAGATCGTGACTTCGACAACTCATAAAACGCTTAGAGGGCCAAGAGGTGGTCTCATACTTTCTAAAGAAGAATTTGCAAAGCAAATAGACAAAACCATCTTTCCAGGAATTCAAGGAGGTCCTCTTATGCACGTAATAGCCGCAAAAGCCGTATGTTTTAAAGAGGCCATGCTCCCTGAATTTAAGAATTATCAAAGCCAAATAGTTAAAAATGCCACAAAACTTGCCAAATCTCTTTCGGATAGAAAGATAAGAATCGTTTCAGGAGGAACGGATACGCACCTGATGCTTCTTGATCTCGTCGATACAGGACTAACGGGAAAGGAAGTTGAGAACTTACTTGGTGAGGTTGGAATAACGGTAAATAAAAACACAATACCAAGAGAACAAAGACCGCCGACTGTAACGAGTGGCATAAGAATAGGTACGCCAGCCGTCACAACCCGTGGCATGAAAGAGACAGAAATGGAAGAAATTGCCGATATAATAGCCTCTGTGATTCACAGTCCGAACGATCAAACCAAACGTACTTCAAAGGAGCGTGTTGAAAAACTTTGCAAGAAGTTTCCACTTTATCCTGATATTTTGTAAGGAGGTGGTATTTTGAAGATACTTGGATTGATTCTTGCGGGTGAAAAGGGACAAAATCTCGGTAAACTGACAAATAAAAGGGCATCAGCCGCCGTACCCATTGCCGGTAAATATAGGGCTATAGATTTTACCCTTTCAAACATGGTAAGGGCAGGCATAAAAAGAGTTGGTGTGCTGACTCAGTACAATCCGCGCAGTCTTATGGATCACCTTGGTTCTGGAAGAGAATGGGATCTTGACAGGAAAAATGGAGGTCTTTACATTCTTCAACCTTACGTTAGCGATACAAGTCAACTCTGGTACAGAGGAACTGCAGATGCCATTCATCAAAACATAACAGTGCTTAGAAGGGGAGATGAGGATTATGTCTTGATAGGATCAGGCGATCACATTTACAACATAGATTTCACACCCCTCTTCAAATATCACCTTTCAACATCGGCAGACATAACCATTTTGACTAAACCTTGTGAAGGATATGATCTTGCCCTTTATGGAACTGTTAAAACAGATCAAAATGAAAGAATAATCGACTTCAAGGAAAAAGAAAAAGAAAACGTTGGAGATAAGATAAATTTAGGCGTGTATTTCATGAACAAAAAATTGATGATGGATCTTCTGTATTCAATCGTTCCAAATGGCAAATATGATCTCGTTAGAGACGTTATAATACCCAACATAGAAAATCTGAGAATAATGTCTTACAAATTTTCAGGTTATTGGCGGAATGTAAAAAAATCTTTGATCGAATATAAAAGGATAAATATGGATATGCTCGATCCTGAAATTCTCAATGAACTTTTTTCTCCCTCCAGGAAGATATACACAAAACTCAAAGATCTCGCTCCTCCGAAAATAACTTCTACTGGCTCAGTTGTGAATTCGATAGTGGCCGATGGATGCATAATCTCAGGAAAGGTTTTCAACAGCGTTATTTTCAGAAGTGTTAACGTCAAAGCAGGAGCAATTGTTGAAAATTCTGTCGTAATGGAAGGATCAACGATTGAAGAGGGAGCCAAAATCGTTAACTGCATATTGGATAAAAATGTGACCATAAGGACAGAACGTTCTTACGTTGGTTACGAAGAACCACTTTTCTTCGAGAAATGGCAGGTTGTTTGAAAGGGGGATGAAATTATGAGTGAAATCATAGCGATGGTACTTGCTGGAGGCCAGGGAACAAGACTTGGTGTATTGACAGAAAATGTCGTTAAACCTGCAGTTCCTTTCGGTGGAAAGTACAGGATCATAGACTTTACCCTTTCAAATTGCATCAATTCTTCGATATACACAGTCGGCGTCCTAACGCAGTACAGGCCAAGAGTGCTAAGCACTCATCTTGGAATTGGCAGAGATTGGGACATGGACAGAAAAAGCGGAGGCCTTTTCGTGCTTTCTCCCTACGCTGCCGCTGCAGAGGGGGAATGGTACAAGGGAACGGCACACGCTATAGCACAAAATATAGATTTCATAGATCAATTTTCTCCACAATATGTTTTGATACTTTCTGGCGATCATGTTTATTCAATGGATTACAACGAAATGCTTGACTTTCATATTTCAAGAAATGCCGATGCCACGATATCGTGCATTCGTGTTCCTATATCCGAAGCGCACAGATTTGGAACCGTGATAACGGACAACACTTCTAGAGTTAAGGAATTTGAAGAAAAGCCAAAAAATCCAAGATCTCAACTTGCATCTATGGGAATTTACATATTCAACTGGAAATTGTTAAAACCGTTGTTGATAGAGGACTCTCAAAATGAAGGTTCATCTCATGATTTTGGTAAAGATATAATGCCAAAGCTCGTCTCCGGGAAAAGCAACTTCTATGCCTACGAGTTTGAAGGATATTGGAGGGATGTCGGAACGATAGAATCGTTTTGGGAGGCAAATATAGATTTGACAAGATCGATGCCGGCCTTAAATCTTTACGATGCAAACTGGAGATTTTACACTCATAGTGCAGAAATGCCTCCAGCATTTTTTGGAAATGAATCTGAGGTTGTCAATTCACTTACGAGTGAAGGCTGCATCATTCACGGAAAAGTTGATGGTACCGTGCTGTTTCAAGGGGTAACGGTCAAAAAAGGATCCGTCATAAAAAATTCGGTCATAATGACAAATGTTTTGATAGGTGAAAATTGCACCATAGAAGATGCGATAATAGGTGAAAACTCAATCATTGGTGATAACTGTAAGATAGGAATTGGAAATAAGGTTAAAAACGAGAAATATTCAAACATATACACTGATGGAATAAGCGTTATAGGTGAAGGAGTTATCGTTGACGAAGGCTCTACCGTGGGGAAAAATTCTTCGATTGGGAATTTTTTGAATACGAAAGAAATGAAAATAAAAGCAGTGCCAAGTGGTAAAAATCTTAGAATCGATGGGCTTGTCTGAGTTTGTTTTATTGTGATATAATTGTTTTCGTGTTCGGCCAGCGTAGCTCAACCGGTAGAGCAACTCATTCGTAATGAGTAGGTTTAGGGTTCGAGTCCCTACGCTGGCTCCAATTTTTGAGGGGTGAGAATTATGAAATTTTTTCTCATAAGTGATAACATTGATACTCAAATAGGCATGAAACTGGCTGGAATAGATGGTGTCGTTTTGCACACAAAAGCGGAGATATTGCCGGTGATCGAAGAAATTAAAAAGAAAAAAGATGTTGGAATATTGCTTGTAACTCAAAAAATTTCGGAAATAATTCCAGAAGAATTAGAGATTTTGAGAAGGTCAAGAGCTTTACCGATAGTAACGGTTATTCCCGATAGACATGGAAGCACAAGGTCTAAAGACTTCATAACGCGTTACGTCCAGGAAGCGATTGGGGTGAAATTGAAATGAACGTTGAGAAAAAACTTGATGCTTTGAAAACATACGTTAAGAATAAAGCCAACGAAGATGTTCAATCTTTGATAGAAGATGCGAGCAAAAAGGCAAAAGAGATAAAACAAAATTACGAAAAAAAGGCAGAAGAAGCATACTCAAATATCATTGAAGATGCCAAAAAACAGATTGATGATATGAGCCGTACTGAAAAAGCTCAGGCTATATCAAGAAGCATGAGGATAAACATAGAAGGTCAGAAAGACATAATAGAAGATTCAATGGCAATTCTGAAAGAAAAATTCTTTGAAATTCCTCAAAAAGACACTTATCCGGATTTTCTTCGTTATTTACTCGTTGAGGCTTTAAATATAATCGATACAAAAAAAGTAACGGTAAAGTGCAGAAAAGCGGATAAAGACATAATTTCTAAAGTTGTTTCTCAAATATCTGATGGTAAAAAAGACATTTCCGTCTCAAAAGAAGAAATTCAAATAGCGGGCGGCATTGTGATTATATCGGAAGATGGCAAAGAGATCGTAGAAAATACCCTGGAAAGCAAACTCGAAGAGATCAAAGAAGCGTATCTGCAAGATTTATTTTCTAAATTGAAAGTTAGGTGATTTTAATGGAAAAAAGTGGAGAATTGTACTCTATAAATGGACCTGTCGTTAAGGCTAAAAAAATGACCGGTTTTATGATGCACGAGATGGTACTTGTCGGGAATGTCAAATTGACAGGAGAAATTATAAGCCTTGAGGGAGACAACGCTACAATTCAAGTTTATGAGGAGACGACTGGTTTAAAGCCTGGAGAACCCGTCATTGGTACAGGAAATTTGCTTTCTGTAACTTTGGGACCAGGCCTTATTGGATCTGTTTTTGACGGTATTCAAAGACCTCTCGATGTTTTAAAGGCACAATCAGGTGACTTTCTTGAAAGAGGTGTAATAGCCAATGCGCTTGACATGAAAAAAGCATGGGATGTGCAGATGTCAAAGATCAACGATGGAGACAAGGTTGTTGGCGGACAGATCATAGCAAGTGTCAAAGAAACCTCCTCAATTGTTCATAAGATAATGATCCCACCAAATGTTTCTGGAGTTGCTAAAAATGTCAAAAGTTCTGGAAAGTACACGATAGACACAACTTTGATGACGGTCAAAAGCGATGATGGTGATCATGAGATAAAGCTTTATCAAAGTTGGCCTGTCAGAATACCGAGACCATATATAGAAAGGCTTGCCCCAAGGGAACCTCTTGTTACAGGCATAAGGGTAATAGATACTTTATTTCCGATAAGCAAAGGTGGAACTGCTGCAATTCCTGGAGGGTTCGGGACGGGAAAGACCGTTGTCCAGCACCAACTTGCAAAGTGGGCCGACGCAGACGTCATAATTTACATAGGCTGTGGAGAACGCGGAAATGAAATGACAGAAGTGCTTGAAGAATTTCCACAATTGATAGATCCAAGAAATGGTAAACCTTTAATGGAAAGGACTGTTCTCATAGCCAACACTTCAAACATGCCTGTCTCTGCCCGTGAGGCTTCAATTTACACGGGAATAACGATGGCCGAATATTTCAGAGATATGGGGTACAACGTTGCACTTATGGCGGATTCGACATCAAGATGGGCTGAAGCCTTAAGAGAGATATCGGGAAGGCTTGAAGAGATGCCGGCGGAAGAAGGATTTCCTCCTTACCTTGCATCCAGAATAGGCGATTTTTATGAAAGGGCTGGAAGGGCAAAAGTCCTCGGTGACGATCAGAGAATAGGTTCCGTTTCCGTTATAGGGGCTGTTTCACCTCCAGGGGGAGATTTTTCAGAGCCAGTTACAACCGGTACAAAAAGATTTATAAGATGTTTCTGGGAACTCGATAGGCAACTTGCAAACGCAAGACACCATCCATCGATAAACTGGCTTGACAGTTACAGTGAATATGTGCCAGAGCTCAAAGAATGGATATCAAAAAATGTCGATGAAAAATTTTACAAAAATCGAGATAGGTTCATGCAAATTTTGACTGAAGACGATAATCTTCAACAGATAATAAAACTTGTTGGCGAGGATGTACTGCCGGATAATCAAAAACTCATCGTAAGAGTTGCAAATATGATTAAAGTCGGTTATCTTCAACAAGACGCATTTAGCGATGTGGACAGCAATTGTCAATTGAAAAAGCAGAATGAAATGCTTAAAATAATACTTAATTATTACGATCGTGCAATAAAACTCGTTTCTAAAGGGGTTGCCGTTTCGGAAGTGCTTGACGATGACATAGTCAACATCATCATGAGAATGAAGGAAAACATACCAAATGACAAACTCGAAGCATTTAAAGATGTTGAAGCAAAGATAAATGCATTTTTCGACAAACTTGATAAAAAATATCAAGTAAGTGTGGAGGCGTAAAAATGCCAGCAAAAGAATACGTTGGTTTGTCACAGATAAATGGACCTCTTATCTTCGTTGAAAAGCCAAGTGATGTCGGCTACAACGAAGTTGTTGAGATAACGATCGGAGACGAAAAAAGACTTGGACAGGTTGTTCAGATAAGCGATCAAATGGCAATGATACAGGTTTTTGAGGGAACAAATGGTTTAACGATTGATAAAACAAGGGTTAAATTTCTAGGAAAACCCTTGATGATAAAAGTTTCTGATGAAATGCTTGGACGTGTTTTCAACGGTATAGGCCAACCGATAGACAACGGCCCAGAAATTTTGACGGGAGATAGCCGTGATATGAATGGTTCTCCTATAAATCCGGTGTCGAGAATGTACCCAAGGAATTTCATTCAGACAGGCATATCCGCAATAGATGCCCTTATGACGCTTATAAGGGGGCAAAAACTTCCAATTTTTTCTGGAAATGGTCTTCCTCACAACAGAATAGCCGTTCAAATAACAAAACAGGCAAAATTGAAAGGCGAAGAGGCGGGAAATTTTGCCATAGTCTTTGCGGCAATGGGTATAAAACACGATGAGGCCAATTTCATAAGGGAAAGTCTTGAACAATCGGGTGCCATAAAGAACACGATAATGTTTTTGAATCTCGCAGACGATCCTGCCATTGAAAGAATAGCAACGCCACGTGTCGCACTCACGGCTGCCGAATATCTTGCATTCGATAAAAATCTTCACGTGCTCGTACTTTTGACGGATATGACGAATTACTGCGAGGCTTTACGAGAACTTGCAACTGCCCGTGGTGAAGTTCCATCAAGAAAGGGATATCCCGGCTACCTTTACAGTGATTTGGCAAGCATATATGAAAGGGCTGGCATGATAAAAGACAGGAATGGCTCAATAACCCAGATTCCGATACTTTCAATGCCAAATGATGACATAACGCACCCTATTCCTGATTTGACAGGATACATAACAGAGGGCCAGATAGTCTTAAACAGAGATCTCAACAGAAAAGGAATATACCCGCCAATAGGTGTCCTTCAGTCTCTTTCAAGATTGATGAAGGATGGCATAGGAAAAGGGTACACTCGTGATGATCATCCGCACGTTTCGAGTCAACTTTTTGCTTCATACAGCAGGGTTCAAGAGGTCAAGGCGCTGGCTTCCATAATCGGGGAAGAAGAGCTCACCGATTCTGATAGAAGTTATTTAAGGTTTGGAGAGGCCTTTGAGAACGAATTTTTGAAGCAGAATGAAGATGAAGATCGCTCGATTGAAGAAACGCTTGATCTTGGATGGAAGTTGCTCGGATACCTTCCAAAGATCGAATTAACAAGGGTAAGTGAAAAAGAAATAGCCGAGCATTACAAAGAAATAAAGGAGATGTGAGATGGCCCAGGTTTCTCCCACAAAAAGTAAACTCATAGAGACGAAAAGATCGTTGCAATTGGCCAGAGAAGGACATACTTTGTTGGATAAAAAAAGAAATGTCCTCATTCGTGAACTTATGAAACTCATCGATGAAGCAAAAGAAGTTCAGGCTAAAACAGAGATGCTTTTTGCAGAGGCTTATAAAGCACTCATGGAAGCGAATTTGTATTTTGGAATAGAAAATGTTGAAGAAATAGGTTTAGGAGTCGATGAGTTCGAATCCCTTGAAATTCGCCTTAGAAGTGTCATGGGAGTTGAAATACCAGAAATAGGAAATTTGGAATTCAAGCCTGCCCTTGATTATGGCTTCGTCAGGACGAATGCAAAACTCGACATAGCCAGAAGGAAATTCAATGAGGTGCTTGTTTTAACCGCAAAACTTGCCGAAGTTGAAACGGGCGTTTACAGGCTTGCAACGGAAATAAAGAAGACGCAGCGCAGAGTTAACGCACTTGAATATATTTTAATACCTCAATACGAAGAATTGGTCAAGTTCATAGAATCGTACCTTGAAGAAACGGAAAGAGATGATTTTTTCAGGATGAAAAGGCTCAAAAGCAGGAGAGAATCTTGAGAATTGACGACGTAAAAATCGTTGATCCATTTTTTTCTGTAGAAAATGGCTGGGTCGAGTTTGGAGAAAAAATAACCTCTTACGGTAAAAGCGATAAAAGATCTGATTCTCCGTTAATTTTGATGCCAGGTTTTGTAGACACCCACGTGCATGGTGGAGCAGGATACGATTTTATGGATAAAAAGATAGATTTTGACAAACTTGAAAAGCACTTTTTTTCCACAGGTGTTACTTCTGTACTTGCGACGACACTTACGGCGCCGATTGAGAGAATTCATAATGCCATTGATAATGTCAGAAAAAGAATAAAAGCGAATCCATTGAGCCCTTTAAAAGGTGTTCATCTTGAAGGGCCTGTAATATCTAAAAAACATGTTGGAGCGCAGAACCCAGATTTTATTTTAAAAGGCAATATTTCCAATTTAAAAAAAATCGTAGATGGAAATGAAGATATCGTCAAAATTATGACCATCGCTTTAGAGGAGTCTGATGATGAAGCGATAAACTATCTTCAATCTAAAGGTATAACAGTTTCAGTCGGTCATTCTGACGCAACTTTCGAACAGTTCATGCATTTTTACAAAGGTGGAGTTAGGCATATGACTCATTTCTGCAACGCTATGACTCCTCTTCACCACAGGGAAATCGGTCTTGTGGGAGCAGGGTTGAAATTAGGCGATGTGGATCTTGAAGTGATATGTGACGGAATACATCTTGATGAAGAAATGCTCTCTTTGATTTTGAAGTTTCATCCTCATGATCGTATAATAGCCATAACAGATGCCATGAGAGCTGCTGGGTTGATGGATGGAGAATACGATCTTGGAGGATTAAAAGTTAAAGTCAAAGACAACTCGGCAAGGCTAAAAGATGGAAGTTTAGCCGGTAGTGTGCTAAAATACAATGAAGGTCTTAAGAGGTTTCACGATCTTGGTCTGAATTTAAATGAAATAACTGTCATTTCATCTTTTGAACCATCGACCATCGTTAAATCTGAGAATCCTATCGGTAGAATAATGCCGGGGTACGATGCTGATTTTGTTGTCATGGACGATAATTTTTCTGTTTTGAAGGTCTTTAAGAAAGGAAAAATCGTTTTTTCACAAGAAGGAGGATAAGAAGGATGACATTGGGAGATTTTATTCACGGTGGAGGTCCTATCCTTGTAATAATAATTATTTTAGGTTTAGTAGGTCTTTTCTTTTTCTTCGAAAGGCTTTTTGTGCTTTTAAGAGAAAGAAATGAAATGATGGCCACAGTTATAAAGGTGAGAAATTCCATAGCACAGAAGAATATCACCGCTGCAAAACAACATTGCAGATCTCAATCTTACGCTTCTATCTTTTCAAGTGGAATTTCTCTTGCACTCTATACCACTGTGGGAGGTCTTGCCGTTGCCATACCTTTGCTTATACTCATGGCAATTTTGAGAGAATTTGAAGATAGGATTCTTGAATCAACGACGGAAGAAGTCCGTTCGATCGTCGTGAAACTAAAATCTTTGCCTCTTGAGGAGGTACAGTAAATGAAAAAAGGAGATACGGATCTGTTTTTTTGGATTGGAATTGAACTCGTATCTCTTTTGAGCATAACTTTCATACTCATAATGTTCTTGGCACTTGCAAATGCAACTTCTTCTCTTGTCCCAACCTCTTCTCTCGGACAGATGGGAATAAATTTGCCGAGTGCCATAACGACTATTCCGGCGACCTCAGAAGCCAAAGGACTTCTTGTTACCATAAATTCATCAGATGAAATTTATGTTGGTACAACTCAGGTCAAAGTTTCAGATATTTCATCATTGCTTGCTTCTTACATAAGTCAGTATGGTACACCGACTTCCGTTAAAATCGCCGCGGATAAATCAGTGCCTTACGGCACAATAGTTCAGTTAATGGATGTGCTCAGGCAAAACGGAATAAGCACAATAGATCTTATCGTAGGTCAGGCACGGTGAAAAGGGTGATTTTGTGAAATACACAACGGTAGCGGCTATTTTAGCGGCAGTTTCTGTATTGATCATATTGCTTGCCGTATCTTTTATCTTACCGCCCCTCTCTAAATCAGCACAAGTTGCTTATTTTCCACAAAAAACGACTGTTCAATTTTCCGTCCTTGGCAAGGAAGTATCTGTGCTTACACCTTATGCCGTTAAAATTGTGCCGACTCCACCTTCTACAATGATCGCAGCCATCAATCAAATTCAACCAGAGCAAATCACAAAGCCACAACCTGTCATTCCGCAAACAACAACACCAAAACCTTCTCCAACTCAAACATATGTACCGCCGATCGTTGCACCTCAAATTCCAAAAACCATCACTCTACCTTCAACGGTTATAAACTACAGTTTGCTTAATCTACAGAATGTGCCAAACTTTCAATCGCTTGTTGATCAGATGCGAAAAGATTACATAGCGGCACTTCAAAAGTTACCAACTGAAATAGCATACACTCTTGCAGGGACTGTTAAAGGTATTATTGAGGTTCAAACTGATGGAAATGTCAAAGTTTTGAAAATAGTAAGTTCTCCAAGCGTGGTTTTAACGGATATATACGTCAGAAATATAGAAAAATTCGTCACCTTTCCCAGAAGTCTTGCACTTGAAGGCATAGAAATAGATGCTACATTCACGCCATCGGGCACTTCAACTGGAATTGTTAAGTGATATGATCTTTTTTCGAATCGTGGTTTCACCATGACACTCCATCGGAAATCCCGCAGCGGAGTCATGCTCTACGCCAAGTTACTGTCCACTAATCTTTAATCTCTATTCGCCATACGCCATGTGCTGTTTTATGACCGGCTCCAGCAGGCACACCCCCTCGATGTCTGGTCCTCGCTTCGCTGCGAAGAATCCCTCTGGGGCACCATGCTCTCCACCATAACCACTTACTAATCCCTAACTCCTAATGTCTAATCTCTAATCTCTGTTGGCTATATGTCATTACCATCTTGTCGTTACTTCAAACACATCCTTGGGGATAAGATCGTATTTTTTTAGAAAGGTCCTTACATCTTTTTTGGAGTATATTCTAACGAGTTGTAACATATTTCCTGACATGAGTTTGTAAGTCGGATACTTTTTTTCAAATTCCTCAAAAGTCATCAAATCGTTAGCATCGTTGTGGATGTAAACTTTTGTCGAAAGGAATTCATCCGGGTAAAATAGGGTAAGTTTGTACGGAGTATCGATAACAAAAGTATCATTAAAATCATCAAATAACTCTTTTGCCAGATTCTTATCTGCATCTTCTATCTTTGAACTTCCGATTGACACTTCTAAGTTTTTCTTCATTTTTTTCAATATCTCATCACCCAGAGACCTTGAAACGCTCCCTGGATCTATACCTGTGGTTGTGTACGGTATCTCGACGATTAACTTCCAGAGATCTCTGACTTTAAGTCTTTGAATCGTCATGTAAGCCTTTTCGACATCATCGCGCATTTCATCATCGTAAAGTTTGAAATCGTGCATGAATTCAATGTTATGGATGACAAAATCATCTGTTAATTTCAAAAATTCATCAAGATTCTCAAGATAATATCCGAATTTTAAAGGTGCTATTGAATGGTTGAGAAAATCTTGAAACATCATATCGGCAGCCCGTGAAGTCTTGTGGAAATAGACATTTTTGTACATCATGAATCTTCCGAAAAGCACGGTGTACATGTCATCAACGGTCTTTATGTTGTAAGAGAGCACATCGTTGCCATTGATTTTCAATATGGCTGAATTTCTTATTATCCTGTCCATTGGAACTGTTCCGTAATATCTGACACCACTGAAATAAGAATCTCTCAAAACGAAATCCATTCTATCAGCCCCGAGAGGTCCTTGAATTATGTTGAAAAGAGGTTCTCCTTTCTTTTCACCTTCGAATATTTCATTGACTGATTCCATGATCTTCAGACAAAAATCTTCCGGAACTCTTCCAAGCGTTTTTTCAACATCTTCTAAAACACTTTTTTTAAATGGTTCTTCTGAATTATCAAATTTTTCCTTCATCAACTGTGGAAGTTTTTCAAGAAGCAATCTTTTTCTGAACTGATCGTGCCCCTCTTCGTATCCAAAATGTGAATAGACGACATCGTCAAATTGATGGCTGAACGGTCCATGACCTATATCGTGGAGCAAGCCTGCAAGCCTTGATAACCTGAATTCCGGACTTTCGGATCCAAAGAGATGGGCGGAGTAAAGGCCGGCAACATGCATAACGCCCATAGAATGAGAAAACCTTGTGTGAGTAGCAGATGGATAACTCATCTGGGATCCGACAAGTTGAGAGAGATACCGCAGTCTTTGCACAACTGCGGTATCTGTGGCAAGAATTTCTAAAGGATACATGAATATCTCAGAATAAAGAGGATCTCTTGAAACTTTGTAGTACATATGTTACCATCTTCCGGTCAAAGAAAGATTGTAAGAAGGAGAAGATGAAGGAAGATTTTCTCCCCACACGTTAAGATAGATTTTATAAAGGTGCAGAGAAATCCCGTAATTTACCTGTCCAGATTGAGAAATAGATCCAAAGATTCTTTGATTCCACAAGTTCAAAATGCCAGAAGCGGCCACACCGTTGGAGTAATAACCGAGTATAGCCGTTATAGGTCCAAAAACACCTGAAATTTCAATTTCATCGGTCGTAGGTGCAGATATTTGGGTTGAACTGAAGGTGAAAAGTGTTTGAGAATGATCGAGAGCAAGATAAACGTTGCTCATAAGATTCGTTCTCCATATCCATGAAATATTTGCAGAAGTTGAATTAACAGTCACTTCAGGACATATATCCATTTGACCTGGAGGAAGTGGATAAGCAAGGCCCATCGTAAAATCTCCAAGGCCTCCTGATGGAGTGCGATCGTATTGGCCAAATATGCCAAGCCTCCCATTTATTTCTGGATAGACAAGTTGAGACGTATATTGCGATATGTAACTCATAACGTTAGAAACGTACGCTTGAGTTTCAGGGTACGGAGGAACACCACCATATTGCACTACGGCACCAGGTCCTGCGTTGTAAGCGGCAACGGCAAGTTGCAAAGAGTTAAATTGTTTTTGATAAAGTTTTATGTAATTAAGAGCACCCGTGATGCTTTGAAATGGATCGTAAGGATTCTGGACGCCAAAGGCAGGTGCCGTCGTCGGCATGAATTGCATTAAACCTTGTGCTCCAGATGAAGAGAGAGAATAATTCTGAAAGGCACTTTCGGCCTCTGCTATTCCAAGGGCAATTGGCAGATCGTTTTTCGAGATTGGAAGTTGAGAAAAATTCATCCATGGAATGTTTAACGTAAATCCAAATCCCAAATCCAAATTTCCATTCGAACCATACCCTATGTCATATCTTATCCCCGGATAATAATAAAGAGAATAGGGTTGTGTAGAAACGGGCAAAAACGGCGTATCGATCGAAAAGCCACCTATTATGGGCGATCCAAAGGCAAAAACACTCACAACTGCGATGGCAAAGAAGATAGACAAATGCTTTTTCATCTTTCACCTCCAAAAAATTTTAAATTGATCATGTCTGTTTTCAAGATAGGAATGGTATTTCTTTCAACCAAAGATTCTTCAAGGTCCGCTCCCATTCCAATGGAAGAAAGATATCTACCGTGATGTGAAATTTTAAGTACATTCATGGAATCTGATCCTGAAATTTCACGCGCAAGCATAGCACCATCGTTAAGGGATACCATTTCAAAGAAAGATACAAATTTTCCCGCCGTGTAGGAGTCTTCCAGAGATACCTCTCCATGGCTTCCAGCACATACCAAAAGCAAATTTTGAAAATTTTTAGAGTAATTCGCAACAGCCTTAACATTTGAAAGGGCCATGGCAACGACTCTGCCGTAATTCTGGTAAATATTTGCCGCTTTTGTGCCGTTTGTTGTGGTAAGTATAACATTTTTCCCTGAAACATTTTCTTTTGTGAATTCGAGAGGAGAATTTCCAAGATCGAATCCTTTTATTTTAAAGGCTTTTCTTTCTCCTGCAAGTAAAGCGTTCGGAACGATTTCTTTAAAATGTTTCGCTTCAGAAATAGATTTCACGGGATAAATTCCCATTGCTCCCGCTTCGATGGCCCTAACAATAACAGTTGTGGCTCTTAAAGTATCTATAACTGCAACAAGATCGTAGGAATCAAGTTTTGGTTTTTGAGATGGTAAAAGCAAGACTTCTATTCTCATAAATTCACATCCTTACGGTGAAAATTAAGATTATCAAAAAAATCCCAGATGCAATTACAATATAATCTGAAAATTTGAATTTCATCTCTCTAAATCTTGTCCTGCCAACAAATCCTCTGTAACATCTTGCCTCCATTGCAACGGCAAGATCGTCAGCCATTTTCATAGATCCTACAAATAAAGGCACGATAAGAGGTATCATTCCTTTTGCGCGTTGAATTAATCCGCCTCTATCAAATCTTGCCCCACGCGAAAGTTGGGCCCTTATTATGTGATCCGCCTCCATTGAGAGTACTGGAATAAATCTGAAAGCAATGCTCATCATCATGGAGAAATCATGAGACCACTCTTTTGGGAGTCTGAAAAAAACCATGAGTCCTTCAAGACCGTCTGCTATTTGTATGGGAGATGTGGTGAGCGTCAACAAAGACGCGGCTATTATTATCAGAACAAGCCTTAAAACTATGAAAATCGTGTTTGAAATTGCCAGATCGGTGATCTTAAGAGGGCCTAATCCAACTATAACATTGCCAGATCCTGAGAAAATCTGGAACAAAGCCGTTAAAGTAATCAATATCCACAATGATTTAACTCCTCTTAGGTAATAAAGCGGTGATATTTTACTTAAAAGTATTAAAAAAAAGATCGAAAGACTCAAGAAGGCATATTGGTAAAAATTGACAGACAAAAAGATGGCAATGATGAAAAATAAGGTAAAAATTATTTTGGTTCTTGGATCTATTCTGTGAAGAAATGATGATTTTGGAATAAATTGACCTATTGTTATGTTACCTATGAAATTCATGGTACCTCTTTCACCAAACAGATGGCCATCGCAGAAGCACCTTCTTTTCTTCCTATAAAACCCATTCCTTCATTTGTCGTGGCTTTGATGCTTACCCTTGACGGATTTAGGTTTAGAACTTCAGATATCTTCTTTTGCATCTGATCTACGTAAGGGGATATTTTCGGTTCTTCCAACATAACCATAACATCTATGTACTCTATGGAAAGACTTTCTTTCGAAAGCATTGATCGGACTTTTTCGAGTATTACCAAAGATGATATCCCTTTGTACCTTGGATCTGATGGCGGAAAATGAATTCCTATGTCTCCAAGTCCACCTGCGCCAAGAAGCGCATCTGCTATCGCATGAGAGATGACATCTGCATCGCTGTGTCCTTCAAGCATTTTCGTGTAAGGAATCTCAACACCGCCCAAGATCAATTTTGTTCCTTCAACAAATCTATGAGTGTCATATCCTATTCCAGCCCTCATTACAATCTCACCGGCATTATTATGAAAAAATAACCTTTGAGATCTATAGTATCGATCATAAGCGGTTTATTTGAATCGACAAAACTCAACTGTATTTTTTCCTCTTCCATATGATTCAAGGCATCGAGTATGAAATTGGGATTAAAGGCTATGACTAAAGGTTCTCCTTCCACTTGAACGTCTATCGTTTCTTCGGCCTCTCCAAGATCGGCACTTCTGGACGATACTTTCATCTTTTCTCCGTCAAGACTTATTTTTATCGTCTCGGATCCCGTCCTTGTTAAAATACTTACACGCCTTACGGCCGCTCTGAGTGTATTTCTATCCACAACAACTCTCGTTTTAAATTCTTCTGGCACAACTCTTTTGTAATTTGGAAATTCGGCATCAACTATCTTGCAGACAAAAATCGTGTTACCGAAATCAAAAGCAATCTGTTTGTTTTCAAATTTAAGGCTTATTTTCTCGGCATCTGTTGATGAAAGTGCTCTCAACAATTCTTTTATAGCCCTTAGAGAAAGTAAAAAGTTGATGTTGAATGTTCCATCGATCTTTTCTTCTGAGAGTGCCATGCGAAAACCATCAACGGCAACAGACCTTGATATTCCATTTTCCACTTCAACGTAAACACCGTTAAGATTTTTCATGTTCTCATCGTTGGCCGCGCTGAATGAAACTCTTTCTAACATTGAATAAAGTTGTGTCCTTTTCATATCGAATTGTATGCCATCTGTGGGTATTCTCACTTCTGGAAATTCGGAACTGTCCTGGATGAAAATTTGAAATTTGCTTTTTCCGGAAAGAATGTCTAATTTCTGGCCATCAATTGAAAATTTAACTTCACGATCCGGCAAACTTTTCACTATTTCTGTGACGGTCTTGGCATCAACAACAAAAGATTTTTCACCGGAAATATCAGGTATCTTTGATCTTACGGCGAATTCCATGTCTGTTGCCGTCATCGTTAATCCGTCTTTAAAATCAAAATGTATTCCGTTAAGTATAGGTCTTATAGGTCTTGAGGCCACTGCTCTTGACAACGAATCAAGATGAGATGAAAGCAATTCTCTGTTAAGCATGAATTCCATTTCAAAACCTCCCCAGTTATGGATCGTAAAACACGTCAAAAATAATTATATCATTGAAAGCGCTTTTTAGTTCATCCATCAAACTTCTCGGACTCTCATCGTACTTTTGTGATGACGAGTTGATACCTATGCCTACAACGTTGATTTCTTTCAAAACTTCAAACTTTTCTGTATCCGTAAGTACAAAATCGGCCGATGGCACAACAAGTTTGCATTTGATGCGAGAGAAAGTAGACTCATCGATCACCCTTGGAATGTAAATGAAATCTGCATTTTCTGACATCTCTATGGCTTTTTTGATTTCTCTGTCGGGATCGAAGGTAAAAATTTCATCATGAATTGAAAGCACGATGAAATTTTCTTTTCTAAATATCTTTGTTTGGATATCTATGCCAACTTTTCTGGCTAAGAGTTTTTTTATTTTTGAAATGCTTTTTGAAAGATCGCCAACGACTAAGCCTGCAACAACGATAACGGCATCAGCGTAAGATGCCATCCCAATTCTTCCGAATGCACCATCTATGATTATTCTATCGCAAAATTCAAGTATGTAATTCGATAAAGTATCCGTGAATTCAAATCCACCCACTCTGACGGTTTGCACTTCTGAATCAATTTTTGCCCTGACAAAAGCAACTTTCCCAGATGGCACATCAAAAGTTTCAATTATCTCGACGCCATACGGGATATATTTCGACGAAATAACAGCAAAATCGCCCCTTTTGATGTGTATGTGAGGTTTCACGGTACCATCGAGCACATCTCTTTCTTCACCGTCTCTGCCTATGGTCATGACGCACGAGTTTGAAAAATTCTGAACTAAATAATTAACCACCGTTGTCTTTCCAACATTTTTGGCAAGACCAACGACAGATATCTTTTTGTATTTTGCAACTTCTTTTAAGATTTTTTCTCTGTCTTTGAGTTCTTCCAACGATTAATGCGTTTTCTCCTTTCATTTCCATAGGGAATCAGGAATTTATGTGTTCCCTCGAGCAAACCTGAAATCCCAATTTTGCTTTGTTCATTCTTATCTATGTAATTTTGATCGCAAGATGGTTTGTAATCATCAGGCTCTTCGTAAGTGAAAATGCCTCCTTCATAATTTCTCAGGACCACTTTCCCTGCTCCCATAGATATAAGATATTGAGGTTCAACGGGAATTTTACCACCTCCACCAGGTGCATCTATGACATAGGTTGGAACGGCAAAACCGGACGTGTGCCCTCTAAGATATTCTATTATCTCTATGCCGCGTGCAACGGTAGTTCTAAAATGAGAGAGTCCTTCTGAAAGATCGCACTGGTATATGTAATAAGGCCTTACCCTGTTTTTGACAAGCAAATGGACAAGTTTCTTCATAACCTGTGGACAATCGTTGACGCCGCGCAACAAAACGGATTGATTTCCGAGAGGTATGCCCGCATCGGCTAGCTTGGCAAGTGCACGTTCCGAATCAGGAGTGATCTCATTTGGATGATTAAAGTGCACGTTAACCCATATTGGATGATATTTTCTGAGCATACCGACAAGGTCATCCGTGATCCTTTGTGGCATGACAACTGGCGTTCTCGTGCCAATTCTTACTATCTCGACGTGCGGAATAGCTTTAAACTTTTTTATTATAAGTTCCAACCTTTCATCTGAAAGGGTAAATGGATCTCCGCCAGACAGCAATACGTCTCTTATTTCAGGATGATCGGCGACGTATTCGACCATTTTTTCGATCTTATCGAGAGGCATTGGCATATCAGTTTCTCCAGCCTTTCTTCTTCTTGTACAATGTCTGCAGTACATAGAACATTGATCGGTAACGAGGGCAAGCACTCGATCTGGGTACCTGTGTGTAAGACCGTAAACTGGAGAATCAACATCTTCAAAAAGCGGATCGCTGCTTTCGTTTGGGGCTTTGTAAAGTTCGTTCATCGTCGGAATAGCCTGTTTTCTTATGGGATCTTTCGGATCATTCGCATCGATCAAAGATGCGTAATACGGCGTTATGGCCATCCTCAAATGTTTTAAACTCGTTGTTATGGCTCTTTTTTCATCCTCATCAAGAGGAATTACCATTGCTAACTTTTCAGCGTCCATGATCCTGTTTGCAAGTTGCCAGTGCCAGTCATTCCATTGATCTTGCGTAACGTCTTTCCATATAGGTATCTCTTTATAGTCTTTCATATGCTTCCTCCTCTATTTTTAAAAAATCAAGTTAAAAATTCAACCTTTTAAGCGCAAAATTTAAAAATTGAGAACTATCAACGTTTATTTCTGTAACTATCGTCGAGTAATCTGGTTTGATTATGGTGATTTGGTAAATGCCAGCACCCAATTCGATGCGACATGAAGAAATTCCAAGCATTCTTCCGTTCACAAAGATCATTGCTCCTGACGGCGTAGTGTTGAAGTTGATCGTGAAAGTTTGATTTCGAGGATAAGGCTGAAGCTGTGTGATCACGGCCGAAACAACCTGATAAGTGTTTGCAGACACGTTAAAATTTTTCGAAACATTCATTGATCCATACCAAAAGACGGCCAAATGATTTCCTTCGGCAAGTTGAAGGTCTAAAGGAGTGATTCCTTCGTACACACCATCGACGTAAAGTTGCGCACCTTGCGGCTGTGAATCAAAATGCACCGTCCCAACGTTCGGCACGTATCCAACATAAAAGTACGTCGTATCGACTGCTATGGGTTTTCCAACTATGGATAACTTCAATTTCTGAAGATAGCCAAGACCATCTGGTATCTCTTGAAACAGTTGATTGCCACTAACGGACGGTTGTGATAGAACATTTGGATTTGTCGATGCAATGGCCTCTATTATTTCTCTACCGTTAGGCCCTATAACTGTGAAATTGTAATTGTAGTTAGGATTGGGTATGACGTAAGTAATGCCACCTCTGACGAAATTATCACGTTGAAAGAAATTTGGGAAAATGATCTTGAGTTGACCAGAAGTTGTGTAATCGTAAATCGTAACATATGCATCTTGAGAGGTTTTGAAGTACACATTTATGTTGTTACCAAGATAATAAGTCGCTCCTGCTCCTCTGTCTGTCCAGACTTTTATCGTAAGCGTTGAAGGCTGTGTAGGAGTTATTATGATGTCTTGAACTGACGCATCACCAAAAAGCACCATAGTCAATGCGCTCAGAAAAACGAAGGCCAAAACTAATTTCTTCACAACACTCCCCTCCTCAATTTTGATTTTAATTTAATTTTTGTTTGCTTTTTTTGGAATATGTGCTATAATTCACATGATGATCAAACTCTCTTTCGGAGGTGAATGAATTGAGTGAAGTTTCAGTTACGATAAACGGCAAATCTTACAGTGTTGATTCTAACATGACTGTACTTCAAGCGTGTGATAAAACGGGCGTTTATGTGCCAACTTTATGCCACCATCCGTTGTTGGAAGATGTTGGTGCGTGCAGAGTTTGTGCTGTTGAAATCGAAGGTTCGCGAACACTTATGACAGCCTGCACGACGAAGGTTTTAGATGGTATGAAGATCAAAACTTCCACCGATAGAGTGGAGCATGCTCTCAAAGATAATCTTTCTCTTTTGCTTTCAAGACACCCCAACGATTGTATGACCTGCGATGTAAATGGAAGATGTGAATTTCAAAATCTCATAAATCTTTATGATATTCATGATATTTATCCAAAAGAACTCAGAAATGTGGAGTTTGATTCCACTTCAAATGCCATATTCAGAGATTTAAACAAATGTATAAATTGTGGCAGATGCGTCAGAGTTTGTCAGGATGTGCAAGGGTTAAGCATATACACACTCTCAAACCGTGGAGCCGAATCTTTGCCGGTGCCTGCCTTCGAACTTGAAATGAAATACACCGATTGCATAGGGTGCGGACAGTGCAGCGCCGTGTGTCCTGTTGGTGCCATAACGGAAGAGCCGGATTACAAGAAAGTAGATGTTCAGTTGAGAAAACGTGATAAAGTTTTGATAGTTCAAACTGCGCCAGCGACAAGAGTGGCCATAGGAGAAGAATTTGGGATGGAACCCGGCCATGTATCAACAGGTAAGATGGTGGCGGCTTTGAGAAGACTTGGATTTGATTACGTCTTTGACACGAATTTTGCCGCAGATTTAACGATAATGGAAGAAGGCAACGAATTGATAGAACAGTTGCTCGGTCATGGAGAGCATCCAGCCCCGATGTTCACATCTTGCTGTCCCGGATGGATAAATTTGCTTGAAAAGCACTTTCCTCAATTCATTCCGAATGTATCGACTGCAAAGTCTCCTCAAGAAATGATGGCATCAACTGTAAAGACTTATTTTGCAAAGAAGATAAATGTCGATCCAAAAGATATATATCTTGTATCTGTCATGCCCTGTACTGCCAAAAAAGATGAAATCGCCAGGCCGCAGCATATTTATGATGAAATTCAAATGATAGATACGGTTATAACGACAAGAGAACTTGGAAGAATGATAAAGAATCACAAGATAAATTTTCTTGATCTGCCAGACGAAGATTACGATGCCCCACTTGGCCTTTCAACGGGCGCTGCCGCCATCTTCGGCGTAACGGGAGGAGTCATGGAAGCAGCCTTAAGAACAGGTTATGAACTTGCAACGGGTAAAACGCTTCCAAAGGTTGAATTCAAAGACGTAAGAGGGTTGACAGGAGTCAAAGATGCCGAAGTAGATCTTGATGGTAAAAAAGTCAGAATTGCCGTTGCTCACGGAACTGCAAACGTTATAAATTTACTCAAAAGAATAGACAAAAAAGAAGTCAAATACGATTTTGTTGAGATAATGGCATGCTACGGTGGTTGCATTGGCGGAGGAGGTCAGCCTAAATCAACAGATCCAGATATACTCAAAAAACGTTCGGCAGCGATCTATTCGATAGACGAAGCAAGCGCTTTGAGAAAATCACACGAAAATCCGGCCATAAAGCAACTTTATGTTGAATTTTACGGAAAGCCTTTAAGTGACCTTTCTAAAAAATTGCTTCATACGCATTACACAAACAGAAAAGAATCTGTGCTTGAAAGGGCAAAAGAAGCCGTTATGAGCGAGAAATAAAAACGCTCATCTTTCTGAGATGAAGGGTATTCCTGACATCGAGGAGGTTAAAAATGATAAAGAAGAAAATAAGAATTTTATTTTTCAAATAACAAAACCACTCGATCTTTTTACAAAGATCGTGTTGTTTTTTGCTTTTATTTGTGAAAATTATAACGAGAGGTGATTTAAGTGAGAACAGAAACGAGTTGGGTTCAAAACGTGATAAAGAAGGAAGAGTACGAAAAGTACATGGATAACGGCAAAGATTTCATCGATGACGATGAGATATGGCGGAAAATTGAAAAAAACAAATCGCCAGAAACTAACAGAATAAGGTCTATAATACAAAAGTCATTCGATCTTGAGTTGCTTTCACCGGATGATACCGCAGCGCTTTTAAATGTAAAAAATCCTCAACTATGGGATGAAATTTTCGATGCTGCCGGAAAAATAAAAAGAAAAGTTTATGACAACAGAATAGTAACCTTTGCACCGCTCTATTGCAGCAATTTCTGCGTGAATAACTGCCTTTACTGTGGTTTCAGAAGCGATAACAAAGATGAAAAACGGCTGAAATTAACACTTGATGATGTAAGACGTGAAACTGAAGTTTTGGCCGGCAAAATAGGACACAAGCGACTTGTAGTCGTTTACGGAGAACATCCAGTCTCCGATGTGAATTATATGGCGGACACGATAAGAACAATATACGATGTCAAGGTAAAAACAAGAAAAGGAATTGGTGAAATAAGACGCGTCAACGTTAACGCTGCTCCGATGTCAGTTGAAGATTTGAGAATTTTAAAAGATGTTGGTGTTGGAACGTACCAGGTTTTTCAAGAAACCTATCATCACAAAACTTATTCAGAAGTACACCCCAAAGGCACCCTAAAGTCAAATTACCAGTGGAGAGTGTATTCAATGCATAGAGCACTTGAGGCCGGTATTGACGATGTGGCAATAGGAGCGCTTTTTGGCCTTTACGATTGGCGTTTTGAGGTGATGGGTTTACTTTACCATGCCATCGAACTTGAAAAACGTTTTAGCATAGGCCCTCACACAGTTTCATTCCCACGACTTGAAGAAGCGCAAAATGTTGCATTTGATACCCTCAAATACAAAGTTTCAGATGAAGATTTCAAAAAGTTAGTTGCTGTCTTAAGACTCTCAATTCCGTACACTGGAATGATTTTAACAGCGCGCGAGCCTGCACGAGTAAGGCGTGAAGTCTTGCCGATAGGTATAACTCAAACTGATGCCTCAACTAAAATAGGAATCGGTGCGTATTCAGAGATATATGGGGCCGAAAAAATGAGTGATAAAAATGACCAAGATCTCGGAAAGCAACAGTTTATGATAGGAGATCCAAGAGATCTCGATGATGTCGTAAGAGAACTTGCGCAGATGGGCTACATAACTTCCTTTTGCACGGCCGGCTACAGGTGCGGACGAACTGGAACGAACATAATGACGCTTTTAAAAAGTGAAAAAGAAGGTCAATTCTGCAAACTTAACGCCATTCTAACATTCAGAGAATGGCTAGATGACTTCGCTTCAGATGAAACAAAAAAGATTGGCGAAGAATTGATAAAAAAAGAGATGGCAGAGGTAAGGACAAGAATGCCAAAAATTTATTCTGAAAATACCGTAAAGACGCTTGAAAATTATCATGAGAGGATTAAAAATGGAGAAAGAGACCTTTACTTCTGAATTTGAAAGAATTGCGCACAATTACGATGTAAAATTATGGATAGCCGAAAAACTTGGCAGAAGATGGTCATACGTGATGGGCGGGGGAAATGAAAAGTTTCTCCCGGCCGTTTTGATCGGTGAATTTGGAAAGTATGGTATTTTTGTGGAAGGCGAAGATTACAACGCCCAGGAGATTTTGAAAAATGTCGGAGAGATACTCTCAAGATTCGGTGACATTCAAAAAAGTTGAAGAGATAAAAAGATCGAACATTTCAGACCATATAAAATCTGTTGCATCAAAAGTGCTTGAAGATAAGCCTCCTTCAAAGGCAGAAATCGTTTATTTGCTTGGTCTGAAAGATGCTCAAGAAAGGCAGTTTTTGTTCGATCTTGCATCCTGCGTTAGACATGACAACGTTGGAGATACGATCTTTGTAAAGGGCATAATTGAATTTTCAAATTATTGCAGACGCGATTGCCTTTACTGTGGGATAAGGGCTTCTTCAAAGGTAAAGAGATACAGAATGACAAAAAATGAGATATTGGACGTTTCAATAGAAATGTCAAACTGTGGCATCGATACTGTAATTTTACAATCAGGTGAAGATCCTTTCTACACGGCTGAAATGATCGTCGATATCGTAAAAAGTATAAGGCAAACCACGCGAAGGCCGGTTTCTTTGTCAATAGGTGAAAGAACAGTCGAAGAACTGAAAACTTTTAAAGCAGCAGGGGTATCTAAATATCTGCTCAAACAGGAAACCGTCAACAGAGAAATTTTTGAAAAGGTCCATGGCTCTGACTATGATACACGAATATCGCTTTTGAAGGAACTTGTTGCCTTGAAATATATAGCAGGTGGTGGCAACATAATAGGCTTACCAGGACAAACTTTATCCGATATTGCAGACGATATCCTTTTCATGAGGGATATAGGAGTCAAAATGGCTGGCATTGGCCCATTCATCCCGACCAAAGGGACTCCTCTTGAAAATTTACCCATGGGAAGTGCAGAAATAACTTTAAATGCTTATGCCTGCACGCGCATAGCAATTCCACTTGTGCAATTACCAACAACGACTGCACTCGGAACGATCGATAAAAATTTGCAATACGAAGGTTTTGATGCGGGTTGCAACGTCATAATGGTTAACTTCACACCAGAAACCTACAGATCTAATTACAGGATATACGATAACAAAAGAAAAGTTGAGTTTTACGAAACAACGTGATCAGTGAATAGAGATTAGTGAGTGGTTATGGCGGAGAGCATAATGCCCCAGAGGAAGCCTTCGCAACGTAGTGAGGACATCTTCCGACGGGGCAAATGCTGGAGCCGATGTACAAAGCAGCAAATGGCATATAGCGTATAGCATATGGCTGAATGAAGATGTGACCTTATCGTCAATTCACAAATGTATGAAGGATCTTTATGTCTTCACGTGTCGTGATCTTTATGTTTCTTTTCTCTCCTTCGATGAGTTTAACCTCAAGCCCTTCGATTTCGAAGGCAGAAGCATCGTCTAAAAGATCGAGGTTAAAGAATTTTTTGTAAAGTTCGGTAAGTTCTCCAGCAATACAACCTTGAGGTGTTTGCATCCTAAAAACTTTGTTTCTGTCGAAAAGTTTGTATTTACCATCCATTTCTATTCTTATCGTGTCTTCACTCTTTATTGCGGGCACAACGCATCGCCCACGCTTTATCTCGCTTAAAACATTTTTTACCAGTTTATCGGTCACAAATGGCCTTGCACCGTCGTGAATGAGCACTTCACAATCATAAGGAAGTTCCTTCAAAGCATTTAACACCGAATCTTGCCTACGCAATCCACCTTTGATGATCTTAAAATTGTGAGAAGTGGAGAACTTTTCAAACGCTTCCCTTTCCTCCGCTTTCACCACCACCGTTATGTCGTCGAATCCAAATTTTTCAAACGCTTCAACGGAATAGAGAAAAATAGGCTTACTTTCAAAAAGGTAGAGAGTTTTATTCTCTCTACCTCCTGAAAACCTGCTCGAATTTCCAGCGCAGACTATTATGACAGATCTCATGGTTTTGGATTTATGCGTGCAAACAACAATTTGCCAGCATTTGTCCTAAGGATATTCGTTATAACGACTTCTTGCTGCTCTCCAACATTTTTCCCGCCGTCTTCGACAACTATCATCGTTCCATCTTCGGTAAATCCTATGCCTTGTTCTTTGTTTTTACCATGCCTGATTATCTGCAATTTTATGCGTTGTCCAGGTAAAAGCGTGGGTTTAAGTATTTCTGCAAGATGGTTAAGGTTTAAAACTTTCACTCCCTGAAGTTGGGCCACGCGGGTAAGGTTGTAATCAAGAGTTACAAGCCTCCCGTTGTATTTTCTTGCGAGATTGACGAGATCTTCGTCGACTTTGCCCGTTCTGTAAGTTATCGAATCGTCTATCGTGATTTTTAGATCGTCTAAGCCTTGCATCTTTTCGATTATTTCAAAGCCCTTTCTGCCTTTGTCCTTTTTTTCATCGTCTGAACTATCTGCCAATTTTTGCATCTCTATTAACACAAATTGGGGTATCGCTATTTTACCGTTAAAAAGTCCTATATCGAAGAGGTCTAAAAGTTTATCATCAAGCAGAACAGAAGTATCGAAGATGAAACTCCCATAATTTCCCGATATTTCACCAACTTTAAACATTGACAGAATGGATTTTTGCGCAATGAGCCATGCGCCCATGAACGAAAGGATTACTATTATGGATTTTCCTATCGTAACAGACAAAAAATTGTAATTTGTAAAATCTGTCATAAGGTAATTTCCAATTGCCACGAAAACAACGAAAGCGGCAAGGGCAATGAGAAAATTAAACGCATTTATCTTGTTTTCTTTTAAACGCCGTGCAAGAAAATAGAGAACGATTCCGATAAGAAGCCCTGCTATTCCGCCTATCAAAATTACAAAGTAAGGATACCACCATCTTGTATCGAAGAGTGCATAGTTCGGAAACCACGCGTAACCAAAATAAAGTCCCAAAAATAACGGAAGGATCAGTAACAACCATTCAATCATAATTTATTCCCCCTTATATAAATGAAGTTAATTACCAGAATTAACCCTGTTTTTCAAAGACGAAATTCCGCTCATTATAACAGTTGCACGTTTCTCGGCAACTCCATCGACACTCATAAGATCATCAAAAGAAGCCTTTAAAAGTCCTGACATATTCTCAAATTTCTTGACAAGATCATGGGCTATATTCATGGGTATCCGTGGAATACTTCTTAAAAGTCTGTATCCTCTCGGTTGTAACGTCATCTCGAAGATTTGATGTTCTTCTATATCATATCCCATTTGATGAATGAAGGAGAAAAGATCAAGATTTTCCGCTTTTTGATTGGAAAAAAGTGCTTTCATGAGTTGATTTGGATCATGTGTTTTTCCTATGACCCTTTCACTCGCATAATCCATAATCAATAATTCGATGTTTTCATCAACACCGTCGTTGAGTTCATCCATATGCAGTTGAGTGAGAATGCCTTCATTTCCAAGTTCGGCAAGATAAAATGAAAGATCCCTGTACAGATTTATTATCTTCAAACCGCGATTTATAATCTCGAAAACATCGAAAAGTGTAACCCTGTCTTCCATTTCTTTCGTGTTCAGGGACATGATGGAACTGTCAAAATTTGTCCTATACCTTTCCATAAGCCTTATTCCTTGATTCATTTGAAGCACGATAACAGAGACATCTTTTACCATGTATTTCCAATCTTTCTGGTAAAGTGTTATCACCTTCCTTCTTTGAGAAACGGCTATCACAAGTTTTCCTGTCTGCAACGCAATCCTTTCGGCCGTTCTGTGTCTTGTGCCTGTTTCATTCGTTGATATTTTCCTGTCTGCAGATAATTGAACATTGGCATACCATATCTTCTTAAGATCTTCTGAAAGCACTATTGCTCCATCCATTTTTGCAAGTTCATAGACTTTGTTGGGAGTAAAAGGACAATTAAGATCAAAGCCACCCTGGATAACGCCCTTTTTTAAATATTCTTTTGGATCCTGCACGACAAAAATAAGTGCTCCTTTGTCTGCCCTTATTATGTTGTCCATGGCATCCCTCAAAGGTGTTCCTGGCGCTACCATTGAAAGTATGTCTTTTATGCTTTTATCATCAAGCGGCATTTTTCCCTCCAAAAGATTTCAAAATGGCTTCTTTTAAAGTTTTAACGCCCTCTATTTCGTAAGATCTGTAACTATTCGAAACGATAACATGTTCTATGCCCATTCGTTTTGCTTCGGATATTCTCATCTGCATTTGAGGCACGCTTCTCACCTTTCCATCGAGACCTATTTCTCCTATGAATGCAATTTTAGATGGAAATTTCAACTTTCTGACGGCCGAAAATACAGCCACGGCCACGGCAAGATCGATTCCTGTATCCGTTGTGCGCAGACCTCCAAGAATGTTAAGGTATATGTCTTTATTTTCAAGTGAAATTCCAAGGTGACTTGACACTATGGCAGCGATGATCATGAGTTTCGTGTTTTCAAATCCTCTTGTTATCCTTATAGACCCATTTCTGTAACTTGGAGTTGCAAGCACCTGAACGTTAACCATTAACGGCCTTGAACCCTCTACTATGACGGAGAGCGCACTGCCTGGGTCTTCAGAGTCGACATCCGCGAAAATTTTTGAAGGATCTGGAATTTCAATCATGCCATTGGTTTCCATATCGTAAACTGCTATTTCATCTGTAGGACCGAATCTATTTTTAATGGATCTTAGAATTCTTCTTCCAGATCTCGATTCCCCCTCGAGATAAAGCACGCCGTCGACCATGTGCTCGAGTACCATAGGACCAGCTATATTTCCTTCTTTTGTAATGTGTCCTATCATGAATATGGCAACATCGTTGGCCTTTGCATAATCTATGAGTTTCATCGTGCATTCTCTCATTTGAGGGACACTGCCTGCGAGGGCACTCATTCCAGATGTGTAAAGTGTTTGAATCGAATCGAAGATCATCGCAACAGGTTTTCCTTTTGAAGAAACGTAAGACAATACATCGTCCACATTTACCTCGGAAGAAAGAAAAAGGCGATCATTTTCAACTCCGAGGCGTTTTACCCTCAGCAAAGTCTGTGGAATGGACTCTTCTCCGCTTACGTAATAAACATTTCCATAAGATGTCAGCGCACTTGCATATTCAATCGCCAGGGTAGATTTCCCTATACCAGGTCCTCCTGAAATGAGTATGACGCTCCCAGAAACAACTCCACCACCCAAAACTCTGTCTGTCTCTCTCATGGTGGTAGTCATCCTTTGAGGAATGGATATATCAGATGTCGATGGTTTGAACTCTATCAAAGAAGGGGTACCGGTTTGTACCCCTTCTTCAATTTTAACCGCAGAATCCCATGCACCACAACCGGGGCACCTTCCAAACCATTTCGTAGATTTGTACCCACATTCAGAGCATACATAAACGGTTTTATTTTTGTCCCGATTCACTTAACGCAACCTTTCTTTCTCTTTTCCTTTTAAAAATGATCTTCCCCGACGAAATTCCTATCACTATTGTATCTCCATCTTCAAATCTGTCTGCCAGCAAATCTTCAGATAAAGGATCCTCTATCATCTTCTGAATTTCTCTCTTGAGAGGTCTTGCACCATAAATCGGATCGAATCCTTTAGAAATTATGAGTTCCTTTGCCTGATCGCTCACCAAAATCTTTATGCTACGTTCGGCAAGGCGCTTTCTGAGATCTCCAAGCAGTATGTCTATGATCTTTTCTATGTGCTCTTTGCTGAGAGAATGGAACACTATTATTTCATCAAGACGGTTCAAAAACTCAGGTCTGAATGTCCTTTTAACCTCATCCATGACTATGGATTTCATATTCTCGTAATTGGTCTCAACAGTTTCTTCCACAAATCCAAGTCCTCTTTTTGTCTTGTTTATGAATTCTCCTCCAAGATTTGATGTCATTATGAGTATCGTGTTTTTGAAATCCACTATATGTCCCTGTGAATCCGTCAATCTGCCATCGTCCAATATCTGAAGAAGTAGATTGAACACGTCTGGATGCGCTTTTTCTATTTCGTCAAGTAATATCACAGAGAACGGCCTTCTCCTTATCTTCTCGGTTAAGGTTCCTCCCTCTTCGTATCCGACATAACCTGGGGGCGCACCGACAAGTCTCGAAACTGAAAATCTCTCCATGTATTCAGACATGTCAATTCTCACGAGGGCATTTTCATCTCCAAAGAGATATTCCGCAAGAGTCTTGGCAAGTTCAGTTTTACCAACGCCTGTTGGTCCCAAGAACATAAATGATCCCGTTGGCCTTCTTGGATCTTTAAGACCTGACCTTGCACGTCTTATGGCACTTGAAACAGCCTTAATCGCTTCTTCCTGAGCCACGATACGTTTGTGAAGTTCTTCTTCTAGTTTCAAAAGTTTATCGCTCTCAGTTTTTTCGAGTTTTGTAAGTGGAATTCCCGTCCATATTGATATCGTTTTTGCTATGCTCTCCGAATCAACCGTTATTATTTCGGTCTCTCTGCGTTTCTTCCATTCGTTGTATTTATCGTTAAGCACCTGCTGAAGGTCCCTTTCTTTAAATCTTACCTCGGCGGCGCGATCGTAATTTTGCTGTGCTATTGAGAGTTCTTTTTCCTCTTGAATCGCTTTAATCTTTCTTTCAAGTTCTTTTATCTCGTCTGGAACGGTCATACTGTTAAGTCTTGCACTTGCTCCCGCTTCATCTATAAGGTCTATGGCTTTATCTGGGAGATAATGATCCGTTATGTACCTTTGAGAAAGTTTGACGGCTAAATCAAGGGCATCATTGGTATACCGAACTTTATGATGTATTTCGTACTTTGACTTTAATCCCTTGAGTATCTCAAGAGTTTGAACCGTTGTTGGTTCTCCAATGTATATCTTCTGAAATCTTCTTTCGAGCGCTGCATCCTTTTCTATGAATTGCCTGTACTCGTCCGGTGTCGTTGATCCTATCATCTGAAGTTCTCCACGTGACAGCGAAGGCTTGAGTATGTTGGCAGCATCAACTGCACCTTCTGCGGCACCTGCTCCGACTATGGTATGAACTTCATCCACAAAAAGAATTATAGAATGATCGTCTTTAACTGTTCCTATGACCTTCTTGAGTCTTTTTTCGAATTCTCCTCGATACTTTGTGCCCGCTATGAGGGCCGCTATGTCAAGAGAAAAAATCACCTTTCCCCTTAACAATTCAGGCACATCGCCCGACGCAATCCTTTGCGCCAATCCTTCTACTATGGCAGTTTTCCCAACGCCCGGATCGCCTATCAAAACGGGGTTGTTTTTCTTTCTTCTCGTTAAAATTTGCATTATCCTTTCAATTTCCCGTTCTCTTCCTATAACAGGATCGAGTTTGCCATTTTTGGCCTCTTCTGTAAGATCAACTCCAAGCCCTTCAAGATTTTTAACCGATCTCATAACGTCCTGAGATGTGTTTGGACGTGTAAAATCATCATCATCGGCATCTTCGTTGTTTTGTGAAGAAGCACCACCCATCTCATCTATCAGTTCACGCCTGAGATCAACTAGATCTACTCCAAATTTTCTCAACACATGTGCAGCAACGCCTTCTCCTTCTCTTAGAATTGCAAGCAATATATGTTCTGTGGATATGTAATTTTGTCCCAAAAGTTGAGCCTCTTCGTAGGCAAGTTCTATTATCTTTCTTGCCCTCGGCGTCATCTGAGGCGAAGAAACATTCTCTCTTGGAATCCCCGCACCCACAATGGCTATGATTTCCTGTTTCAAAGATGCATAGTCAAGGCCATGTTCTCTTAGAACATTGTAAGTGTTGAACTTACCGTCAAGGTTCCTCTCTTATAGTATAACAAATTTAAAAGCATTCCGAAAACAAAAACTTTCACCCATTCTTGAAAAGGATGCACAACCGCAAAGGAAACTGAAGTCAAAATCATTGCAAACTCCGGAGAAAAAAAGCGCTTCAGATACCCGTAAATGGCTCCTCTAAAGATCACCTCTTCTGTTACTGGGAAAAACAGTCCCAATGATATGACAGCCACAAACGCATTAGGGTTCATGTTCATTTTTGAAAATATTGGTTCAGCCCATATAAAGGAAGTTAAAAAGCTCATTGCAAGATAAACAATGAAAATTCCAGGAAAGACTATGACGCTCCATACAAGATCTGGCCCAAAAGAAGATATTTTAAACCATGAGCCAATTCCATACCCTTTTCGTTTTAAAATCAAATGAAAGCTCCATATAGTCAAGACAGAAAGTGGTATCAGCAAGAAAGCAGAAAGTGTATCGGAGGCCAAACCTAAATATTTGAAGATCGCAAGAAATAAAAAGATCGGGAAATCAATCGCTAAAATTATCAACAAATCAAAAAAATCAGTGTAAACCCCATCGCTTTTTTCTTTCACGAAACAATTATAGCATATTTAAGTTTAACGAATCAAAAATCCAACAAGAACGGCGCCTTCTCCAGCATTCAAAGTTATAGCAGGACTTGCCTGGCCAACAATAAAAGTGTAATCATTTCCAAGTTTTGAGATGATGTAATCCACGCTTTCCTGTGCGTTAACGTGTGCTATGTAAATTTTTTTGTCCATCACATCGTAAGATTTGACGTAATTGACAATTTCTCTCAGAACTCTTTGAAAGCCAAGCACGATCTTATGAAATTTGATCTCTCCATCTTCTCCCTTTAAAACTGGTTTTACGTTGAGCAAATTGACAAGTTTCCCGGCTATAAGATGTGCCCTTCCGCCTCTTACAAGATTTTCAACGGTTTGAACGCCAAAGATAGTTTTGACTGTCAAAGAAAGTTTTCTTAATTCTTCAGCGCTCTTTCTTAGATCGCCTGTTTTTGAAAGTTCAACACCCTTTGCAACCATCGCCCCCAGCGCAGATGTTGTCGTGAGTGAATCAACCGTTTCAACTCTGCCATTAAATTTTTTGGCTGCCATCGTTGCACTGTTATATGTACCACTTAATTTAGACGATAAATGAACGGAAAGAATTCCATCGTATGCTTCGAGAAATTTCTCATACAATTTTTCAAATTCGTCCGGATTGGGTTGAGAAGTTTTTATACTTTTTCCGTTTTTTAACTCTTCAAGCATTTTCTGTACAGTTATGTCCATTGATTGTCCATTGACAAGCATTTTTAAATTTATAACCTCAACATCATTTGCCTTGAGCCATTCAGAAGGCAAATCGCACGAATTGTCCGTTATAACCTTTATCTTTGTCATAGTCGTCAAACGTCTACAATTTCGTTGTCTATAAGTCTTGTTTTTCCAAGAAAAATTGCTGCGGCCACTATAACTTTAGATCTTACATTTGAAACCGGAACAAGTGTTCCTTCGTCTACGATTTCAAAGTATTGTACTTTGATGTTTGGAAAGATCCTCAATTTGTTCATGGCTTCCAGTTTTATCTTGTAAGCGTCCTTCCTTCCGGATTTTATCTGATCAATTGCATATTTTATCGCCTGATGAAGTATTGGAGATTCTTTTCTTTCTTCAGCGGAAAGATACATATTCCTTGAACTCAAAGCAAGACCATCAGCCTCTCTGACGATTGGCATTTCGATCATCTCAACGTTCATGTTCAAATCTTGGACCATTCTTTTGAGCATTCTGAACTGCTGGGCATCTTTTTGTCCAAAATAAGCACGCGTTGGCCTTACTATGTTGAAAAGTTTGTTCACCACCAGCGCTACGCCATCGAAATGACCTGGTCTGTAATATCCACAAAGATAATCGGTCAAATTCGCAACGTGAATTGATGTTGAAAAACCTTCAAGATACATCTCAGAAGTTTCAGGTGCAAAGACGTAATCCACATTCTCATGCTCAAGCAAACTTTGATCTTTGTCTAACACCCTTGGATATGCATTAAAATCTTCTCTTGGACCAAATTGAGCAGGATTCACGAAAATACTGACAACGACGATCTCATTATCCTTCCTCGCCTTTTTGACAAGAGAAAGGTGGCCTGCATGAAGTGCTCCCATCGTTGGAACAAAGCCCACATTTTTACCCATGTAACTCTTTGATGTCTCTATCATCTCACTTACGTGATTTATCGTTTTCAAACTGCTTCTCTCCTTTCAAATGCTCAATGACAAGACTTTTAAGAACTGGAAGGATTTCTTCTCTGCTTACCGTTGATACCATTTTACCACTCGCGTAGATCACACCACCGTTTTTTGTACCAAACACGGCCACATCTGCATCTTTTGCCTCTCCAAGCCCATTTACAACACATCCCATGACTGCAACCTTTATCTTACCTTTAACGTCTACAAGAGACTTTTTTACCTCTCTTGCCAGTTCTTCAACGTTTATCTCCGTGCGGGCACAAGTTGGACACGCAATAATTTCCGGTCCATCAAAAACTTTAACACTTTGAAGTATCGAATAAGCGATTCCTATTTCGTTAACAGGATCGCCAGCAATCGAAACTCTTATCGTATCGCCTATTCCTTCGTAGAGCAAATGTCCAAGTGCAAAGGCTGATTTAACGATTGCGTCTTCATAAATTCCGGCCTCAGTTACACCGATATGCAATGGATGTGACGTCATTTTGGACAATTTTTCATTTGCCACAATTGTTTCAATTGGATCGGATGACTTAACGGCAATGACAATATCATCGAATCCCACGGATTCAAGCGTGTTTACCTCATCAATGGCGCTTTGAACAAGCGCGCCTACGGGATCGTTGAATTTTTTCAAATAAGATTCATCTATCGATCCGGCATTCGATCCAACTCTTATTGGAACACCATGATCCCTTGCGGCACGTGCAACTTCTTCAACTTTCCATTTCGCGCCTATGTTGCCAGGATTTATCCTTACCTTATCAACTCCTGCGAGAATCGATCCTATCGCTATTTTGTAATCAAAATGCACATCTGCAACTATTGGAACTTTCACATGAGATTTTATGGCTTTCAAGGATTCAACGCACGATTCATCATAAACGCTAACTCTTGCTATCTTACATCCTGCCAATTCCAGTTTTTTTATCTGTTCAACTGTGGCAACGACGTTTTTCGTGTCCGTGTTGGTCATGGATTGAACGGCCACAGGATTGCCACCGCCGATGAGCACATTCCCAATTTTTACAACTTTTGTCAAGTCATCACCTTCGTTGCAAATTATAGCATGAAATGACGTATGACATATAACCTATAGCGTATAGCATATGGCATATAGCATAGGCAAAAACAGAGATTAGACATTAGGGATTAGGGAATAGTGATCGGTAAATTGGCGGAGGGCAGGATGCCGTCGAGATGGCCTCCGCAGCGCCAGCGAGGACCAGACATCAAGAGGGTGCCTGCCGGAGCCGTGTGAAGAAACGGCACATAGCGAATAGCAAATGGCATATAGTGTATAGCCAATAGCATAGGCAAAAACAGAGATTAGACATTAGGGATTAGGGAATAGTGAAAACAGCGTATAGCGCATGGCATATAGCCTATAGCAAATACAAAGATTAGAGATTAGTGATCGGTAAATTGGCGGAGGGCAGGATGTTCTCATTTTTTCCCATGCGCTACATCAATTATCAATTCAAGGACGACAAAGCCTATCGAAATCCAAAGGATAAGATCACCAAACATATCATAAAAGGTTTTGATGTTGTTGGGATAAATCTCAAATGTTGACGCTATCTTTTGATGAATGGGCAGTTGTTCGACTATTTGGCCGTAAGGGTTGATAACGCCAGTTATTCCTGTATCGGCAACTTGAACTACCCATTTTCTATTTTCGACGGCTCTCAAGACATTCTGAGAGAAATGTTGGATTAATGCGGTACTTTGATCGAACCAACTGTCATCAGTTATCGTCACTATGAATTGTGCTCCTTCATTTGTGAATCTTCTCGATAGCCATCCAAAATAACTTTCAAAGCATATATCCGTCGAAAAATTTGCATCATCAAAATGAAAGATGGTGAATTTGTTACCAGGCGTGAAGAATTGACTGAGTTTTAGAAAACCGAAGATGCCAAATATTTGAGGATAAGGCAAGGTTTCGGTGAATGGAACAAGTATGTGCTTCGAATAAATTTCTTTAAGTCCATTTTCGTCAAAAAGACCTGCTGAATTGTAGACTTTGTCATCCTTCGACGAAGGGTATCCTATGATAGCCTGAACATTTTCCATTTTTAGAAGCGTTTTCAAATCTGAGTAAATGCTTGTTCCAGATATTTCGTATTCAAAAGTGCCTTCCGGGAAAAAAATGATCTTCGTCTTTGTCGCAAGAGAGGTTATTCCCCATTTGACTTCTTTGAAGATCTGCTCTGAACTCATAGAATATCTTTGTGAAACTGAAATATTTGGTTGAACAACTCCTATTGAAATTTTTTTACCTTGATCCGTTATCATATAAGGGTAAAAGGCTGAAAAGATGTATGAAAATGCTATCGCAATCAAGACAATGGTAAGGCCTCTAAAATTTCGCTTCAATAAAAATCTGTAAATGAGGTAATTGACCAAAAAAATGATAAAAGTTAGGCCAACGGCTCCTATAAAAGACACGATCTGCAAAGTACCTATTTCATTGTAAAGGGCATCTGAAAGCATAGAACCTGTGAAGCCTGTTGCACCATATCCTCTGAGAAATTCAAATATGGTATAAATTCCCGCCATCGATAACATATGAACGATCCATGGAACGCTCCGTGATTTTTTTTGGAATAAGACATAAAAAAAGGCAAAAGCACCAAAAAATAATCCTTCTATGAGGGCAAACATCACGAATGCTAACACACCAAATATGGGTGGAAAATTGTTGAAAAGCGCTATATTCTTGACAAGAGTTGGTAAGAGCCAATACATCGATATGCCCATGTAAAGTACGCCAAAATACCAACCGATCAAAAATGAAAAGTGTAATTTAAGATTGTGATCGTCTTTTAGGGCAAAGAATAATGGGACAAGGCCAAACCAGACAAAAACAGAAGAGACCATTCCTGGCATTGAAATGGCAGTTATGATGGACGATAAAGAAGCAAAAATTAATCTTTCTTTAAATCCGACTCTTCGTACTCTTTCTTGCAAGTTTGACAAAAGAGAACCTCTGATCCTTTTTTCTTTTTGTAGTAAAGTACTTCTCCGTCCTCAGGGCACCTGTAATTCGAAGGTTCGTACCAACTTATGAAATCACAGGTTGCAGGATTATTTTCGCAAATGAAGAAAGTTTTTCCCTTTTTGCTTTTTCTTTCTACAACATTTCCACCACACTTTGGACATTTACCACGGGCATATTTGGGAATTGCCCTTGTGTAATCGCATTCTGGATATCTGCTACAAGATATGAATTCTCCATATTTGCCAACTCTCTTTACAAGAGGAGCACCGCATTTTGGACATTTTTCGTCCAACACTTCAGGCTTTGCCATTTCTATATGAACTTTTTGCCAATCATAATCTACTTTTGAGCCAGATGGTATACTCATTTTGTGATCGCCGTTCTTTGACTCGAGGTAAGGTCCATACCTTCCATATTTAAGATACATGTAAGTGCCATCTGGAGCATTTACATTCGTTTCAATAGAAACAAATGAGTCTTTCAAATTTGCCTTGACGTTGTCAAGATTTGATTCAAAATCTTCGTCAAAATTTTTGAGAACTTTTTGCCAGTCCTCTTTCCCTTTCTCTATGAGATCGAGTTCTTCTTCCATGGAAGCCGTGAATTTAAGATCGACTATCTTTGGGAATTCCTTGGACAAAAATTCACTCACGATTATGCCGAGGAATGTTGGAATAAGCGTCTTTTTATCCCGAACAACATATTTTCTGTCAAGCAGAGTTTGTATTATAGTTGCATAAGTACTTGGCCTACCTATTCCAGCCGTTTCAAGTTTTTTCACGAGAGTTGCCTCTGTGTACCTCGGAGGAGGAGAGGTCATTTCCTCTTCAACGGAAAGATCTTCAACTTTAACGTTTTGCCCTTTCTTGATATCGGGGAAAGTTTTTGTTTCTCCTTTTGTGTCATCCACGCGTTCAAAACCATCAAAGATCCTTTTTCTGAACTCCACCTTAAAAATCGCGCGATTTTGTTCATCGGATATGGTAATGGTACTTTTTTTGTAGAGTGAATCTGACATCTGGGAAGCCATAAATCTTTTCCAGATCAGCGTGTACATTGCTAAAAGATCTTTTGAAAGTTTTCCCTTTAACTTTTCAGGATCCATATCTGGATACGTTGGCCTTACCGCCTCGTGGGCATCCTGCGCATTTTCAGTATTTTTGATAACCCTATTTAAACCGATGAAATCATTACCAAAATTTTTTTCTATGTACTTTTTCGATTCTGCTTTTGCCAGATCTGATATTCTGTAAGAATCCGTTCTCATGTAAGTTATGAGAGCCGTCATCTCACCATCTAAATTGATACCTTCGTAAAGTTCCTGAGCAAGTTTCATGGTTTTTGAAACTGTAAAGCCAAGTACCGACGAAGCGGTTTGCTGAAGCGTGCTCGTTTTAAAAGGCAAAGGTGCTTTTACCTTTACTTCTTCAATCGTAACATCGATAACTTTAAATTTTGATTTTGAAATGTAATTGAAAGCCTTCTTGGCTTCATCCACTTTTTTGAAAGGTTTTTTATCAAGATCTTCTCCATCAAAAATTTTAAGTTTTGTCTTCTCTTCAAAGATCCTGGCCTTGATTTCATAATATTGTTGTGGCTTGAAGGTACGTACTTTCTTTTCCTGATCAACGAGCATTCTCAAAGCCGCCGATTGAACTCTTCCGGCACTCAATTTACCCTTAAAGACTCTCCAAAGAATTGGGCTAACCTTGTATCCGACGATTCTATCAAGAATTCTTCTTGTCAATTGAGAATCGACTATTTTCAGATCAACCGTTCTTGGATTTTTAACGGCCTCTTTTATAACTTTTTCGGTGATTTCGTTAAAGACTATTCTGTTTTTATCTTTGATAGAAAGTCCGAGGATCCACGCAAGATGCCATGCTATGGATTCGCCTTCCCTATCGTTATCCGTTGCCAGCAACACTTCTTTATCTTTCGAAAGAGTTTTTAACTCCTTTACTATTTTTTCTTTTCCCTCTATTATTTCAAATTCGGGTTCTATTTTACCGTTCACTTTGACGCCAAATTTTGATTCCGGTAAATCTCTTACATGACCTTGAGAAGAAGAAACCTCGTAATCCTTTCCGAGGTATTTTTGGATTGTTTTGGCCTTTGCTGGAGATTCAACGATCACAAGTTTTTTTGTCATCTTTTCGCCTCTAAGAGACAGTTTACTCTCTCATTCTTCGTTTTCCCAATTAAGTTTGATCTTTCTTCCGAGGTATCTATCGTAATCACTCCAATCGTTTTCAGAACTTTTTTCTTTCAAAGCATTTATCTGGCCCATCTTAGAATCGAGATCATCGGCACTGTGAAGTATTATCGCTTCTGTTGTCTTGGGGATTGTTGGTGAACCAAGTTCGAGTTCACCATGGTGGGAAAGGATAAGATGTTCGATGTGTTGAAACGAATTTTGAGAAAGTCCTGGAATTTTTCTGGACCATTCATGAACCATCTCAACGCCAAGCACTATATGACCTATCAATTCACCATCAGTTGTCCTCTCTATTCCGTACGATTTTATTTCGTATTCTTTTATCTTGCCGAGATCGTGAAAAGCCGCTCCTGCGACGAGAATGTCCATGTTCACGTCTGGATAAAGTTTTGCCATCTCAACACATAATTTCATGACGCCAAGAGTGTGCTCAAGAAGGCCTCCTTTGTAAGCGTGATGAACGACAATCGCTGCAGGTGCAACGAGAAAAGATTCAACAAATTTTTCATCCTGAAAGGGGAAACTTAAAAGTTCTCTGACATCTTTATTCGATACATTCGAAATCATCTTTTGAAATTCAACGTACATTGTTGGCACATCTTTTTTTGTGATTGAAAGGAAAAGATTCGGATCATACTCTCCTTCTTTTAAAATCATGATGGCATCTCTGTCTTTATCTATGGCTATTTGGAGTTTATCAGAATAGACGCTTGCACGTCCCCTTATTCTTACAATAGAATTGATTTTTATCTTTGAATCATTTTCTCCCGCATTGTACCAATCTATTGCCCTTAATTCACCAGTTTTATCTGTAAGAGTCAGCAAAAGAAATTTTTTCCCATCTTTTGATTCCTGCAGTCTCTTGCTTATGACTTTAAGGTCTATGTCGACATTGTCATTTTCGACGATATCGGCGACCATCTTGCGGTCTGTCGAATTTCTGTTTGTAAATCCAAGTTTTTCAAGATACTCCTCGCTAAACAGGTCTCCTAATTTCACAGATTCACCACTTTTCAAATGTAAATTCTCGGTACCCTTTTTGAAATGCCACAGACTATTTCGTAATTTATCGTTCCGGCAAGTTCTGCAATCTCTTCGGCCGTTATTTCATCATCACCACTTTTCCCAATTATAACAGCATCGTCTCCGATTTTAACATCTTCTATGTCAGAAACATCAACGACGATTTGATCCATGCTTATCCTTCCAAGGATTTTTGCGCGTTTACCGTTCAAGAGTACAAAACCTTTGTTTGAAAGAGATCTTGGAAGTCCATCCGCATATCCAAAAGGTATAGTTGCCACTTTCATTTTTTTCTGAGTTGTAAAGATGTGGCCATAACCTATCGTTCTGCCTTGATCTGTTGATTTTATAAAAGCGACAGTTGAATGAACGCTCATGACTGGCTTTAGGTAATCGATTTTTACCTTTTCAGAAGGCTGAAGTCCGTATGCTGCCACGCCAATCCTTGAAATATTTCCAATTTTGGGATCAAGGCACGTTGCCGCTGCGCTGTTTGAAATGTGAACATATTTTGGCTTTTTGATCTTTTTAAGGAATCCGCTAAATTTGTCGATCTGCTGCACGTTAAATTGATCTAAAGGATCGTCAGCGGCTGAAAAATGTGTGTAAATTCCTTCAAAAATGAATTTTTTGTCTTTTTGTATCTCGTCGTAAAGCTCAAAAGCCTCATCAACAGTTGGCCCAAGCCTTCCCATACCGGTATCTACATTTAGGTGCACTTTAAGTTTATCATCACCAAGATACGCAGAGATCGCATCTTTTTGATCTTTTGAAAATATCGTAACGCTCAAATCGTTAAAAATGGCTTCTTTCGTGTATTTGGGATCGAAATAATTCAATACAAGTATCGGAATTAACACGCCACTTTCACGTATTTCTATGCCTTCTTCCAAAAAAGCGACAACCAAAAAACCTATTCCGTTTTCTTCGCAAACTTGGGCAAGTTTCACAGCACCATGGCCATAAGCATCGGCCTTTAAAACAGGTGCAACGTGTGTACCCGATCTTCTTGATATTTCAAAAATATTGCGGAGGAAAGTGTTGGTATTTACCTCCGCATAAGTGCCTCTGCTTTTCATATTTCAGATTAACATCATGACAATCAAACACGCTGAACTTTTCCGGCTTTCAAGCACTGTGTACAGACCATCAAACGTTTTACTTTTCCATCTTCGCCTTTAACACTTACGGGTTGGAGATTAGGTTTGAATGTTCTCAGAGTTTTTCTGTGAGAATGGCTTATTCTATGACCTGTTTCGATGCTTTTGCCACAAATATCACACTTCCTTGACATTTCTTGTACCCCTTTCTGTTTCTAAGTATCTAAATTATATACTAAACTTTTTTATTCCGAATCTCTAATCTCTATTTACCGATCACGCGTTACGCGTCACTGTCTTTGGGTTCCAGCATGTGGCCGTCGGAATCTGTCCTCGCTGCGCTGCGAAGGATCCCTCTGGGGGCAACATCTCTCCGCCATTACCACTCACTAACCTCTAATCCCTATTCTCTAATCTCTGATTACATGCTTCGGCCGGTACCCTCTCGATGTCTGGTCCTCGCTAGCGCTGCAAAGGCTTCTTCACAGATATCATATCCACCGCTAAGGTTAGCAGACATTCGACTTTTAAAGTTCAGTATAATATAACATATTTGATCTGAATTGTTGAAAAATTAAAAGGCGGGTTTTGCCCCGCCTCGTGTATTTAAAAATTCACTTAAGCGAAATTGCTCCCGTTGGGCAAGAATCTTTGGCATCCTCGCAGCAACCTGAACTGCAATCATCTGCTATAACATGAGCCTTTCCATCTTCACCAAGTTTAAACACATCAGGGCACAAACTTTCGCACACTCCACAACCTATGCACGTATCTTCATCAACGACTGCCTTCACGATTAACACACCTCCAAAAATTTGTCTGCTAAATTATACCATCTTTTTTAACTGTCAGCAACATTGGTTTCATGGGTTGATTTGACACTTACTTCGTCTAAGAAAAGTGCATAAGGGCCTTCAATCCCGTTGAAATGTGTCTTGTAATCAAGTGTGTATGCGCCGGCGTTGACAAAGTAAACTATGTCTCCCAGCGTTACATCTTCCGGTAATTCAACTTCGTCGTAAACAACATCTATGCTATCGCAGGTAGGCCCTGCAAGGGTGAAGGTTTTCTTTAAATGATCATCTTTACCATCGACCACAACTGTATACCTGAGATTTTCTATGGTTTCCATCAAGCCATGGTAAACACCAGCGTCTATGTAAACCCAATCTTTTTTCTCTTTTGAAGATCTCAGAAGCACTCTTGAAACCAAGACTCCAGCATTACCAACCATAGATCTACCAGGTTCTATGAAAAGTGTTGGCCTTTCAGTGAAATTAAAGTACTCATCTATACTCTCATTTATGACATTCGCTATTTCAGCAACGGTCGGAATGTCTCTTACGTATTTCACTGGGATGCCACCACCAAGATTTATGGTCGTCATCTTTATACCCTCAAGTTTTGCAAACCAAAATATGTCTGCAACTTGCATTAAAGCATCTTTCCAACTGTATTTGTCATAGCACTGAGAACCTACATGGAAAGAAACGCCGATCGGTGCAAGACCAAGGTCATTTGCGTAAACGACAAGTTTCTTAACATGATCGATGTTTGTGCCGAATTTCCTGGAAAGTGGCCAATCGCTGTCTGATCCATTCATTGCAAGTCTGAGATAAACCTGAGCGCCAGGAGCATTTCTTGCGATCTTTTCGAGTTCCATTTCTGCATCGGCGGCAAAATAGTTTATGCCTTTGTTAAAGGCAAAGCGGATGTCTTCTTCCTTTTTTATCGTATTTCCAAAACTTAGTCTTGATCCCGGGATTCCCATGTTAAGAAGCATTTCTATCTCTCCGCGGGAAGCAACGTCAAAAGAAGATCCTAACTCATAAAGTCTTTTAATTATTTTCGGGTGAGAATTAGCTTTAACGGCGTAAAACACCCTTACACCGCTTATGTCCTTAACCAATTGATCGTAATTATCCTCGATTATGTCGAGATCCATCAATACAAACGGACTTTCATTGGAACGTGCGATCTCTCGCACACGCTCTGAAATGTCCATATCACCCCACCTCTTTCATTTGAAGATATCGAACAATGATAAAACCAAATATGTTATGAATATAAGCACTGAAAAGTTAAGATTTTCTTTTATACAAAACTGTACGTAGCGCATGGCGAATGGTCAATAGCAAATGGCACATAGCCTCTGGCGAATAGAGAATAGAGATTAGGAATTAGAGAGAATAGTGAGTGGTAACTTGGCGAAGGGCAGGATGCCCTCGAGATGACCTGCGCAGCGCAGCGAGGACCAGACGAGGGGTGCCTGCCGAAGCCGACCACTTGACAAAGTACCTTACCATAAGGTAAGATATTTCCGTTGAACAGATGAAATTGCCCTCATCGTCTAGAGGCCTAGGACATCGGCCTTTCACGCCGGCAGCTGGGGTCCCTCGTCGTCCCCGCCATTGCCGAGATAGCTCAGGTGGTAGAGCAGTGGACTGAAAATCCTCGTGTCCCTGGTTCGACTCCAGGTCTCGGCAGAGAAAAGTAAGGGGACTCTCGTAGAGTTCCCTTTGTGTTATAATCAACTTAAGAGGGGTTGGTTGCATTGTCTTTATACGTTTATAAGGTTATAACGCCGGCTGGTAAAACTGTCATTGGCCATCTTGAAGCCGAAAGCGAGATAGGACTTGTCAGCAAACTCCTACAACAGGGATATGTTGTGCTTGGCGTGAAATCGACAAAGGAAAAGAAAAAGCGTATTTCCTTGCGAGCCAAACTTCCCGATCTTGTGCTTTTTACCCGTCAACTTGCAACGATGATGGATGCCGGTGTAAGAATAAAAGATTCTATCACTTTACTCTCAAAGCAAAATGCATTTACTCCATCGTTTAGAAAAATCCTTATCAACATATTAGTTGCCATAGATGGTGGGATGTCTTTGTCTGATGCCATAAATGAAACGGGTGCGTTCGATCCTATTTTTGTAAATCTTGTCAAGGCTGGCGAAAGTGGTGGCGTTCTTGATAATACCCTTAACAAGGTCTCGGATTTCTACGAACATGTCAAAAAGACAAGAGATGAAGTTAGATCTGCGATGGCTTATCCACTTTTTGTTTCTCTTTTCGCCATCGCCATTCTAATGATCATAAGCCTTTTCATATTGCCAAGTTTGTTCAGGGCTTTTGGAAATGCGAAAGTTGGTGGTGTAGTTGCACTGCTCATGAATACCAACAACTTTCTCGCTCATAATTGGCTTTATGCTATACTTAGTGTTGTTACCGTGCTTATATTTCTTGTTTATTTTTTTAGAACTTCTTACGGTGCCGTCACAAAGGAATTTGTTGCAAATTTAATTCCGCCCATAAGAAGTTTGAAACATCTCCAAGATTCGTCCAATTTCAGCAAAACTTTAGCGACTCTCATGTCAAGTGGTGTTTCTATAATAGAGGCTGTTGACATGGCGGCCAGATCAACTGGAAGTCATAAACTTATAAGAAAAGTGCCAGTGATGACTGATATTTTGAAAAACGGCGGAACTCTGAAATTGGCAATGGGGAAAACCAAGTTTTTTCCACAATTGCTCGTTGAAATGGTTGGTACAGGCGAAGAATCTGGAAGAGTAGACGAAATGCTTTCAAAAGTTGCTGATTTTTACGATCAGGAATCTTCCGTCAAATTAAAACAACTCGTTTCTATGATAGAGCCAGCAATGATAGCCCTGATAGGACTTTTTGTAGGCATTCTTGTTTTTAGCCTTTACCAAACCATGTTTAACCTTGAAATGGGCGTTGGTCAAAATTTCTGATGAAAAGTGGATGGAATTTCGTTGAACTTTTAGTTTTGATGGCCTTTTTGGCAATTTTTCTTTCGATTGTCTTTCCCATTTCAAAAAGATGGATTGATGGCATGATTGTTCACTCAGAAATACAGAAAATTGTCGCTTTTGTGAGGTATACCAAATATCTTTCCCATAATTTAAAAGATAAAGTCACGGTGAATTTTTCAAAGGATATAAAGATCTTAAATTCAAATGTATCAGAAGAAAAAGGTCATTTATCTTTTGTCAACGTCGCTGGCTGTCAATCTTTTGCTTTTTCTGATGGAGTACCATACGTATCGGGGACGATGAAAGTTTACTTTAGAGGATCAAAAATCGCAACGATAACGGTTATGCCTGTTACTGGCCTTATTAAAGTTGAAGAGAGATGGTAAAGGTGAATCTGGGAATTTTTTCAACTTTTTACGTCGGAATAGATATCGGAAGGTACAAAGTTGAAGGTGTTAAGATCAAAAAAAGCGGTAAAAAATTACAACTCATATCGCAGACATCGATTCCGTATCCAACAAAGATTTTTGATGGTGATGAAATAATCAACGAAAATGAGATCATTTTATCACTTGCAAAAGTTGGAAATGCACTAAAAATTGATGTGGAAGATTTCATAGTAACTTCTATTTTCAACGATAAAGTGCTTTTTAGGCAGATGAAAATGCCAAAAATGACCCAAAAAAGCCTGATAATAGATGCCGCTAAATATCAGATAGTGAAGGAACTTTCAATATCTTCGGCGAATATAACGGTTGATGTCGATATTTTGAAAGAAACTGATGATTTAAGCATTTCTGCCTTCATAGTGAGAAATGAAGATATCGAAAAATTCAAGAGTCTCTTTTTGAAGGCCAATCTTCCCATGCCGGATATTTTAGATGCCGGTTATTTCAAGTTCAATTATCTTGTGGAAAACAAACTTGGATCTGGAATTTCTCTTTTTATTTTTGAAGACAACACCTCCACATACGTGCAACTTTTTAAAGATGGTAAATTCATAGCGATTGACAGTATAAGCGTAGGCACTAGCGAGTTTGAAGAGAACAATCTAGTGCCAAAAAATATTCATTATCTTCAACTTTCCGATGAAATTGAACGCCTCGCAAGGCTTTTGATCTCAAGAAATGCTTTGCAAGAACCTTTAAACAACGTCATATGTGCATCTGAAAGAATGGAATATGTCGATGAGTTGGTTAAAAATTTGAAAGAAGCATCTATGGGAAATGTAAGTTGTTACATCGATTTTGTTGATTTAAAAAAAGATATTCCGGCAGGCGCTTACAGTTTAGCTATGAGAGGAGTAATTAATGCCAAGAATTAATTTTTACGCAAAAAAACGTAGAAAAATAAAATTGTCCAAATTCATAATTCTTATTTTAATCATAGTTGGAGTAGGCGTTTTATCTTACGGATTCATAGATGTATTTATAAATGAACTTTACACCCACGCGATAGCAGCCGACAGAAATTTGCTTGAGAAGGGCGGTATCTCTCTTTCAATGTCAAAAGGGCAGATTCAAAATGGACTTGATGAAATTATAAAAAATTATTCGAACAATCTGAACATTCAATCCCAATTACTCCTCAAAATGAAGGATGATTTGAATGGAGCCAACAAATTTCATTCGGCAATCGACTTTCTCAATAAAATAAGCGGACAATCGACCTTTACCATTTCATCGCTATCTTATGTAAGCAACTCAGCAACTCTTTTAACTTTTAATCAGATATCGATCTCTGATGATTCTACACTTCTCGATTTTGAACAGCAAATACTGGAAAATTCTGGTTACACTTTTTCAATTTCTTATCCACAATCTCAAAATTGGTATAAGGCTTTTGAAGAAATAATCTCGATAGGAGGTTATAAATGAATAGGCGTGTGGCCATCGTTGTAATTTTTTTAGCCATAGTTTCGGTGGGCGTGGCCGATTTGATAGAGTTACTTTCTTTCTCTGGCACTTTGAACAAAACTGTCAGTTCTATTTCTAAGTTCCAGACACTTTACTCTCAAAACAATGAAATGAAAAAGCAACTTTCCGAATACGGTAGTCTTTTGAATTCAAAAAATATATCCCTTCAGAACTTAAGAAATGCAATTCTTAAAATAGCGCCTGATGCAAATTTTAAAATATCAGGAGATACCATGACACTTCAAAATCCAGTTAAAATAGATCCTTATGAATTTCTGAATTTGATAGGTTCTTACACGAATGTTGTCGTTGTAAAAATGCATTTTGGCTCTAATGCGCCGATATTTTATGAATACAATGGCACAAATTACGGTAATTCTGGCGCGAAATACGTTCTTGACAGTTTTGCCGTAACTGTTTACGGAGGATGACATGAAGAATATCGCCGTTGTTATTCTTATAATCTTTATAATCGGGATTTTCGCCTATCTTGGATATGTGCTTTTCTTTCCAAAAAATCAAGGTTACAGGCCCCGTCAAACGGTTAATTTAACGGCTGAGGTGTCTTCAATACTTCAAAAGGAAGTCAACACCGAAAAGGTGAAGCCCGTCTCTCTTGATATAAACGCCTTTTCACCACTTGTGATAAAATTGGATCAAACATCTTTTGAGGAACTAATAAAGAATTCTGATCTTTCGACGAGTGTAAACAGTAACATATACGTTGTGGGGGTGGCGAAAGGCATAACTAACATGGTAACGCTTTACATAAGCGGAAAAATTGCGACTTTGAACCTTACTGATAATTCCATTTTTGATTTTGCAGGAAAAGCATATCTTGTGACTTATATAGCACCAACTTTTGGGAGTGTGGTAATTATGGATTTGTCAACTGGAAATCTTTATGTCGTTAACTCAAGAGGTTTGATTTTAAGGTGAGAGGGGATAAATTCATGAAAAAAACAGAATTTATAAGTCTTATTTTGTTGATAGGATTTATTTCAATTTCTTTTGGATCAACTTTGATGAATATGACTTTTTCATCCACGAGTAATGAGATAACCGCATCTTTGTCTTTTGACTCTTTGCCTGTGTGGAATCTTTCAAATACTCTGGGAAGCACTTTAAAATTTTCTTTTTCTGGAAAAGTTTCTCAGAAACTTTCCGGAAGTATGTCATGGAACTCAGTGAATGTAACATCTTCTTCCACCGGCGATACGTCGATCTTAACTTTTAATTTTCCCTTTATAGTAAGCGCATCAACATCTCAAAGCGGAAATGTCTTGACGATCAAGTTTCTTACGTTAGGCCTTTCCCAAAATTTACCTCTTACAGGGCCGTCTTCAAGAATATCAATAGATTTTTCAGGCCAGCAAGGTTCCAATTTCAGCCTTGCCATAAAATATCTTTCAAGAATTCTGAAGAGGAATTTGATAATAGATCCTTCAATAGCCAATAATCCCGTTAATATAACGCTCAATAACGTGACGCCGGCCGAGGCGTTTTACGATATCATGATCTCCTCTCCAGGAATTGGCTATGCGATTTTACCGGATGGTACTTATTACATAGCGCCTGTTACGCAGTTGATACAAAATTTCGGAAAATTGGGAACGGGTACTTACAATAATTTCGTGAGTTTTTACAATTTGTCGGCCACAAACATAAGCGCACAGGATTTTAAAACACTCATAGAAAGTCTTTTCGGTCAAAATAAGGTTATAGGAAGTATAGGTTCATACCAGATAGTTAACGCAACTGCCGAAGAGCAAAACACGATAGAGAGTCTTATGGGATTTTTGAAAGAGAGTGAGAGTTTTAAAACGATAACGTGGAACGATCAATCATCCGTTCAGGATCTCGAGAATTTGATAACCATGATGTATCCCAACACAAAAATCACATACTTGAAAAGTTTTTCAACGATTGTTTTGAGTGGAAGTAAAAGTGATATTGTCAGTGCTTCTGAGATAATCTCCGAATATCAAAAGATCATAGAAAACAGTGGTCCGAGGATCACAACGTCTTTTGTTGTGCCTGCCCAAAATATTGATGCTTTTACACAATTCGCAAAACAATTTTCTGGAATAACGGTTTATGGCTCTCCAACTTCTAAATCTTCCGAAGTTGTTTATCTTGCCATTGGTCCTAAAAATAGAATTTACGATTTTTCAAAAGCAGTTGAGTCGATAGCCAGCACACTCGTAAAAGTAAGCCCTCAAATTTTACATTTCAACTTCGTTTCTATTTCGAATTCAAACGTTTTTTCTGACATTTCAAAAGTCGTATCGATTGTGTATCCTGATATTCAGATGACCTATTTACCCACTCTTGACGAAGCGCTTTTGTATGGTTCAGATGTTCAGATGGTGGATAGCGCTACAAAATTCATAGACCAAAGATCTTACTCTTCAACGTCTACATCGATAACTTCGATTGTTATAATTAAAAATATGGATTATCAAACTGTCAAATCAATCGTTGAATCAAAGGGTTTGACAATGTTAGGCCCATCGCAACCTTCAACTTCTTCGACTGTAACGACTATTGCCATAGTTGGACAAAGCAAGAACGTAAATGACCTTACAGCTTTACTTATGACCTCTGGCCTCATTCAGAAAAGCATTCAAAATCTATCTTCGAAGGAGCAAGTTGTTGAAGTTAAAAATGGTTTGATAAACGTGAATGTTAAAGATTATTCTCTTTACAGCATCATTCAAAAAATCTACGGTGATCTTTCCAAAAATGTTGTCTTCATAGATCAGAATCTTCCGGATGTGACGATGAATTTATCCAATGTAACGCTTGATCAATTTGATCAAGCCGTTGGAAGTTCTTACGGCATATCTTTTTCAGGATCAAACTTTGTCTTTGTCGACAAAAGTACATCAGGCATTACAAAAGTTTACAACGCTAGTGGAAATGTGGATCAGATAGTTGCCCTTGCAAAATTTTTGGGTGCAAATGTTTATTCAGATCCAAACACCGGTCTCATCGTCGTGAATGGTTTGACTCCGTATTCGGAAAAAGAACTCGATAACGAGGTCCAAAGCCTTCTTAGTTCGAGGAAAAATGTGCAAATAGAAGCCAAAATTTGGGATATAACGGGTAATAACAACATCAGTAACACTTTCAGTGCAAGCGTTGTAACGCCACAACTTATATTTAACAATGGACTTACGCTTACATTTAACCTTTTGGCCGCCACAAATCCCTCAAATTTGATCTCGAATCTTGCAAATCAGGTACTTTCTTCGAACGCAACGATAACAGCAAATCTTTCACAAACAACTGGCAGTGGAACGATATTGTCTGCCCCAACTTTAATGACTCAAAGTGGTGAGCCTGCTCAGATCACGGTTGGCGAACAATACCCGTATCTTGTAACGACTGTCGTTAACAGCCAAACTGGTGAGACAACGCAACAACTTCAATTCTTGACGACTGGAATTCAACTTAACATATTGCCAGTCGTACTTCCAAATGGTCAGATATCTTTGACGATAACCATACAGGTAAGTGATGCCGATTGGACACATGCGGTTAACGGCGTGCCCGCCGTTATAACAAGGAATGCAAGTGTTAAAGTTGTCATACCAAGTGGACAAACGCTTATGATAGGCGGACTTACGCAGCAAAATAGGTCCGAAAGTGTCACCAAAATACCTTTCTTGGGTGATCTTCCTTTTATAGGTCAGCTTTTTACATCCACGACTTTTCTGAATTCAACAGACAATCTTGACATACTTATAACGGCTTCGGTGGTGAAATGAATGGATAGGAAATCCATTGCTTCTGGAAGTTTTTATCCTTCAGATTCAGAGGAATTAAGAGATTACATAAGAGACCTTTTCACATCCAAAAGAGGACCTGGAGAGTTGCCCGATCCTGATGGATTCAAAAAGAATGTAGGTCTTATAGTACCGCATGCCGGCTATGTTTATTCCGGTACAACGGCCGCTTATGCGTATTTGGCGGCATCTGAGTTTGGCAAACCTGATCTTGTCATTATCATAGGACCAAATCACACTGGATACGGTAAGCCAATTTCTGTATGGCCGATGGGATCATGGAAAACGCCACTTGGTAGCGTAAGCGTTGATGAAAGTGTGGCAAATTCTCTTATCGACGCTTTTCATGCATCTTCTCTTGACTACGAGGCACACCTTTTTGAGCATTCAATAGAGGTTCAAATTCCTTTCCTTCAATTCACCCTTGGAACGGGATTCAAGATACTTCCAATTTGCATGATGGATCAAAGAATGGACATGGCGCGCGAACTGGGAAATGCTTTGAGAAAAATTTTGAGTGGTAAAAGAGTTTGGGTGGTAGCATCAACAGACCTAAACCACTACGAAGATCACGAAGCAACTATATACAAAGACAAGTCGATAATCAATGCCGTCTCAGCGAATAACATCGAGGAAATTTACGATGTGATAGACAAAGAACATATAACCATGTGTGGGTTCGGTTGCGTTGCAACTTTGTTATACATTGACATCGGAACTCCAAAGATTTTGAAACATTCCACAAGTGGAGAAATATCTGAAGACTTCAATCAAGAAGTGGGCTACATGGCCGCATGCGTGTGTTAAAAGACGCCTTAGACTTGTTTTTCCCTAAAACATGTCCTGTCTGTGGAAATATCATTTCTCATGATGATTTGATTTGTTTTAAATGCAGAAATGGAATTCCCCCCGTTGATATGGAAAACAAACTTAAAGGCGAATGGTATTTTGATGGCTTTTTTCACAGGGCAAAGTATGAAGGTGTCATTTCTGAATTTATAAGAACTTACAAATATTCTCAACACTCGTCGTTGGCAAATCTTTTCTCTGAATTTTTCTTAGAACTTTTTCAAATTTTTCCTCCCTTGCCAAATTCCGTCATAACCTCTGTTCCCATAACTTTCAATTCTTTCAAAGTCAAGGGGTTTGATCATGTAAGGCTAGTAGGAAAAAAGCTTTCAAAGAAAACTGGATTGCCATTTTTGAACATGATAGAAGTTATAAGTCAAAGAAAACAACAAGTTGGCTCTTCAAGGCACGAGCGCCGGTCACTTGTTAACGGGAAATACGGGGTGAGAAAAGAAATACTTTACAAAACATCCGGAAACATCGTGTTGATAGACGATGTTTTCACGACAGGTGCCACAGTCAACGAATGTGCAAAAATGCTGAAATTGGCCGGCGCAAAGAGTGTTTACGTGTACACAATTGCATTGGCCAGAAATACGCACGGCAAGGACTGATCTTATGTCTGTTAAAGAAATAATCGAACGCCTTAAAACAAATCCAGTTATCCCTGCATTACGAAATCAAGAAGATGTGAAAATGATTCGTCATTTGCAAAATAGAGTTATTTTTCTGCTTGAAACCTCTATCAACGAATATCGCGATCAAATCGATATGCTCAAACAATGTGGTCACGATGTTTTCGTTCATTTGGATCTTATAAAAGGTCTAAAAAGTGATGCTGCTGGTTTGGAATTCATCTTAAAAGAAAATAGGCCTGATGGCATCATAAGTACTCACAAAGCCATCCTTGATCTTGCTAAAAAATATGATTTGATTCAGATACACAGAATTTTCATGATTGATTCTGAGGCTTTAAAAAGCGGACAACAATTGGTACAATCGGTGCATCCTGATTTTGTGGAGATTTTACCTGGGCTTGCCCTTATCGCCATTGAAGAAAATGAACTGAGAAAATTTTCTTTTCCTTTAATTGCAGGCGGTCTTGTTACGATGAAAGCGCAGGTTGAAATGCTAACAGCACGTGGCATAATAGCCGTATCAACGAGTAAAAATTCTCTTTGGTGATTTTTGTTGATGAATGATATAATTTAAAAGTACGTACGGCAGAGAATAAGAGAAAGCCACGCACATTTTTGTGTGTGGCCTTTACTTTTTGGAGGTGAAGTCTTGAAAGTAGCCGTTATAGGTGCTGGAGTTGTGGGTGCCCTTGTTGCAAGGGAACTCGCAAAATATGAGGTTGATGTGGAAATATTCGAAAAATTTCCAGATGTTGGTTGGGGAGTAACAAAGGCAAATTCAGGGGTAATACATGCGGGTTACGATGACGAACCAGAAACGGTAAGGGCAAAGTATTGTGCTCATGGAAATGCACTTTACACGAAACTCTCTGAAGAACTCGGATTCCCCCTCAAAAGAATTGGCTCACTTGTTGTGGCTTTTAGACAGGAAGACATCAAAATACTTGAAGAATTGCTAGATAACGGAAAGAAAAACGGTGTTGAGGGCTTGAAGATACTTTCAAAGTACGAATCTCTTGAAAAAGAACCAAGCCTTTCAAGGGAAGTTATAGCCTCTCTGTGGGCACCGTCAACTGGCATAATTGGGCCATGGGAAGTTGCGCAAGCGGCGATAGAAAATGCCGTTAAAAACGGAGCGCAGTTGCACCTTTCTACCGAAATAAAGTCACTTAAAGCGCTTAATTTCGATTTTATTGTTAACGCCTCAGGTCTATGGGCAGATGAACTTGCAGCATCTGCCGGAGTAAAAGTTACGCCATTACATCCAAGAAAGGGCGAATATATACTTTTAGATCAACCATCGCTCGTTAAAACCGTTGTCTTTCCGGTACCAAGTAAAGCGGGCAAGGGCATACTTGTGCTTCCAACGATTCACGATACTTTGTTGCTCGGACCAACATCTGAAGATCTTCCTTACGATTACAAGGAAAGAAATGAAACAACTTCTGAAGGATTGGCAAAAATCGTTGAGAATGCGAAAACACTTGTGCCCTCGATAAATCTTTCAAAATCCATAAGGACATTTGCTGGGTTACGACCTGAAAATGAATTGAAAGATTTTGTCATAATCAAAGATGATAAGATGGTCAACATAGTGGCAACGAGATCTCCGGGATTAACGTCTGCTCCGGCAATAGCAGAAGACGTTGTTTCATGGGTTGTAGATATCAAAAAACTCAAATTGAGATCTGATTTTGATCCTTACAGAAAACCAATTCCAAGACCTTATGAAATGAAAGATGAAGAAAGAGATGAACTCATAAAGAAAGACCCTGCTTTTGGAAGAGTCATATGCAGATGTAACAAAGTAACTGAAGGCGAAGTTGTAGAATCTATAAGAAGAGGAGCAAGAACGCTTGATGGTGTGAAATTGAGAACAACGGCCATGTTCGGAAGGTGCCAAGGATCTTTCTGTACCGTTAACATAATGAGAATAATGAAAAGAGAACTTGGAGAAGAATTCGAAGAGATGGAAAAGAATCTCCCAGGTTCTAAAATTGTGGATGGTGTTTCAAGATGAAGATGAAATATGACGTCGTCGTGTTAGGAGGAGGAGCGGCCGGAATGGGAGCCGTTTCGGGCGCAAAAGAAGAGAATGCATCTGTGCTTTTGATAGAACGCGAAGCATCGACTGGTGGGGTGCTTAATCAATGTATACATACAGGCTTTGGCTTGCAGGTTTTCAAAACGGAATTGACAGGACCTGAATATCACGAAATTTACAGAAATAAGATGGGCAATTTCGATGCCCTTTATGAAACGATGGTTTTGAGCATAGATTTCGATAACAACAAGATGAAGGCCATGAATTCAAATGGTATTCATGAAATAGAATACAGGGCTCTTGTGCTTGCGACTGGAGCGCGTGAAAGACCATTTGAATCTTTGAGAATACCGGGTACAAGACCGGCGGGGATTTTTACGGCAGGACTTGCGCAGAAATTCGTGAACCTTGAAAATCATCTTCCTGGTCATAAAGCCATAATAGTTGGTTCTGGAGATATAGGAATGATAATGGCAAGAAGGTTGACTCTTGAAGGCGTTGAAGTTGAAGGTGTTTACGAGATAATGCCTTATCCAGGAGGCCTTACAAGAAACATAGCCCAATGTTTGGAAGATTTCAATATACCACTTTACCTTTCCACAAGCGTTACCAAAATCCATGGTAAAAAAAGACTTGAAGGTGTAACAGTTTCAAAGTTTGAGAACGGCATCCCATTGGAAGGAACGGAGAGATTTATTGAATGCGATACGCTTGTTGCATCTGTCGGCCTGATACCTGAAAACGATCTTGTCAAAAGAAAAATAGAGATGGGAAGTGACGAAGGCATATTCGTTGATGATCTTATGAGGACAAATTACGAAAATGTCTTTGCCTGTGGAAATAACGTATGCATTCATGATCTTGTTGATTTTGCCACGGTAGAAGGAGAAATGGCCGGACGAAATGCGGCTGTGGTTGCCAGAGGAGAAAATTTACCGCCAAGGATTGGCTTTTTATCTCTCGAGGAAGGTATAAGAATTGTAAGCACCAGATACACAACGGCGACAGACCCATTTAAAATTTACATACGTGTTGATAAGCCTATGGAAATAGCAGTTGTGAATGTTAACGGTAAGGCTATAAAGGCCGCTGTCAACGCAAGGCCAAGCGAGATGATAGAAGTAACCCTTGATCCTAAAAAGCATAATTTGAAAGGTAAAGTTAAGTTGTCGGCAAAAGGAGTGAAGCGATGAAGACAATAGAAATGACCTGCATAGTTTGTCCGATAGGATGCGATCTTAAAGTTACCTTAGATGATGACGGAAAATTCATTTCTGTCAAGGGAAACAGATGTCCAAAGGGAGAAATTTACGCGCGTGACGAAGTGACCGATCCGAAGAGAGTTCTTACCTCGAGCATCAAGGTTATAGGCGGTCAGATGCCACTTGCCTCGGTTAAGACAGACAAAACGATCCCCAAAAGACTTATAAAAGACGCGATGTCGATCATAAAATCAAAAGAAATTAAGGCTCCAGTGAAAATGGGCGATGTGATCGTTGAAAACATCCTTAACACGGGTGTAAATGTGATGGCAACGAGAAGCGTTAATGTACCATGATGGCAAATGGCATATAGCGTATGGCCTATGGCAAAGACAGAGGTTAGAGAATAGGCATTAGGGATTAGTGAGTGGTAAGGGCGGAGAGCGTGATGACCCAGAGGGATCCTTCGCAGCGAAGCGAGGACAGATCCCGACGGGACATCACGCTGGAGCCGATCACAAAGCGGCACATGGCATATAGCGTATGGCCTATAGCAAAGACAGGGAATAGGGATTAGACATTAGGGATTAGAGATTAGTAAAAACAGCGCACGGCTTATAGCATATAGCCAATGGGGTGCGGAGGGCAGGATACCCTCGAGATGACCTCCGCAGCGTTAGCGAGGACCAGACATCGAGAGGGTGCCTGTCAGAAGTTGCGCGGTGTCTAATTGTACATTTTCAATTGCCAATTCTAAATTGTCAATTCGAACACCGTGATGCCTCAAAATAAAATCTACAGGAAGTAACATGCGTTGCTTCAAAATAAAATCTACATTTTGAATTTGACGGAATCGAGATGCCTCCTTTCCGTTTTCTTTTTTTCATGAATCTTGAAAAGCTTATTCGCACATTCAACTATCTTACGCTTTAAATCATATAAATCAAGTTTCTCATGTGTTGTTCTGAGTGCTTCTTTCTTCTCTTGTGATACATCTTTAGAATTCAAGACTCTTTCATATGGAGTTGTAGGGTTGTCATAGCGTTTCGTTACTTTACTCCCATCCCTAACTTTTTCAATCAATTTCATTGAAGATTGGAAATGATTGTTATAGAGTCTTAAGTATCCATAAAGCTTGTTCAAGAGCTTTAATTCTTCTTGAGTGTCATATCTAAGATATCCTACGTTCCTCCTAACTACAGACCAATTCTTTTGTTCCACATGAGAGTTGTCATTCTTTTTGTATTTGCGTGAGCGTGTGAAATCAATCTTGTTCACTTCACAATACTTTGAAAGATGTGCATTTATGAATTCAGAACCGTTGTCTGAATTTATACCAAGCATCTCAAACGGCAACCTCTTGCGCACAATGTCTATCGCTTGAACGGTCCAAATTTGTGCTTTGTTCTTTATCGCCACCACTTCATTCCATCCACTCGCTACATCTACCATATCCAAACTATAGCAAAACTCTCCTTTAGCATCCCCACCATCGTGCCCTACCAGGTCTACTTGAAAAAAACCTACCTTAGGATCAGACCATTGTGAGAATGTCTTTATCTTTATTTGTTGTTTCAAAAGAGTCCCTGGCTTCGTATGAGACCTACCCTTTATCTCAAATCTCTTCCTTTCACCCTTTAACATCCTGTCAATGGTGGAAGCACTCATCTTGAGAAGTTTCTCTTTTACTTGCTGTGTGAAAATGAAATGTCCATGCTTTTCAAGATTATCTACGGCTTCATCCATGACAGATTTCAATCGCTTCCCACATGCAAAGTCCATTATCTTCCAAACCGATATGAGTGCTTCGAGTACATCCTTTGTGTAGAATTTCTTCCTTCCTGCATTATGATTAGATAATCTCTTAGCTTTTACTTTTTCAACGTGTGTCTTTAAAAGATGAGCTGCATAACTTCGATTATAACCTGTTGTTTGAATAAACTCATCCAATATCTTTGCCTTATCTTTTTTGGACGCTTCTACATAACGCATGTGCAAGATATTCACCAATTTCTTTCTTTCATTCATTGTTAATTCTCTCATCTTCTCACCTGCTTTAAGATTGTGTTCGAGAAGATTATCCATCATTTCATGTAGATTTTTATTTTGATTCATCGATTCTCTTTCGTGTAGATTTTTTATGAGTCAA